>OKUT01000073.1_pt1 | contig 32407 bp, 32 predicted proteins | sample 1606571 | NCBI WGS metagenome assembly OKUT01 (sample SAMEA3882513, study PRJEB24775) | human gut metagenome | biome: human-associated habitat; feature: intestine environment; material: feces | place: Netherlands | collected 2009/2010
TTTTATATGAAAGAGTAAACCTTTACTGTGCGGGAGTAAATTCCACCACCAAATGGGGTGGTGGAATTTAAAATTTCATTTTTGGGGATTCCGGTACGTTTAAATTAAATCTTAAAATTGCCATCCTATATATGCTATAATGTAATCACAAAAAATAAAGGAGACTTATATTTACAATGTTTGATTTTCTTAATTACATAGAAAACGAGATTATTAGTTTATTGGGTGATAATGTAGACATTGCGGATTTTTTAGTTGGCGAAATAAAAATATATCGCCAATACTGGCAAAAATATCAATGTGATCGTACTCGCAGTCCTCTATATACTTCTGATACACACCTTTATGAAACCCACGAATTTCATCTGCATAACGGAGGAATTGTTACCATTAGTTGGGATATTGAAGTCCTTTATTCGTATGCCAAAAAATATAATATTCCAATTTCACATTATTCGTTAAATAATTTCAATCTGCTTCTCAAACAGGATTTATTAAATTCTGCGGATGAATTTAAACGGATTTCTAATATAGTTAAACATCCATATAACCATGCATACGATACATTGCTTATAATAGATTTTAAACCTTTATCATGCTGTCTTTTTTTAGATGGAAGACACCGATATATAGAATATACAAAGTTTAACCCAAACTCAGCTATCCCTTTTTACTTATTAAATGATGAATTGTGTATGACTGCCATTTTAACAAAGTCAGAGTTGGTTACATATATAATTCTTCACAATATATCCGTTATAAATAATTTTATTATGGGAAAATCTGATCTTAGCTCAATAATAAATCTTTCACGATGCCTTGAGCCTAATTATCCCAAATAACTTTTGTTTTTCCATTTTCATCAATAAAAATTTTTTTACCACTGGGGGTATGTACACATATCCCCTTATGTGAAGAACTTATTTTGCCAATCTTTAATCCTCTTTTACCTGTCTTATTTTTACTCATTGTCGCTACCTCCGTGTACCGGATTCCGGTACGTTTAATATATCACTAATACTAATTTGTCCCGGCATTTCAGATAACCGGCTGCTTTTTTGTCTTTTTTCACGTATATCTTTACCTGACATACTCATTAATTCATCAACTGTAAACGTGCTTTCTACAGCATCTATGATAAGCTCAATCCCTCTTTTTCTGTTTCTCTCAAACGTTGTTACCGGCATATCCATTTCGGCCCGGACATTTTCGTATCATTTTTGGCGGCAAGCTGCTCTATGATATCAGATACATCATCATAACAGCTTGCATAGCCGTACGACTTCATGTCGTCTGCCATTCCACATTTTCTCACAAATGCATCAAACCTTTTCTGCAGTTCTTTTTTCATTAATCATGTCACTTTTCCCTTTCCTGCTGGTTGTTTTTTTCTTTATGCGCCATGAATATACTCATTCCAAGTCCTGCTTCTGCTATAGAATGTGATCATTCATTAGCAATTTGTCGATGAACGCATTACCGGAAAACAATACATTCCAATAATTTTGACATACTTATGCCTATATAATACAGCATTAATTAAACTGATCTCATTGTCCGTTATTGAGTCTGAATTACAGGAAATCTTATTACATAAAGATGCTATATTATCATCAGTACAATTAACCTCAACTACACGATATTCATTTTCTCTATATTGCATCGCCTTTTTTAAACTATTCATATTATGTAATCTAATATCTTCTGACAACGACTTGATCCAATAAATAAGTTTTTTCTGTTCAGCCACATTCATATTTGCAATATCAAATGAAGACTTGATTGGATAATATTTTTTATACATTTTTGAATTGAACATATTTCTTATATCTCCTTATCTGATTTTTTTATAAAGTTGTAATTTCAAAACTACTCATTTTTTTCTTTATGCGCCATGAATATTTTAATCATTCCGAGCCCTACTACTGCTATAATTACAATTATCATCAATTCATATGATTTAGTTAAAAGCATTGTCAACAGCGGCAGAAAAAGCTCCATAAACAATGAAAAAAATAAGTCTTCAAAATCTATGCGTTTTGTTATTACTCCAACAACAAAACTAATAAGAAATATTGAAGTTGCTATTGTTCCTGATAGTGCAAATACAGACATATTTATTGCATTATACCCTATATGATATGTAAAATCTGAAGCACAGATAAAAGCTGTCCCTATAAGCAGATACTTATTTTCCAGTTTCTTTGGTACCTGTGACATGAACACATAAGCAATCTCAATTATCATTGCCATATAAAATATCACTGCTCTCATTCAAAATCTCCTCTCCTCATCATCCGGTACAACAGGGCTTTTGATGGATACTGTTCATCTGTCTTTATCCCTGATTTCTTAAGCTCATCCAATGCAGTCTGTGGACTGACACATTCATCAATGAGTTTCTGCCTTAGGAATTTATACATTTCAGTATTTTTATCAAGGATTCTTTCTTTGCGGCCCCTGTTATTCATTGATATTTCATACTGGTTCTGTGCATATTGGGCATCATAAACACCATCCTCATTTGTTCCACGGCGTATTTCCCGGTATATTGTTGAATACTCAAACTTCATTCTTTCTGCAACTTCCATAATTGTAATGCTTTTATTATTTTTAAGCATTTCCTGTATCTGACAGCGGTTTTCATAGGTTACTGTCTTATATTTCCTGCTTATGTACATGTTTTACCTCCTTTTCATTCCCGGTACCGGAATCCGGTACCTCAAGAAAATCCATCATGTCAATCTGTCCTTCAATGCTGTCTGATGGCACTCTTCCTGCAGGAGCCCGGTTCTGTGGTTTATGAATTTTTCCGGAACTTCCTGTTATCAGTTCCTCAACAGACAGGGGGCTCTTTGTGTATTCTATAATCAGATGCAGCGCCTTTTTCCTGTAACGCTCAAATGTGGTCGGTGACATGTCAAACTGTATTCTTACGTTCTCATACAAATCATTTTCAACATATAACTGACTCAGCAGCGTATAATAAGGGTCGTCCAGCGCCAGATAACAGGCCCATACACGATTAACCATATCCTCCTGATTCGACAGCTCTGTGAGCATCGTTAAAAGCTCTTTACGTCTTATTTCCCTGTCTTTTTCAAGTTTAATTATAAGGTCAGACAGGTCTTTCTTTTTTCCACCTTTAGGGCCGGGCAACAGGCTGTTATGTGCAGCTGAGATGCTTTTTTCAGCTATAAGCTCATCCATAAACACCCCCATGTCACTCCGGCTTACCTCGCGGAAAAGAAGAACCATCTTTTTATTAATGTCATTAAGCATTTTTTCGCGGTTAGACAGTATTTTTTTTATTCTGTCTTCTGTAATTATTACACTCATTTATTCACCCTTTTTCCATATGCGCGGCAGATATAAAAATCTGCCGCAAAGGTTTTATGATGGCTGCCATTTCTGGCAGCAAAGATACTTTCTGCATTTGATGCCACGCACAGCCGTGCCGGTTATGGCACGGCCTGCGGAAAGTATCATTATTCTTCCATATCTTCAGTATTCCCAACATCCGGACCTTCTCCGTACTCTCTTGCACATCTTTTTGAATCAGGATAGAGATACATACATGCTCCACCAGATACCGGACATTCAAATCCGTGATATTCATCTGTTTCTATTGCATACGAACATCCCATATTATTTTTCCTCATTAGCCAATTTTTCTAATCCTTGTACTATATACTCCTGCCTTCTTAAAACTTTAACTGGAACATCTGCACCAGCCTCTGCACGCTGTCTAATCATTTCAAGCCGCTCTCTTTGTTCTGTAAGGTAAAAAGCCAGGTCATACATAACTTCCAAACTCTTTTTGAATTCCTCTTCATCCTCATCAAATACATTTTCCTCATCATCTTCTGACATGATTTCCTCGTCTATGTCCATATCAATGTTGTTAAATGCATACTGGCCAGTCATGCCCTGTTCTTCCTCCTGCATTCTTTCATATCTGTCTGAACCTGTAACACCATCCACAAGGTCAAGGAACTCCGTCCATGACAGTCTGTCCGAGTTACACAATATGATGCCCTTTGGCGAGCAGTCGTATGATATTCCTGCCTCACATCCGCCTCTGTATGATTTTGCAAAATGAGACATAAGGTATTCTCTCAGCTCTTTGGATGAATTAAACTGCCGGTCTGCGTCCTTTAAAAACAGATCATAAAAAATTCTGACCTGTCTTGGTTCCGGCTCTCTTTTAGGTTTGGAAGCTTCTTTATGCGCTTCTATCTCCCTCATGGTTGTCTTTCCATCCATTATCAGTTCTTCCTGCTTTTCTTCAGGAAGTGAGGCCAGTGCCAGCGCAGCGCTTTTATTTATATGTCCCTTTTCCAGAGCCTCTCTTCCTTTATCACCAAGATTCTTTGAAATATTAACGTAATCTCCAACTGTCGTTTTTCCCATATTCAGAATGCGGGCTATTTTTTCAACCGTCTTACCTCCATGCACATGCTTAAACTCGTCAGGATATTTATCAAGCAGATATTTGATGCGTTCTATTTCATGCAGCTTTTCTGCATCTGTCTTAGGAATGAAACCATTAGTTGCATAAAGCTGGAACTCTGCCTGCACATCATCAACATGCTCTACCTTGCATGGAAGGAACTCAAACTCCTTAAGTCCTTCATGCTCTACCAGATACCTGCAGGCAAGTCTTCTGTGATGACCTGCAATGATTTCATATGTGTCAGTTCCGCTTTTTCGGACCAGTAAATCCTGAAGAACCCTGCCAGCCGATTTTATCAGTTCTGCAAAAGCTGCTATATCATCCTCTGTTGCACTTTTACGATACTGGTCTGTATTGTCAATGAGCTTGGTGTAATGTATCCATTTGGTCTCACTGCGTGGTCTGTTGTCAGTTTTCTTTACATCACTGTTAAATACAGCTCCGAATTTAGCCATGGAACTCACCTGCTTTCTCGCTTAAAATCTCATTTGCAAGCTCCAGATAATCATCTGCTACCGGATTACTTTTTCTATGTCTTGCAACAGGCTTGTAGAGCAACAGGGCATTATCGACTGCTGACGAAGCACTTACGCACGTTGTTAAAAATGGATAATCATGTCTGCCAACAAGGTCCTCATAAATCTCTCTTTGTGCCCTTCTGTTTGAATTCACCATAGTTGCAAATACTTTCCATACCGGTGAACAGACAGGCTCCATTAACTCACCATCCATAACCGGATATATATATCTAAGTCCATTTATCTTTTCATCTACAACTGATAAATTATCACGACAGAATTTATTCAGGCATACCGGAGTAAGTACCAAATCAGCTGCGCAAATACATGTAATGGTCAGCTGCTCAAAGGCAGGTCTTGTATCAATAAGGCATATATCATATCTGTCCGCCACGGTATCCAGTGCCTTTTTTATTACATCAATCTGTGATGCATCATCTTCCTCCAGTTCTGTACTGCCCGGTATGATATCAATATTGCCATACCTTGTTCTATAAATGCTTCTCTTTACGTGTGCCGGATTCCGGTACACATCTTTGATTGACAGTTCTGTCTTTCTTGGTAAAAAGAATGGCGTTGCATTCGCCTGTGGATCAGCATCCACAACAAGCAACTTCTTTCCAAGCTGCATAAAAGAATATGCAAGATTTACTGTTGTAGTTGTCTTTCCTACTCCGCCTTTTAAATTGCTGATAGTTATTTTGTACATCATAAAACCTCTTTTCTGCTGTTTTCACAGCTATAAAACCTTTTAATAAACAGTTCTGTTGAGTTCATCCGGTAATTGCTAAGGCAGATTATCCAAATCAAGTTCCAACAAATATTTAAGTCGTTCACTTGACTTGTTGTCTGCTTTCACCGCTATATTTTTTCCATTCACATAATGTGTAGAGAAATTTCCTTCTCCATCGTACCCACACAGAATTTCATCTACATGTTCTCTACAATTCCATACACGTATCCATGTTCCACAAGCCTGTGACCTTATTGTTATCTTTTCGTTTTCAAGCCACTCACAGCCTTCAAATTTTGAATAGACCAGCTCTTTTATTTTTGGCAGTTCAATATAACTTACATTCTGCGCACGTCTGAAAAGTTCTTTTTTGCCAATATAATCATAAATATTCTTTGCCATAAGTGGCCTCCTTTCTCTGAAAATCGTAACTGATTTACAGTTTTACTTATTTTTTCTGATTAACTTACTGTCATCAAACCATTTAATACTGCTTCCGACAAACTCCGTCTTTGGAATATACACACTAGCTGTTGAGGTGAATAATTTGTCGCTTTTTTTAAAGTATGCTGTTGATGTTGTGTTCATTTTGCGTCCTCACTTTCTTATAAATGTTAGTAAATCAACTTTTGGCACATAACACCGTGTTTTATTGCATACCCACTGTGTTTTTTGTTACAATGTGTGTGCGGTGAATGTGTGTGTTTTAACATAGTGCCTATAGCGAATGTCACTTTGTATTACACCCCATTCTTTACAACAAAAAAACGCGGTAGAGTTAATTTCTTAACTCTACCGCGAGCGGTGTAGAATGCATAAGGATTAACTCTTTATGCATTTAATATAATACTTTACGTTTTTTATCATATTTTTATATAATCGGTTATCTGCATAGTTACTTGATTTAAATCACCTGCAATGTTATGATTATTCAAAAGAATTTTTAGAGGGAGAATTACCATGGATAATAAAGAAAAAGCACTGAAATGCCACGAAGAGTGGAACGGAAAACTCGAAACCATCGCTAAATCAAAGGTTAATTCGAGAGAGGACCTTGCAATTGCATACACCCCCGGTGTTGCTGAGCCTTGCAAGATCATAGCCGAGGATAAGGAAGCTGCATACAAATACACCTGGAAGGCAAATACCGTTGCCGTAGTGTCAGACGGAAGTGCTGTGCTTGGTCTTGGAAACATCGGTCCTTACGCTGCCATGCCTGTCATGGAGGGTAAATGCGTACTTTTCAAGGAGTTTGGCAACGTAAACGCTGTTCCTATCTGTCTCGACACTCAGGACACTGAGGAGATTATTGCTGCAGTCAAAAATATCGCACCGGGCTTTGGCGGAATTAACTTAGAAGATATTTCTGCTCCGCGCTGCTTTGAGATTGAGGAAAGACTTAAAGAGATGCTCGATATTCCTGTATTCCACGATGACCAGCACGGAACTGCAATCGTTGTACTCGCCGGTATCATCAACTCTCTGCGCCTGACCGGCAAAAAGAAAGAGGACTGCAAGGTTGTTGTAAACGGTGCAGGCTCAGCAGGTGTTGCCATCACTAAACTTCTTCTGACATACGGCTTTACACATGTGACCATGTGTGACCGTCTAGGCATCATAGGAAAGGACTATCCAAACCTCAACTGGATGCAGCAGAAAATGACAGAGGTTACAAACCTTGAAAACGCAAAGGGTACTCTTGCAGATGCTTTAAAGGGTGCTGACATATTCGTAGGTGTTTCCGCTCCAAATATCGTCACAGCCGAGATGGTTTATTCTATGAACAAGGACGCTATCCTTTTTGCCATGGCAAATCCTGTTCCTGAGATTATGCCTGATGTAGCAAAGGCTGCCGGTGCCAGAGTGGTCGGAACCGGAAGAAGTGATTTCCCAAACCAGATAAACAACGTGGTTGCATTCCCCGGAATCTTCAAGGGTGCCTTAGAAGGACGTGCTACGCAGATTACTGAGGAAATGAAGCTTGCTGCCGCAGAAGCACTGGCCGATCTTGTTTCAGACGAAGAATTAAATGATGATTTTATTATGCCTGAGGCATTTGACCCTCGTGTTGCCGCTGTTGTCAGCGAAGCTGTAAAGTCACATATTTAATATGAGGTACTATTCACTCAACAGATACTGCCGCGATACATTCGGTGAAAAGCTCTACAAGCTCTCTTTAGATGGAGGCATGACCTGTCCAAACCGTGATGGCACACTCTCATCGCTTGGATGCCTGTACTGCAGCGCCGGTGGCTCCGGTGATTTTGCGGCGGACCGCAGCCTTTCCATAAAGGAGCAGCTGTCTGCCGCTAAGGAAAAGGTTGCTTCAAAGAGCTGCTGTGAGCACTTTATCGCATATTTTCAGGCTTTTACCAACACATATGCTCCGGTAGATTATCTGCGGCGCATATTTTATGAGGCTATAGAAGATCCATCTGTCGCTGTGCTGTCCATCGGCACAAGAACAGATTGTTTTTCTACCGAAATATATGATCTGCTCTCAGAATTAAACAAAATAAAGCCCGTCTGGGTTGAGCTGGGCCTTCAGACCATTCACCGGTCTACTCTTGATGCCATGAATACACATACATGTGTTGAGGATTTCATCATTGTAACGGATGAGCTTAGACGCCGTGGCATAAAGGTTATTGCACATCTCATACTCGGGCTTCCTCATGAGACACGCGGCATGATGCTTGAATCAGTTGATTTTGTTGCAAAAAGTGGTATTTTCGGAGTTAAGCTTCAGCTGCTGCATGTGCTAAAGGGCACACCACTGGCTGATATGTATATTAAACAACCATTTGAGCTTTTTACGCTGGATGATTACTGCGATTTTGTGGTAGACTGTATAGAAAGACTTCCAAAGGATATGGTTATCCACCGCATGACTGGTGATGGACCACGTTCCTTACTTGTTGCACCTCTTTGGAGCACAGATAAAAAACGGGTTCTAAACACAATCAATAAAAGATTTGAAGTGCGAGACACATATCAGGGACGATTAAACTTGTTTTAAAGGAGAAAATCATGGCTGAGCCATTTACCATATATAAGCTGACAATTTTATACATGCTCGACAAAGCGGGGTTTCCGCTGTCAAACACACAGATTTCCAATTTCTTTTTGGAAAAAGAATACACCGACTACTTCCGTGTACAGGAGGTCATCGGTGATTTAGTAAATGCTGATTTAATTAATTTCAAGTCTACTCATTCCAATACACAATATACTCTGACTGCTGCCGGAAAAGAGACTCTCGGTTTCTTCAAAGACAAAATTACCGACGGTATTGAGTCCGATGTAAAGAGCTTCTTTACTGACAACAAGCTCGAGTTCAGGCAGGAAAACTCCATTCTTGCCGACTATTACAGGACAACTGACCGCAAATATGCAGTACGTTGTCAGGTGCGCTCAGAGAGCACCACCATAATCGACCTGACTCTCTCAGTCGGCACAAAGGAGCAGGCCGAGGCCATCTGCAGCAACTGGAAGAATCAGAACGAGGATGTGTACGCATACCTCATGGATATGCTGCTTCGATAGATTATTTTTTAGTTTTTCTTACAGAGTAGCCGAAGCTTCCGAGCTTATCTCCAAAGCCAAAATACTCTCCGTGCGAATACATCACAAGGCCGGTATCATTGATATGAAATTTCCCGGTTCCGTCCATGTATTTATCATCCACTGTCACGCCGACGACGTCTGCTATAAACATTGTATGGCTGCCGAGCTCCTCGCTTTTTCTTACCCTGCACTCAATATTTACCGGGCTTTCTGATATTCCGACTGCTGACACATGCTGCATCGCAAGCGGTGTCAGATGCAGTTCTTTAAATTTGTCCACATCCCTGCCGCTTTTCACTCCGCAGTAGTCGCAGGCTCTAAGCAGCTCCTCGGTGGTCAGATTAACCACAAACTCTCCGGTTTCTTTAATCATGTTATAAGAAAAGCGCTCCGGCCTTACAGATATTGAAAGCATAGGCGGATTAGTGCACACCGTCCCCGCCCATGCCACTGTTATTATATTGTTATTTCCGGCCTTGTCAGTGACACTCACCATCACAGCCGGCACCGGGTTTAGCATATTGCCCGGCTTCCAGTTTTGTTTTCCCATACGTTAATTTATCCTTTAATTTTTCTTTAATATCCTTTTATATCCACTAATTTTCCTTTAGACTTTCCATGCTTTCTTTAAGCCTTGCCCTGTTTGCATCCTCAAGCTCCGTGAGTGGAAGACGAAGTCCTCCCACATCATATCCCAAAAGCTTCATAGCAGCCTTTACAGGAATCGGATTTACCTCACAAAACAGTGCCTCTATTAAATCCAGGTATTTAAGCTGGATATCAAGTGCTGATTTAATATTTCCATTCAGGTATTCCATTACCATGTCATGCACTGCAGCCGGCCTTACATTAGACAACACTGATATCACACCGATTCCACCGAGCGAGAGTATTGGGATGACCTGGTCATCGTTTCCCGAATAAATATCGAGGTCATTTCCTGCCAGCTTCTTTAGCTTTGCAACCTGCGATATATTGCCACTCGCTTCCTTGATTCCTACTATATTTTCAAAATCCCTGCCAAGCCTTGCCGCAGTCTGCGGAAGTATATTGCATCCTGTGCGCGATGGTACGTTGTACATAATGATTGGAAGCCCCACCGCCCCTGCTATCGCTGCATAGTGCGCATAAAGACCATTCTGTGTGGCTTTATTGTAGTAAGGCGTGACAACAAGCAGACCATCTACGCCAAGCTTTTCAACTTTCTGTGAGAAATCTATCACATTTTGTGTGCAGTTGGCACCTGTTCCCGCTATTACAGGAATCTGTCCGGCTGTCTCGTCTACCACACATTTTATTACCGAAAGCTTTTCTTCCTCTGTCATTGTGGCAGGCTCACCTGTCGTGCCACACACTATAATTGCATCAGTGCCACCGTCTATCTGCCTTTTCACCAGTGTCCTAAGCATTTCATAGTTTACACTGTTATCCTCATTGAAAGGAGTAATTAGCGCTACTCCGGCGCCCTTAAACAGAGACATATATACCTCCCAAATACACTATTTTACTGAACTATTTTATACTAAACTATTTAACCTATACTAAAATATTAAAGTCTGATGTCAGGGTTCTCTTTTATTATATCAGCAATTAATTCTCTCTCATCCATGTGATGCTTTACACCCTTTATCTCCTGATAATCCTCATGTCCTTTTCCTGCAAGCACTATGATATCACCATCCTGGGCATTCTCCATGCAGTATCTGATAGCCTCCTTACGGTCAGGAATTGTCACATACTCTCCATCTGCCTTGTGTACACCCTGTAAAATATCATTGATTATGTCCATAGGCTCCTCATCTCTTGGATTATCGGATGTGACAACGGTAAGGTCTGCAAGTCTCGATGACACCTCTCCCATCTCATAACGGCGTGACTTTGCCCTGTTTCCGCCACAGCCAAACAGACATACAAGTCTGCCCGGCTCATACTCCTTAAGAGTGGTGAGAAGGCTTTCAAGTGCCATGGCATTGTGTGCATAATCAATCATAAGGGTATATCTCTTTGTAACAGGAACAATCTCTATTCTGCCCTTTACACTCACATGATGAAGAGCCTCCCCGATTGCCTTTTTATCCACATTGAAATGATGGCAGATAGCAATGGCTGTTAGTGAATTGTATACTGAGAATTTGCCCGGCACATTGACCTCCACATCAAAATCCAAAAGCCCTGATACATGGTATTTAATGCCGAGTGCTCCATGCTCCTTTTTAAGCTCAACATTTTCTGCTACCAGGTTGTTTGTGGACTTGTAGCCGTAAGTCTCCACCTGGCATGTGTGTCCCTTCATAATACCCTCTAAGTGCTCATCGTCTCCGTTAAAGATACCAAGCCTGCACTGTCTGAATAAAAGGCTCTTGCAATGCATGTAGTCTGCAAAATCCTTGTGCTCATGCTCTCCGATGTGGTCAGGCTCAAGATTTGTAAATACACCAATATCAAAGGTAAAGCCCGATACTCTGTGAAGCATGAGAGCCTGTGATGACACTTCCATAACAACTGCATCAAGGCCTTCATCCACCATCTCCTTAAACAGCTCCTGAACTCTGTATGACTCAGGTGTGGTATTTGCTGACGGAATTCTCTTGTCACCACATATAGACTCTATTGTACCGATAAGTCCTGTCTTTATGCCGGCTGACTCAAGAATTGACTTTACCATATATGTGGTAGTGGTCTTACCCTTTGTACCTGTAATACCGATAGTCTTTATTTTCTCGGCCGGATAATCAAAATAAGCTGCTGACATACACGCAAGTGCAAGCCTTGTATCATCTACCTTAATATATGTCACTCCTTCGATAGGAGTCACATCTTTTTCGACAACCACTGCCGCTGCACCTTTCTTTACCACATCAGGGATAAAATCATGTGCATCTGACACAGCTCCCGATATGCACACAAATACCGATGCCTTCTCCACCTTGCGCGAGTCATACACGAGTGTGGAAATCTCTATATCTGTGCTTCCTGCTAATAATTTATAATCCATTCTTTCAAGTAATTTTTCAAGCTTCATTTTATTTTCTCCCATATTTTATTATATTTTTGATATATATTTTCTGTTAATTTTGTTTCTTAAAGATTTGTAACTATTCAACCACAGACATTCGCCAAACCGCACAATACTTGTGCTTTATATGATATCAATTTCTCCTGAGAAAACCTCAGTAGCAGGTCCCGTCATAAACACATGATTGGTCTTTGGTATATACTCGATAGTCAGATCTCCGCCTCTTAGATGCACAAGCACCTTGTTGTCAGTCTTTTTGTTGAGTATACATGCCATGACGGTCGCACAGGTTCCTGTACCGCAGGCCCAGGTCTCAGCGCTGCCCCTCTCCCATACTCTCATTTTCGCCTCATTCCTTGAAAGTATCTCTACAAACTCCGTGTTAGTGCGCTTTGGAAACATCTTATGATTCTCAAAAAGCGGACCGTATTTCTCAAGCTCAAAGTTCGCCACATCATCAACAAATACCACTGCATGAGGGTTTCCCATTGAAACACAGGTCATGTGCCACTCTCTATTGCCTGCTGAAATCGGTTCATCTATCACCCTATAGTCATCACCATAAGCACTTCCGTCTTCTTTCACAACCGGAATGTCCCCAGGCGTCAGAATAGGCTCACCCATATCCACGCGCACCTGTGATACCTTATTTTCCTCAACATATAGTGTAAGATACTTGATGCCAGCTCCTGTCTCAACCGATATTTCAGTCTTGTCTGTAAGCTTGTGGTCATACACGTATTTCGCCACGCAGCGTATGCCGTTTCCGCACATCTCGGCTTCCGAACCGTCTGCATTATATATCCTCATTCTAAAATCTGCCTTGTCTGACGGACCTATTGTGATTAGTCCGTCTGAGCCTATTCCAAAATGCCTGTCACTGACATATATTGACACCCTTGCCGGGTCATCTAATTTCTCTTCAAACAGGTTTACATATACATAATCATTTCCACAGCCGTGCATTTTTGTAAATTTCATAGTGATCACCTCGTTATTGGTTTTATACTTGTAACTATTCAGAACCATCCCACGCACATTCGCAAAACCGCACGATACTCGTGCTTGGTCACTGCTACGCAGCTAATTTTGCTCATATGTGTGGGGGTGGCTCTATTCGAGCCACCTTGAGAACAAGCAAATCTGCTGCTTACATGCGAGCACGACGCATCAGCTTTTCTTGTTCTCAGTGGTTCTGAATAGTTACTTTAATTATATTATACAGCGCACTTTCTGGTTTTTCTATAGCATTTTGTGCGTTTTATGTTGCGTTTTGTGCTGTTATAGATTATGCTTATAGTAACATCTTATCATCAAAGGAGCATATCATGGATTCAAATTATACAAAAGCAGGCTACCTGACGGAGCCTTTTAAAATATTTCATCTAAGAGATGAACGCAAGCTAAATATAGATTTTCATTACCATGATTTCCACAAAATTCTGATTCATCTGCACGGCAATGTATCCTACTGCATTGAGGGCCGCAGCTATGAGCTCAAAGAACATGATATCGTGCTTGTCAATGCCGGTGAGGTTCATAAGCCAATATTAAATGACGATTCAATTTATGAAAGAATCATTATATATGTGTCACCGCAGCTTATTGACGATTATGTGAGCAAAGGCTATGATCTGGCATGCTGTTTCAAGCAGGCCTATGCTAACCAGTCACATGTACTAAGACTCGCTGCAACCAAGGGCAGTCATCTGGCTGATACGATCAAGGGACTAGACTCTACACTTAGAGAAACCAATGAATACGCAAATGAGCTGTACCAGAAGCTCCTGTTTTTAGAGTTTCTGATACAGCTCAATCGTATCACGCTGCATGGCGGTATCGAATATATTAACACATTTTCCTCAAACAAAAAAATTGTAGAGATTTTGGATTTCTTAAATAAGAATTTAACAAACCGTATAAGTATTGATGAACTGGCAGATAAATTCTATATGAGCAGGTATCACCTGATGCACACCTTCAAGGAAGAAACCGGCTGCACCATAGGTTCATATATCACAACAAAGCGTCTGCTGCTCGCCCGCGATATGATTCGCGACGGAAGCAGTGTGTCTGCCGCCTGCGATGCCTGTGGATTCGGAAGCTATTCCTCATTTATCCGTGCATACCGCAAGCAATTCCATTCTACCCCTACAAATACATAAAAGCTTCACGATATATCACAGGAAGCTTTTAATTATTTTTAGTGCTGCATTATCTCTCATTAATCACATTTATAAGCTCAGGTATGAGCTGCTTCTTACGCGATACTACTCCCTTAAGCATAATTCCATCCCTGCTCTGCGGCAGATTGTATGCTGAAGCTGCTATTGACGCTGCCTCTGCACCACTGTAGATGAGATATGTAGACTCATTAAGTATATCCGTGAGCATAACAAAGAGCATATCAAGCTGTTTTTCCACCTGCATCTTGTCAAGCAGAGGCACCACTCTCGCCTGTACCTTATCGAGCTCTGTCCTCGAAAGAGCAGAAATCTGCGATACTCCAAACGTATAATCCCCTGAATGAAAGATTTTAAAATCCTGATTTAATATTTCCTCTTCTGTCTTGTTAGCAAAGTTACTGCCTGCCTCGAACATTTTCTTGGCAAACTCTTCTACATCTATCTGCGCAATCTCCGCTAGGATAAGTGCTGTAGATTTATCAACCTGGGTACATGTAGGCGAACGGAACACTAGTGTGTCAGAGAGTATTGCAGCGCACATAAGCCCCGCCATCTGAGGAGTAACCTCCACCCCCTTTTCCATATACATCTGATAGATGATGGTTCCGGTACATCCAAGCGGCTGGTTTCTGAAATACACAGGTCCTATTGTCTCAAGAGAACCAATTCGATGATGATCGATTATCTCAAGAATCTCTGCCTCATCAATGTTGGCCACTGCCTGTGAGGTCTCATTATGATCCACAAGTATCACCTGTTTTTTCCTCGCATTCATTAAATTTCTGCGTGAAAACATACCCACGTAATTTTGGTTTTCGTCAAGTATTGGGAAATCCCTGTGTCGGATTTTTGAAACAGTATCACGCACATCATCCACATAATCATCCAAATCAAAATGAATAAGATTTTCCCTTGTCATAAATGATTTTATCGGCATACTCTGGTTTATCAGACGCGATGTGGTAAACGTGTCATATGGTGTACTTATCACTACCACATCCTTAGCGTTTGCAGCATTTATGACATCCTTCGATATATCGAAGCCGCTTGTCACAATGATACAGCTGCAGTTTGCCTCAATACATATAAGCTGTGACTCCTCACGGTCTGATATGATGACCAGATCATCCTCAGCCACATTGCCCTTTATTGTATCAGGTGTACCTGCTCCGACTATAACCTTTCCTTTCACAAAATAGCCATGCTCATTGCCTGCAACTATCTTGCCATCCAGCGTCTCTACAATATTCCTGTACTGGGTCCTCGCCTTTGCCAGGATAGAATTGTCATACACATCCATATATGACTTTGCTATATCACCTGTCACAATAAGCCCTTCAAGCTTGTCCTTCTTATTGACAACCGGAAGAGTGACTACGTTGAGTATCTTCATCATCTCCCATGCCTTTTTCATGGATAGATTACTGCTGACACCCTCAGTCCTTCTGATATGTATATCCTTTATCTGTGTGCCAACATCCTTTAAAAGGGCAGGCGTATCGGCCTTAAAATAATCCAGCACAAATGCTGTCTCTGCACTGATGCTGCCTGCTCTCATTGGTATGTATTCCATTGTATCATCTGTATGTGATTTAAGGTTTGCATACGCTATTGCTGCACAGATAGAATCTGTGTCAGGATTTTTATGTCCAACAACTCTTACAATCTTTTTTGCCATTTAGTTTTCCTCTCTGTCTGCCTTATAAAATGTCAAAATATGGTGCAACTCCCTAACCGGGAACTGCACCACCCTATTACAATAATATTTATTAAAAAATCGAACCAAAGAACCCGAGTATATACAATGCGATTACAACAAAGCCAAATGTATTGATAATAGCCAGCACAGTAGAGATGACTGCAAAAGTCTTTGTTGTTCCTACCTGCTTCTCAAGCTCTGACACTGTATCCACCTTGTCTCCCATTACCTTAAAGAGATCCTGAATATTCCTGAAGCACTTAACATTCTCTGTATGTACCTTGTCAGCCAACTCCGCCTTTATCGAAACAAGCTGATCATTAAGCTCTTTAAGCGACTGAAGCATATGGGCATTCGCCTCATTTACCGCTGATGTAACTGCTGCTGTGCCCTCCTCTGTGATACGCCTTGTCTGCTCTAATGTGTCACCAAAATCAAGACTCTGGCCTATATTCTGGCTGATACCTGATATCTCAGTGCCTAGTGACTGTCCGAGATTTCCAATCTGTCCGGACACCGAACTGCCAAGATTATCCATATCTGAGCTTACCTGACGGCCTAAGCTGTCCATGCCTGCATTCATAGATTGCTCTATCTCAGCCATCTTTTCATGAACACTTTCTATAAGCACATCTATCTGCTTAGCAACCTGTGCAGTGATTCCATCGGCTTTTTCCTGTCTCTCGTCAAGTATCTGCTGCAGCTCCTCTGCCTTAGCTTCCCTCTCCTCAACTATGACTGAAAGCTCCTCAGCTTTTGATTCTTTTGTATTAAGCATCTCCTGAAGACGTTTTGCCTTTTCACGAAACTCATCAATTTGTGTTAACAAAAAATCATCTTTATCCATTTGTATATTATTCTCTTTTTTCTGCACTCTTTCACTACGATTCACATCGTCTCTTGCTACACGGGATGCCATTACTGTTCTTGAAGGTACTGCCCGCTCCGCTTGTTCTGTCGATATAAATCTTTTTGCACGTCTATCAAATATGCCTGACATTCGTATCCCTCCAATGGTTCCATTAAATACCATTAACGTAAATATTGTACCATTACATGTTGTATTTGTAAACAAAAAACCACAAAATATAGGGTAAGCACAGGATAATAAGCAAAAATCCCACAGAGCATATGCCCTGTGGGATAAAATATATACTGTGACTAATGAATTAGTCCTCTCCGTATAATTTAACGAGTTTCTCAAGGTGTGTATAACGTGCCTTAGCTGTCTCCTCAGACTTAGCAAAGAGTTTCTCTGCTCTCTCTGGGAATGGCTTGATAAGACGAGTATAACGTGCCTCGTTGTTAAGGAACTCCTGGTAAGATCCGTCGCCGGCCTTTGATGTAAGAGTGAATGGATTCTTTCCTTCAGCCTTGAGTGCAGGGTTGAATGAGAAGAGATTCCAGTATCCAGCCTTAACAGCCTTCTTCATCTCATCCTGGCAGTGGTTCATACCACCCTTAGCGATACCGTGAAGCTCGCAAGGTGCGTATCCGATGATAAGTGATGGTCCCGGATAAGCCTCAGCCTCTGTAATAGCCTTAACAGCCTGTGCTGGGTTTGCTCCAAGAGCAATCTGTGCAACGTATACATATCCGTAGCTCATAGCGATCTCTGAAAGTGACTTCTTGCTTGTCTCTTTACCAGCTGCTGCGAACTGACATACCTCACCGATGTTAGAAGCCTTAGAAGCCTGTCCACCTGTGTTAGAATACATCTCAGTATCGAATACCATTACGTTTACGTTCTCACCAGAAGCAAGTACATGGTCTAATCCACCGAAACCGATATCATATGCCCATCCGTCACCACCGAAGATCCATACAGATTTCTTTCCGAGGTAATCCTTCTTAGCAAGTACTTCTTTAGATTTCTCACATCCGGCTGCTGCTGCCTTCTCTAACTCTGCGATAAGAGCTGTTGTTGGCTCAACATTTGCCTTTGTGTCATCCTTTGTCTCAAGGAACTTATCTGCTGCTGCCTTGAACTCAGCTGTAGCCTTGTCTGATGCAGCGATCTCTTTAACAAGCTCGATAGCCTGATCACGGAGATATCTCTGTCCAACTTCCATACCTAAACCATGCTCAGCATTATCCTCGAAGAGTGAGTTAGACCAAGCTGGTCCCTTCTTAGAGTTGATATTTACTGTGTATGGTGATGTAGCTGCTGGGTTACCCCAGATAGAAGAACATCCTGTTGCGTTAGAGATGTACATCTGCTCACCGAAGAGCTGTGTAATAAGTCTAGCGTAAGATGTCTCAGCACATCCTGCACATGAGCCTGAGAACTCAAGGAGTGGCTGGTTGAACTGTGATCCCTTAGGTGTTGTATCAACCATTCCTGCATCTGTCTTCTTAGAAACGTTAGCTACTAAGTAATCAAATACTGGCTGCTCTGCTGCCTGAGACTCCTGTGGCTGCATTGAGATAGCTGCTGTAGGACAAACTGTGATACACTCACCACATCCCATACAGTCAAGTGGAGATACGCTCATTGTATACTTGTAAGCGCCTGCCTTTGGCTTCATATCAGCAACCTTCATGTTGTCAGGAGCTGCCTTTACTTCGTCATCTGTAAGTAAGAATGGACGAATTGTAGCGTGAGAACATACAAATGCACAGTTGTTACACTGGATACACTTCTCTGGATCCCACTGTGGAACTGTAACGGCTGTTCCTCTCTTCTCGTATGCAGAAGCACCTGTTACATACTGTCCGTCTGCCTTGTCAGCGAATGCTGAAACTGGAAGGCTGTCTCCATCCATCTTAGCGATTGGATCAAGAAGCTCGTTAACAAGCTTAACAACCTCTGGACGTCCTGTGCGCTCTGCCTTAGGAGCATCTGCCTCTGGATTCTTCCAAGACTCTGGAACCTCTACCTTATGTACAGCGTCAACACCGGCATCGATAGCCTTGTAGTTCATCTCTACGACTGCGTCACCCTTCTTTGAGTATGACTTCTTAGCAGCAGCTTTCATGTACTCAACAGCCTTGTCGATAGGCATTACATCTGCAAGCTTGAAGAATGCAGACTGGAGAATTGTGTTAGTTCTCTTACCCATTCCAATCTCGATAGCCTTGTCGATAGCGTTGATTGTGTAAAGCTGAATGTTGTTGTCAGCGATATATTTCTTAGCGTCAGCGTTGAGGTGATGAGCAAGCTCTTCATCTGACCACTGGCAGTTGATCATGAATACTCCGCCCGGCTTAACATCCTGAACCATCTTCATGCCCTGGATAACGTATGCAGGGTTGTGGCATGCTACGAAGTCAGCCTGGTTGATGTAGTATGGGCTTCTGATTGGGTTGTCACCAAATCTCAAGTGAGAAATTGTAACACCACCAGTCTTCTTTGAGTCATACTGGAAGTATGCCTGGATGTATTTGTCTGTGTGGTCACCGATGATCTTTGTAGAGTTCTTGTTAGCACCTACAGTACCATCTCCGCCGAGACCCCAGAATTTGCACTCTTTTGTACCAGGTGCAGATGTGATAGGAGCTGGCTTAACCTCTGGAAGTGAAAGATTTGTAACATCATCCACGATTCCAATTGTAAATCTGTGCTTAGGAGCATCCTTCTCAAGCTCTGTATATACAGCAAATACTGAAGAAGGTGGTGTATCCTTAGATCCTAATCCGTAACGTCCGCCTACTAATACAACATCGTTCATTCCTGCTTCACGAAGTGTTGTAGCAACGTCTAAGTATAATGGCTCACCAAGTGATCCTGGCTCTTTTGTACGGTCTAATACAGCGATCTTCTTTGCAGTCTTTGGAATAACATTAAGAAGAGCCTCTGAAGACCATGGACGGTAAAGACGTACCTTAATAAGTCCGACTTTCTCTCCCTTTGCTGTTAAGTAATCGATTACTTCCTCAGCTACATCATTGATAGAACCCATAGCGATGATCACACGATCAGCGTCAGGTGCTCCGTAGTAGTTGAATAATTTGTAATCTGTACCAAGCTTAGCATTAACCTTGTCCATGTACTTCTCAACAACTGCTGGAAGCTCATCATAGAACTTGTTACATGCCTCTCTATGCTGGAAGAAGATATCTCCGTTCTCGTGTGATCCACGAGCTGCTGGATGCTCTGGGTTAAGAGCGTGTGCTCTGAATTCAGCAACCGCATCCATTGGACACATCTCTTTGAGATCTTCATAATCCCACTTCTCGATCTTCTGGATCTCATGAGAAGTACGGAATCCATCGAAGAAGTTAATGAATGGAACCTTTCCCTCAAGTGCTGCACAGTGTGCAACCGGTGAAAGATCCATAACCTCCTGTGGATTTGTCTCACAAAGCATTGCGAAACCAGTCTGACGACAAGCATATACATCACTGTGATCACCGAAGATATTCAGTGCATGTGAAGATACTGTACGAGCTGATACGTCAAATACGCAAGGAAGATTCTCACCTGCGATTTTGTACATATTAGGGATCATAAGTAAAAGTCCCTGTGAAGCTGTAAATGTTGTAGTAAGTGCACCAGCTGCAAGAGATCCGTGAACTGTACCAGCGGCACCTGCCTCAGACTCCATCTCAACTACCTTTACAGTGCTTCCGAAAATGTTCTTCTGTCCTGCTGCTGACCACTGATCAACTGTATCAGCCATTGGGCTAGAAGGTGTGATAGGATAGATTCCGGCAACCTCTGTGTAGGCATATGCTACATGAGCGGCAGCGGTATTTCCATCCATCGACTGTTTTGCTCTAGACATGATATTTCCTCCTGTAAAATAAATGTTCAATTATAGACATGAATCAGAATGTCTCTACATAATAGTTTAGTTTGTGCGCTGTAAAAAATCAAGTTTTTTTAGCAATACATTGTACAAAAATCCTAAAATATTTATTAACAAGGTAAATTTTATGTACAAAAGGGCACAATGGCTATAAATCGCCTGTAAAACACTTGCAAAATACTGGTTTTACGTTAAAATAGAAACGATGTGTTACAGAAACGAACAGGTTATTAAATAGGAAAGGATTGAATAAAGACAAAATGATTAGTGCAAACAATATTACATTAAGAATTGGTAAAAAAGCTTTATTTGAGGATGTCAACATAAAATTCACAGAGGGAAACTGCTACGGACTTATTGGTGCAAACGGTGCCGGCAAGTCTACATTTTTAAAGATTCTCTCAGGACAGCTTGAGCCTACAAACGGTGATATCGCAATCACTCCGGGACAGAGACTGTCATTCTTACAGCAGGATCACTTCAAGTACGATGAGTTTACAGTACTTGATACGGTTATCATGGGTAATAAGCGTCTCTATGATATCATGAAGGAGAAGGAAGCCATCTATATGAAGGAGGATTTCTCAGACGAGGACGGAATCCGTGCCAGCGAGCTTGAGGCTGAGTTTGCCGATATGGACGGCTGGAATGCTGAGTCGGATGCAGCTACTCTCTTAAACGGTCTCGGTGTACCTACTGAGGATCACTACACTCTGATGGCAGATCTGCCGGGTGCAGTAAAAGTCAAGGTGCTTCTCGCTCAGGCACTGTTTGGAAATCCTGACATACTGCTTCTCGATGAGCCTACCAACCACTTAGACCTCGATGCCATCTCATGGCTTGAGGAATTCCTCATCAATTTCGAGAATACAGTCATCGTTGTATCCCATGACAGATACTTCCTCAACAAGGTCTGCACGAACATCGCCGACATGGATTACGGTAAGATCCAGCTCTACGCAGGAAACTATGATTTCTGGTATGAATCAAGCCAGCTTATTGTCCGTCAGATGAAGGAAGCAAACAAAAAGAAAGAGGAAAAAATCAAGGAGCTGCAGGAATTTATCCAGCGTTTCTCTGCCAATGCCTCTAAATCAAAACAGGCTACATCAAGAAAGCGTGCCCTCGAAAAAATCCAGCTTGATGAAATACGTCCATCAAGCCGTAAATACCCATACATTGATTTCCGTCCTGAGCGTGAAATTGGAAACGATGTGCTCTTTGTCGAGGGCATCTCAAAAACCATCGACGGCGTAAAGGTACTTGACAATATCTCATTCACTGTTAACCACGATGACAAAATTGCATTTGTCGGAGGAAATGAGCTTGCAAAAACAACTATGTTTAAAATCCTTGCCGGAGAGCTTGAACCTGACGAGGGCTCATATAAATGGGGTGTCACAACCAGCCAGTCATACTTCCCAAAGGACAATACCGCAATCTTTGATACTGATGAGCTCATCGTTGACTGGCTCACACAGTACTCAGAAATCAAGGACGCCACATATGTGCGAGGTTTCCTTGGCCGTATGCTCTTTGCCGGTGAGGATGGAGTAAAGAAAATGCGTGTACTCTCCGGAGGAGAAAAGGTTCGTGTACTGCTATCCCGCATGATGATCATGGGAAGCAATGTACTCATGTTCGATGAGCCTACAGACCACCTCGACATGGAGTCAATCACAGCATTAAACAACGGAATGATAAAATTTCCTGGAGTAATCCTCTTTGCCTGCCGTGACCACCAGGTAGTCCAGACAACCGCCAACCGAATCATAGAATTCCTGCCAAACGGTTCAATGATCGACAAGATCACAACCTACGATGAATATCTTGAGAGTGATGAGATGGCACGTAAGCGTCAGGTCTACTCAATGAGCGAGGACGATGAAAACGACAACTAAACGCTAATTATAATCAAAAGAAGCATCCCAAGCCGGGATGCTTCTTTTTCTGTTAAGTCACAAAGTAAGATAGGAATTTCCATCCTGTCTGCAACTATAAAAACATATTATAATTATATCCACTGTGATTCCCACCTTCGCAAGCGACTTTGAATTGATATCTGCCGGTATTACCCAGCCCGGTATTACTAACATATGAGCCGGTATTGTCATCCTTTATATATCCTCTATCTGCCAGTCAACAGGCTCCACTCCATGCTCCTTAAGAAACTCATTGGCTTTACTAAAATGCTTGCATCCAAAAAAGCCTCTGTAAGCCGACAGCGGACTTGGATGCGGTGCTGTCAATATCAGATGCTTTGGATTTGTAAGCATAGGAATCTTCGACTGTGCCGGGCGGCCCCAGAGCATATACACTATAGGTCTGTCCTGCTCATTTACAGCCTCTATGATTGCATCCGTGAACTTCTCCCAGCCGTGTCCCTGATGTGAGTTGGCCTGATGAGCCCTGACGGTGAGTACCGTATTCAAAAGTAAAACACCCTGGTCAGCCCATTTCTTCAGGTATCCGTTATTGGGGATATCACACCCCAGATCATCGTTAAGCTCCTTGTAGATATTCTGCAGTGATGGTGGAATATCCTTCTGAGACGGAAGCACAGAAAATGACAATCCATGTGCCTGATTGACATTATGGTACGGATCCTGCCCGAGGATGAGTACCTTTACCTTGTTAAGTGGTGTAAAATGCATGGCATTAAATATATCATCTGCCGGCGGATATACCACATGTGTGGCATATTCATCTCTCACAAAATTGTACAAATCCCTGTAATACGGTTTTTTAAACTCGGCTCCCACAGCCTTTGCCCACTCGCCGTCAAGCATACTCATAATCTCAATCTACCGCCTATCTTCTGACCGACACACCTTTATCTGCCAGATAATTCTTTAAATCCATAATTTCAAGCTCCTTGTAGTGGAAAAGTGAAGCTGCAAGCGCTGCGTCCGCCTTTCCATCTGTCAGAGCCTCGTAAAAATGCTCCTTTGTGCCTGCACCACCTGATGCGATAACCGGAACAGAAACGTTATCGGCAATAAGCCTTGTAAGCTCGATATCGTAGCCATCCTTTGTGCCGTCACAATCCATGCTTGTAAGAAGGATTTCTCCCGCTCCAAGCTCATTTGCCTTAACAGCCCATTCAATGGCATCAAGGCCTGTATCTATGCGGCCTCCGTTCTTGTATACATTCCAGCCGCTTCCGTCAACACGACGCCTTGCATCGATTGCCACAACCACACACTGGCTGCCAAACTTATCCGCAGCGTCACTGATAAGCCGCGGTGTGTTTATGGCACTTGAATTTATTGAAATCTTGTCCGCACCCTCTCTAAGCAGCGCCTTAAAATCATCGACTGTTCTGATGCCGCCGCCCACAGTGAACGGTATAAACACCTTTTCAGCAACTTTTCTGACCATATCCACAACAGTATTTCTGTTGTCGCTTGAAGCCGTAATATCCAGAAAAACCACCTCATCTGCACCTGCCTTATCATAAGCAGCCGCAATCTCAACCGGGTCACCTGCATCTCTTAAATTGACAAAGTTTATGCCCTTCACAACACGTCCATTATTCACATCCAGACATGGGATTATTCTCTTCGTAAACATATTATGCCTCCCCTATCCCTGCAAAATTTTTAAGTATCGAAAGTCCGACTGTGCTGCTCTTTTCCGGATGGAACTGGCAGGCGAACACATTATTTTTCTCTACAGACGCATGAATGTGTGTACTGTACTCTGTCGTTGCTGTGACAATTGCTTCATCAGTGGCTTTCAGATAGTACGAATGCACAAAATATACATACGGATGCTCTGAAAGACCTTTAAACAGCCTTCCATTGTTCTGTAAATCAAGTGAATTCCAGCCTATATGAGGTATTTTAAATCCTTCCTTATCTGGTATGCGAAGTATCTGTCCGTCAAGCACATGAAGCCCCTCAACACCCTGGCTCTCATCGCTTCCCTCAAATAATAGCTGAAGACCCAGGCATATGCCAAGAAATGGCTTGTCCATATCACAAACCTCATGAATCACCTTGTCCAGCTCGTATTTTTTAAGCGAATCCATTGCATCTCCAAAAGCTCCTACTCCGGGAAGTATTACCTTATCGGCATTTAAAATCTCATGCCTGTCTCTGGTCACAATACTCTCCTCGCCTATAGCTGTAAGAGCCTTTTCCACACTTCGCAGGTTGCCTGCTCCATAATCGATGATTGCTATCATATCATTTTGTCTCCTCTTTAATGCCTAATTCATTTAATTTCTGTGTCAGTGCCAGTGTATAGTCATCTCTATCATCTATATTATACAGAGCAATGGCATCAACAACTATCGACATATGCCATTTTTATATTTCTTCACGTCATTGTAATAAACCCATTCTTATTCTATGACTTTTATCCTAATAATACATATGGTAACACATTTATTGATTGTTTGCAATAAATAACTCAAGTTCAAACCAGAATTCTACACCATCCTTGTGATTTATGACACCATACCCTCTGTGATGCAGTTCCATAATGGCCTTTACTATAGACAGTCCTATGCCGCTTCCGCCATATTCCCTTGTTCTGGCCTTGTCCACCTTATAGAACTTATTCCATATATTTTCTATATCCTTATCAGGTATCGGCTCTCCCGTGTTAAACACGCTGACCCTCACACGGTCGCTGTACATGCTGTATGATACAGTGATAGTACCACCTCTTGTGCAGTGATTTATCGCATTGCTGATATAGTTTGTCACAACCTCTTCAATCTTGTATATATCGCCGCTCACATATACGGAATCGGTGCGGTCAAACTCAATTGCAGCCTCATTTTTCTGTGCCAGAAGCTTAGATGAGTCTATAACCCCTCTGACAAGCGGTGTCAAATCAAACCTCGTCATCTCAAGCACATCACTGCCATCCTCCAGATGATTGAGAGATAAAAGCTTCATAACCATGCGGTTCATCTTGTCAGTCTCGTCCATGATGACATCACAGTAGAAGTTACGGCTCTCATCATCGTCATTTACGACCTCTTTGAGCCCCTCAGCATAGCCTGAGATCAGAGCAAGCGGAGTTTTTAACTCATGTGACACATTTGACAAAAACTCCTTTCTCATCTCATCAATCTCTTCTTTTTTCTTTATATCACGCTGTAATTCATTGTTTGCCACCTTTAGTCTTGTGATGGTCTGCTCAAGTGTCTGCGACAGCTCATTCATATGCTCACCAAGCACATAAAGCTCCTTTGCACTGTTTTCCGTATCAATGTACTTCGCATCAAAATCAAGCTTCGCCATCCTTGTCGACAGCTCAGTCATATTTCTTATCGGCCTAGTCATGTTGCGAGCAACAATATATGCCATAAACACTCCCACAACAATAGCAGCCACTGTGCCTATTGCAAAAAAGCGGTTCGATATGGACACGCTCTCCTTAATGCTCTCAAGCGGTGTTTTCATGTATACAAAGTTACCGTCAATCAGTCTATTATTTATGATAATATACTCTGTCCCCAGCCTTTTATCCTTCTGCCTTGTCATATTCAGGTTGTTGTAGTCTGCCGAATATGACGACATGCTCGCCTCCAAAAGCAGCTGGAATATTTCCTGATTGTCAGTGGTTCCCTCAATTATGACCTTACCGTATTTGTTGAACACAACCGCATCTATATTGGCGCCAACACATTTCTTTTCAAATGCTACAGCAAACGTATCATCTGAAAGTTTGTCATTTTTTGCAGCCAAGTCCACCATTTTGTATACAGCAAGCATCTCTTTTTCCTTGTTAAATACATAATACTTTTCCAGCAGTGTGTTATTAGCCATCCAGAACACTCCCACTATCAGAAGTACAATGAATGAAATCACAAGCGTAAGCTGTGTGGATAACGTTTTTTTCTTTTTCATGGTGACACCTCTTATCCCGAATCCATTAGTCCTAAGCTTAACACTTACTGTATCTCGAACTTATATCCCACACCCCATACAGTCTTTATATAGTCGCCTTTAGCGCCCATCTTGCTTCTTAATTTCTTCACATGTGTATCAATAGTCCTCGCATCGCCAAAATAATCATAGCTCCACACACTGTCAAGTATGCGCTCCCTGGTAAGCGCAATTCCCTGATTGCTCATAAAGTAATCCAAAAGCTCAAATTCCTTTACCGAAAGTTCAATATTCCTGCCATCAATAGCTACAGTGTGTGCCGTCTTGTCCATGACAATACCACCGGCCTCGCTTATTACTGCCTCCTTGCCCAGTTTATTCGCCCTGCGAAGGAGAGCATTTACCCTGGCCACCAGTATCTTGGGAGAAAATGGCTTTGAAATGTACTCATCAGCACCAATGTCAAAGCCGTTTAATTCATCACGCTCATCGCCCTTAGCTGTAAGCATAATAATCGGCACCTTTGAAGTCTGTCTGATTTCACGGCATACCTCAAAACCATTTATCCTTGGCATCATTATATCGAGCACCAGCAGTGCTATGTCCTTCTGCTGATAAAATATATCAAGTGCCTCCTCGCCGTCTCCGGCCTCAAGTACCTCATACCCTTCCCTTGCAAGGAAATCATGCACGAGCTTTCTCATCCTGCTCTCGTCATCTACCACCAGTATCTTTATTTTGTCCACTCTGTTGCATCCTGCCTTTCATCCAGTGCTTTTTCCCTCTTTCTAATCATCGCGCTCTGCAATCTCACCCGAACGATATGCCGCAATGAGATGCTTTAGATCAGCTATCTTTTCCTTCATCTTTATTCCGGCATCCGTATCTCCGACAAGTATTCTCTTATCAAGTACCTCTACAGCCTCACGCCTTGATACGATATCCCTCTCATCCCTTACTGCCGTCTCCGGTGATTCAAACGGCTCATGTGCTGTCAATGTCAGCCCATATGAATTGTAAATCAAGGTATATCCCGCGATGCCTGTCCGCCTGCGGTACGCCTTTGAAAAACCACCATCTATGACTATCACTCTGCCGTCGCACTTCACAGGGCTTTCACCTCTTAATCTGTGAACAGGAACATGTCCGTTTATGATATGGTCTCTTTTATCATGCAAACCAAACTCCTCGAGTATACGCTGCGCACACTCAGGCTTGTTTATATAGTCATAATAAAAGTTTTTCTTTTCTATTTTCATGTCATCGTCATCTATAAAATATCTCTCAAACGTAGCCATCTTATTTCTGCCATAAAGCGGAGAATATGGTGCTGTCCATATGTACCACATGATATCGCTGCCCTTTTGTCTTTCCAGCTTATCATCCGAGAAAAAAGCCTTTCTGACGTAAGTCTCCAGTATATCAAACAAAGCCTTGCCACTATACTCTTTACCGTAGATATTTACCTTTGCGAAGCTTCCGTCCTCCTCCATCGGGATGCATCCGTGGAAAAGCAGATTGCCATTATATACCTTGTACATGCTGCCTTTTTTAAGCAACAGCCCAACGTGGTTTTTAAGCTTCTCGCAATGAATAAACGAGCTCCTGAGCCTCTGTATGACTTCCTCTTCCCCCTCTGTCAGCCTGTAAGGATCAGCCGGGTCAATTGTCGGAAAGCTTGTATCAAGAAGCTTATAAGTTCTGCCCTCAAGCTCTATAGTGCCATGTTCATAATCAATATGTTCCAAGAGCAATCGCTCCTTCATGCCATACTCAGGCCACTTCTTAATGAGCTGTCCCTCCAGCTTGAAACGTATGATGGCAATGGCCTTGTGCATCTTCTTTATCAGATCACTCTCCATATTATCTGCGCCACTTGGAGCCACCTTAAACACAAATCTGGTGCATGGGTCATCCTTGTAAGCCTTCAGTGCAAACGTAGCAAGCGGAAGCATATTTATGCCATAGCCCTCCTCGACCACGTCCAGATTACCATATCTGATACTGTTTCTGACAACAGTTGCAATACATGCAGGATTCCCTGCGGCTGCCCCCATCCAGATAATATCGTGATTGCCCCACTGTATATCCAGCGAGTGATATCTGCACAGTCTGTCCATTATCAGATGTGGCCCCGCTCCCCTGTCGTATATATCACCAAGCACATGCAGATGGTCAACAGCAAGTCTCTGAATAAGCTCGGAAAGCACCACTATAAACTCCTCCGCAGTGCCCAGCTCCACTGTTGTATTGATGATTGACTCGTAGTAAGCCTCCTTGTTTAACACCTCCGGCTTTTCTGTGATGAGCTCCTCTATAACATATGCATACTCCTCCGGCAAAGCTTTTCTCACCTTGGAGCGCGTATACTTTGATGAAACGGTCTTGCACACCTCTATCAGCTTATAAAGAGTCGTCTTATACCACGAATCCATATCCGGCTCGTCCTGCTTAATAAGCTCCATCTTTTCCCTTGGGTAGTAGATGAGTGTGGCAAGCGCAGCCTTGTCAGCCTTGTTCATCGCCAGACCAAATACATCATCTATCTTCTTTCTTACAGCCCCAGAACCATTTTTCAGCACATGGGAAAAGGCTTCATACTCACCATGCACGTCAGATACAAAGTGCTCTGTGCCCTTTGGCAGGTTTAAAATAGCCTGCAGGTTGATAATCTCAGATGATGCCTTGCCTATTGTCGGATACATCTCCGACAGCTGTTCCAAATAATGTAAGTGTTCTTTATCAATTGCTATATCATTCATTTATATCTAGACCTCGTAATACTGATTCATCACCTAATAAAACATTGTACCAATTAGCTGTGCTCTAATCAATGCCTCAGACACATTTATTTCAAAAAAGTTTTTTGATATTTATTATAAATAAAGCTGCATTTGTTTAAATAAAAAAAGTGTAAGCTGCATTCAGCTTACACTAATTAAGTTTCAGGACACCTCCCTTTTTATATAACAAACATTTTAATTTGACAGTAATTGACGTTTCTTATATATTTATTTATGTTTCAACAATAACCATTATAGTGTATTGCGCATGTCAATACTTGACCAAATTTGGAGTTTATTTTTTTAAAAAGAAGGGAGATTAGCTCATAAATGAACCGACTTGAAATAGTAAACAACATATCAACAAATATCGAGCGCGAACGCATAAGGCTTGGTATGTCCCAGGCACAGTTTGCAAAAGCACTTGATATGTCACTCTCCACCTACAAGCGAATAGCAAACGGAGAATCCTCTCGTATAGACATCTACACCGCTTACCTGATATACAAGCTGACAGGACGATTTTCCTGCGAACTAACAGGCTTCAATGATGATGTAATAAACCTTGTAAAGCGCATCAAAAAGCTTTCCAAAAACCAACGCATACTTATAGACTCGATTATAGACACTGAGCTTGCGCTATCTGCCTACAAGGATGAAAGCAGTCATACGGAGGATCTGATTTCCGTCCTCATCCCGACAGGCAATATGACCGACGGCATGATTTTGGACTCCTACAATGTCGAAAAGCTTGATGTTTCAAATTACAGAAAAGCCTTCGGTGATGCCCTTCACATCGGAATCCGCATCACAAGCAATCATCTACATCCTGTATATAATAAAGGTGATATACTTCTAATCAGTCGAAACCCAATCCGCGACGGCGATACCGGTATCTTTATCAACGCACAGAACAAGCGTGCATACATCAGAAAACTCCACCAGAAAAACCCATGTGAGCTCACACCAATCAACAATTACGGTGAGACCTTTTATGTCGACAGCGATAATGTTGATGATATGAGCAAATGGATAAAATTCGGACACGTGCTCTGCAAGGTTCGCTAGCAGATTACTCTGTTATTTTAATATCATCAAAGCAGTCAAAGGTTGCAAAGTAGTCTGCCGGAGTTTCTGCTCTTCTGATGAGTTTTGCCTCTCCATTGCTTTCGAGCAGTATCTCTGCTGAGCGAAGTCGTCCGTTGTAATTGTAGCCCATTGAGAAGCCGTGTGCTCCTGTATCATGGATTACCAGATAGTCTCCCATATCGATCTTCGGAAGCTGTCTGTCAATTGCAAACTTGTCACAGTTCTCACAGAGTGAGCCTACCACATCATATGTATGGTCACAAGGTGCATCCTCCTTGCCGAGCACTGTGATATGATGGTATGAGCCGTAAATAGCCGGTCTCATAAGGTTTGCCGCACACGCATCTACTCCTATATACTCCTTGTAGATATGCTTCTCATGGATAGCCTTTGTCACAAGACAGCCATACGGAGCCATCATAAAACGTCCCATCTCTGTGTAAATAGCCACATCGCCCATTCCTGCCGGTACCAAAACCTCATCGTACACCTTATGTACACCGGCGCCGATAACCGATATATCGTTTGGTGTCTGATCCGGCTTATAAGCCACGCCAACTCCACCTGAAAGATTTACAAATCTAATATCGCAGCCGGTCTCATTTTTAAGCTCAACAACCAGCTCAAAAAGCTCCTTTGCAAGCTGTGGATAATACTCGTTGGTTACTGTATTGCTTGCCAGGAATGCATGCACGCCAAAGTATTTAGCGCCTTTTGACTTAAGAATTTTGAATGCCTCAAAAAGCTGTTCCTTTGTCATGCCATACTTGGAGTCTCCCGGATTGTCCATGATACCGTTTGACAGTGTGAACACTCCGCCCGGATTATATCTGCAGCTTATTGTCTCCGGAATATGTCCGATTGTTTCCTCCAAAAAATCAATATGTGTGAAATCATCGAGATTGATGATAGCACCAAGCTTGTCTGCATATGCAAATTCCTCTGCCGGTGTATCATTTGATGAAAACATGATATGCTCTCCATCGAAGCCGCATGACTTTGCAAGCATAAGCTCTGTGTATGATGAACAATCACAGCCCATGTCATAATCCTTTAAAATCTTGAGCAGGTATGGGTTTGGGGTAGCTTTTACAGCAAAATACTCTCTGAAGCCCGGATTCCATGCAAATGCATCCTTTACAGCCTGTGCGTTGGCGCGGATGCCTGCCTCGTCGTATAAATGAAATGGTGTAGGGAATTTTTTAACAATCTCCTCTACCTGTTGTTTTGTCACAAATGGTGTCTTTTTCATGTTTATCTCCTAACTTTTACATAGTAAAGTGTACTAAAACATATGCTACAACAAAATGGGTATATTTTCAAGAATTTTTATGGTATAATTTCTCATTAGGTAAATGTCTTTACTTTTTTAAGTATAAAAGTTATGGTATACTATAATTCATAATAAATTGTATTCTGACTCACATAAAATTATATTTTAATTCAAAGTGGCTTGACAAATGCTGATGTATATAGTAAACTTAGCAAGTTGATAGTTGCTGATGTGGCTCAGAGGTAGAGCACTTCCTTGGTAAGGAAGGGGTCACGGGTTCAATTCCCGTCATCAGCTTATTTAAAGAAATCCCCGAAACTCAAGATTTTCCAGTAAAATCAAGGGCTCCGGGGGTTTTTTGTACTTCATTTTTTCAAATCAGATCTATGTTTTGAAAGGTAGTTTTCCCAAAAATCTTCCAAGAATTTCCCAATTTAGTTATTTTATATATTGAATGCCACAGACATAAAGCCTGTGGCATTCAATGTAT
>OKUT01000146.1_pt1 | contig 25772 bp, 17 predicted proteins | sample 1606571 | NCBI WGS metagenome assembly OKUT01 (sample SAMEA3882513, study PRJEB24775) | human gut metagenome | biome: human-associated habitat; feature: intestine environment; material: feces | place: Netherlands | collected 2009/2010
ATATTTTTAAAAACTTAGGTCTTTTAAGTTTTTACGATAACGAGGGCAGATATTACCCGATAAGCAAACACGCCGCATCTGTTCTGGATGTTCTGCGCTTACAGGTTGAAACACTCGGAATAGATGTTTTCACAAAACAGAATGTCAATTCTATAAAAAAAGTTTCAAACGGTTTTAAAATTTCGTCTGATGACAGCGAAAAAAAGTACGATTTCATATGTAACAAGCTTGTGATTGCAAACGGTTCAAAGGCCGCACCTAAGCTTGGCGGAAACGCAAGTGCAATTGATTATCTTAAAAATTTCGGTCATAAGGTTGTTTCGTTCTCCCCTGCTTTATGCCCTGTTAAGGTTAAAAGCGATGTTCTGAAAATATTAAAAGGTCTGAGAGTTACGGGCAAGGCACAGTTATACGGTGAACACGGTCGATTAATCAAGGAAGAAACAGGCGAAATTCAATTTACCGAGAATTCGTTGTCGGGAATTTGCGTGTTCAATCTTTCATTGTTTGCTAAACCGAACGACAAAATAGTGCTTGATTTATTGCCCGATTATTCGGAAAATGAGCTGATTAAAATAATCAGACAACATATATCATTGTTTTCTGATTTGCCGTGTGAACAGCTTTTGACAGGTATTTTTCAGAAGAGAATTGGACAGGCAATTCTGAAAATCAGCCGAGTTGATTTGTCAAAGATTTGTTCCAAGCTTTCAAAGGACGAAGTATCAGGAATTTGCAAAACAATAAAATCGATGTCATTTACAGTAAGCGGAAAAGAAGATTTCTCACACGCACAATGTGCTTTGGGCGGTGTTTTAGGCAAAGAAATTGACGAAAACACTATGATGAGTAAAATTGTGAAAAATCTTTTTATATGTGGTGAGGCGATTGACCTTTGCGGTGAATGCGGAGGGTTTAATCTTCATTTTGCATTTGCCGGAGGAATTATTGCAGGAGAAAATTTATGATCAGAGTGAACAATATACATTTAAGCCTTGACTACGACGATAAATCAGTTCGCAAGGCAGTTGCCCAACAGTTGAGGATTGAAGAAAAATCCATAAAAAGCTGTAAGATTTTTCGCAGATCGGTTGACGCAAGAAAAAAGGATAATATCTACTTTCTTACAACCGTTGACGCTGAACTTAATATCAACGAGGATAAAGTCTGCAAAAAGTGCGGCAACGCTCAAATTGCGAGAAAGTATGAATATAATCAAATGAAATTTGGCAATGCGCCCTCCCCCATTGTTGTCGGAGCAGGTCCGGCTGGATTGTTTGCGGCACTTATTCTGGCAAGAAGCGGTGCAAATCCAATTCTTATTGAAAGAGGTCGTGATGTTGACAGACGAACTGCCGATGTGAACAGGTTCTGGACAAGCGGTAAGCTTGACATAACTTCAAATGTTCAGTTTGGCGAAGGAGGTGCGGGAACATTTTCTGACGGCAAACTGAATTCAGGTACAAAAGATATAAGGCAACGCAAGGTGCTTGAAGAATTTGTAAGCCACGGCGCACCTGATGAAATTCTCTATAACGCAAAACCTCATATCGGAACGGATATGCTAAAAGGAACAATAAAAAATATCCGCAACGAGATTATTGAACTCGGCGGAAGGGTTATGTTTGAAACGAAGCTTGTTTCAATGGCTTTTAGTGATAACAAGCTGAAATCTATAACTGTTGAAACGGCTAACGGCGATGAAATTATAGAAACAGACAATGTTATTCTTGCAATAGGTCACAGTGCAAGGGATACTTTTGAGATGCTTTATGATTTAAAATTGCCGATTGAGGCAAAGCCTTTCTCGGTAGGAGCAAGAATTGAACATCTTCGTCAAAAAGTTGACAAGGCACAATACGGCAGGTTTGCGGGCAATAAAAAACTCGGCTCGGCAAATTATAAGCTGAGTACACACCTTGATAACGGACGGGGTGTGTATACATTTTGTATGTGTCCGGGAGGCAAGGTTGTCAATGCATCAAGCGAAAAAAACAGACTTTGCACCAATGGTATGAGTGAATTTGCACGAAATGCCGATAATTCAAATTCAGCGTTGCTTGTAGGAATAAACCCGGATGATTATGAATCCGACCATCCGCTTGCCGGAATGTATTTGCAGAGAAAGCTTGAATCAAAAGCATTCGTTGCCGGCGGTGAAAATTATAATGCACCTATACAAAGAGTTGACGATTTTCTTAATAACAGGAAATCCACACATCTCGGTGATGTAAAGCCAAGTATCGGTCCGAATTATGAGTTTTCAAATCTGAACGAGATTTTGCCTGAATATGTCAGCACTTCAATGGCTCAGGGCATTGTGAAAATGGGCAGAATGTTACACGGATTTGATGACGGTGACGCTGTTTTGACCGGCGTTGAGAGCAGAAGCTCTTCCCCAGTCAGAATCATGAGAAAGACAGATACGCTCGAAAGTGTACTTATTGAAGGACTGTATCCGTGCGGTGAAGGTGCAGGCTATGCAGGCGGAATTATCTCCGCCGCAGTTGACGGCATTAAATGTGCCGAAAAAATTATAGAAAAATCGAATAAATAAACCTCCGAAATCAATCGGATTGTGAAACGCCCCCTAAAGGTCAGAGCAAAAATCTGACTTTTAGGGGGCAATCATTTTTTACAGGCGGTTTATTTAGTATTGTGATTTAAACAAATAACAGTACCGCCCCGACAGTAAAAATCAAAACAGCAAAATGTGCTTGATTGTGCGGGGCGGCTCTTATATAAACTTGTTAAATTTTACTTGGAGTATTTACTCCACTGTCCGTTTGAGTAAATCATATTTACATCGGGGATTTTTAAGTCACCTGTCTGTGCTGAACCGTTATTGAATATAGCATATTCTGCACCATTCGGAAGTTCAAATCTGTATGTGTTATTACCTATACTTTCCATAGCCTTGCCGGGCCAGCTCATATAAGTCGAATCTGTTGAACTCCATGCATAGACATTTACTGTTGACCAGTTTTCCGTATTATTGAAATAAACATAATTCTTCGTCTGAATTGAAGTCGGTTCAGTTGTTGGCTCTGTGACATTTGTTGTAGGCTGGGCGGGTGCAACATTTTCTGTGTAAGTACCGCAGTATGAGTCTTCAACAATAAGCTTAACGATATAAGCCTGAATCATAGTTGCGTCTTTTACAGAAATAACAGAATCCTTGTCTACATCTGCCGCAATGAGAGCCTCATCGCTTAAAGTCGATATGTTAACAATGTATCTTTGAACCTCTGTTGAATCACAGACTGTAAATGTTCCGTTTAAATCAACATCACCGATAAGAATTCTGTTTGAAGGCTCTGTTACCGGCTGAGTTGTAGACGGCTGTGTTGTAGCAGGCTGTGTTGTAGCAGGCTGAGTTGTGGTAGGCTGAGTTGCGATTGTAGTAGGACGGACTGTCGTGGAAGGAGCTGTTGTCGGCTGAGTGGGTTTTACAGTCGAATAGTTCTGCCAAGAACCGTTGCTGTAAATTTTATTACCGTCTGCAATCCTGAGGTCATCTGTCTGACTGTCACCGTTGTTGAAGATTACATATTTTGCACCGTCAGGCACTTCAATATCAAAAATATTATTACCCTTGTCGGTCATTTTCTTGCCCGGCCACGATGTCATTTCTTTATTATCATCACTCCAGAAATATGCATTGACCTTAGACCACTTGGTTGATGAGTTATCATAAGCAACAACCTTTACGGCATTCGGGTCTACTTTTGTATATGTATATGTTTCCGGATCGGATGTTGTCTTGCCGTCGCTTGCTTTTACTGTTACTGTGGTTACAGTATCGTAAGCAAGGTTAGTACCGATTGTAATTTTCTGACCGTTTGTGTAGTTTACAAATGCACCGTCATCAATTGAATACTGAGCATTTTTTGCATTCTTGCAATTGAGCGTAAGTGTGAGCTCATCTGTATTGTAGTTTGTTGAACCCGGAGTTACTGACGCTGAAGGTCCTTCGGGTTCGGCATCATAGACTACTGCAATACCTGATGAACCTATTGTACCTGAAATGGTGCTTGATGTAATTGTAAATGTATTGCCTGAAACAGCATCTGTGTATGTACCCGGTTTTGCGTAACCGCCGCCGTTTTCTACCGATACCTCGCCGCTTCCGCTGCCTTTTACGATAACAGCACCGCCGTCTTTACGGGTAATTACAGAACAACCGTCTGACACGGTGTAGTAATCGGCTTTGCCGTCCATTGCATTATGGAACTTATTGATTTGGGCAACCTCACTGCTGGTGTAATGAGTTGAGCCTTTTTCTCCCATTTTGATACTTTCTTTGTTGGTTGAAGAAGGACGGGAAAAATAAAGAGCAGTAACTTTATTACGGCTTGCCGCAACCGCATAAGCACGGTCAATAACATTCTGACTCATTTCATTTGAAAAGCCCCAATCTTTGTTGTTTGACCATGTATCATGGCTTTCACCCCAATAAAGAAGCTTATCGTTTGAAATGCCTTTTTCACTCCAGTTTCCGCTTGAAGTAGGAGCTTTGCCCGAATTAAACGAATCACGGAGTTCTTTACCGTAGTTACTGTCTGTGACAGAAATATAATCGGTATACTCTTTCATAATGTCTTCATTGCCTGTCGATCGGTCATCGGGACCACCGAGAATTTCGCCGTAGTTATAAAGACCGTACTGTGTTACCGATTTCCAGAAATCGTCGCCCTCGCTCGGAACGCCAATGTGTTTTGCAGCGTCCCAACGAAGTCCGTCAACACCTACCGACTTGAGTTCCTGAACATAGTTGCAGACTTTTTGCTGAACATATGGATTTTCGGTTGCAATGTCCGGCATACCAATCGAGCCGTGTGTTACCTGCCAACGGTTTTTCCAGTCAATACCTCCGCCGAAGGTATGCCAATACTCGGATGGCTTTAAATCGTTGTCTATGTTGTTGTGATCGCCTCTCAAATGGTTAGCAACAACATCGACAATAACCTTAATTCCGTACTTATCTGCTTCATCGCAAAGCGACTGAAGTTCAGCCTTTGTGCCGATACCATTTGTTCCGATACTGAATGAAATTGGCTGATATAACCAATACCAAGTACCTGTTCCGTTTGGCTGTGCCGGAGAAGTCTGTATACTTGTAAATCCTGCTTTTGCAATTTTAGGCAATTCAGCCTTAATATCGTTATAAGTCCAGTCAAAACAATGTAAAATTACACCGTCCTGAATATTATCTTTGAGCTTGTACTTATTAGCCGATACGGTTGGCGAGCTTTCTGCCGCCTGAACACCGAGTGAACCGGATACAAAGGCAGATAGGCTTGCCGACAGGATGCTCACGCTCAATATTGCGCTGAGTATTTTTGATTTTGTTTTCAAATTTTTACACACCTTTCAAATTAATTTCAAAACTCTACAATGTGTCGAATCAGTCGACTGAAACAAATCAAATTAAATCAATTTCTTAAATCAATTTCAATAGATTTCAGCATAAAGCAAAGTACAATAAAGAGCAGTATAAATGCAATGCATTTTTTAAATTAATTGCAAATGTGCATAACATTTGTACAAATTGCTTAAATTCGACAATAATATTAAAGCACCCATAAAAGGTGCCCTAATATGCGACTGTGTCTGTAAGCCGGGTTTTGTCGTGAACAGCCATCTATCTTGGCAGACCGTTACCGAATCTGCTCGATGCCACCTCCTAAGGACACGCCGAGCAAGCGTATAATGTCCTACCACGGTGTTGCTTCAAATAGGGTTTACACGGCAGAGCAGTCTCCTGCCCTCCGGTGAGCTCTTACCTCACCTTTCCATCCTTACCATATAATGGCGGTAATTTTCTGTTGCACTATCCCTGGAGTCGCCTCCGGCGGCCGTTAGCCGTTATTATTGCTCTGTGAAGCCCGGACTTTCCTCGCACAGTACCTTTCGGCAGCTGCTCGCAGCTGTTCAACACACTCGCACATTTATTTTATACCTTTTTTGTACAAAAGTCAAATGAATTTTGTGATTTTTACTTGATATAACGGCTTTTTAGGGGTATAATGAGAGGGAATTAATTATAAGGAGTTACCGATATGGATATCAGAAAAGAATCACTCAAAAAACACTATGAGTGGAACGGTAAGATTGAAGTTGTTTCAAGAGTTCCGATTAACTCGGCTGAAGACCTCTCTCTTGCCTATACTCCGGGTGTTGCAGAACCGTGTCTTGAAATTCAGAAGGACTATGACAAGTCTTTTGAACTCACAAGAAGAAACAACCTTGTTGCCGTTGTAACCGACGGTACAGCTGTTCTCGGTCTTGGTGACATAGGTCCTGAGGCAGGTATGCCTGTTATGGAGGGCAAATGTGCGCTTTTTAAGGAATTCGGCGATGTTGACGCATTTCCTATTTGCGTAAGAAGTAAGGATGTTGACGAAATTGTAAACGCAATTTACCTTATCAGCGGTTCATTCGGCGGAATCAATCTTGAGGATATTGCCGCTCCGAGATGCTTTGAAATTGAAAAGAAGCTCAAAGAGAAGTGCGATATTCCGATTTTCCACGATGACCAGCACGGTACTGCCGTTATTGTTGCCGCAGGTCTTATCAACTCACTCAAGCTTGTTCACAAGAAGCTTGACGAAATCAAGGTTGTTATGAACGGTGCAGGTGCGGCAGGTATTGCAATTGCAAAGCACCTTCTTAATATGGGTGTAAAGGACATTACGCTTTGCGACAGTAAGGGTATTATCTGCAAGGGTGATCCGAGACTTAACGCTGTTAAACAGGAAATGGCTGAAATTACTAACCTTTCTCACCTTGAGGGCTCGCTTGCAGATGCAATGAAAGGTGCTGATGTATTCCTCGGAATTTCTGCCGCAGGTTGCGTAAGCGAAGAAATGGTTAAGTCAATGGCTAAGGATCCTATTCTTTTTGCTATGGCTAATCCGACTCCCGAGATTATGCCTGACATTGCTAAAAAGGCAGGTGCGGCTGTTGTCGGTACAGGCAGAAGTGACTTTCCTAACCAGATTAACAATGTACTCGCTTTTCCGGGTATTTTCAGAGGTGCTCTCGACTGCCGTGCAAGCGATATTAACGAAGAAATGAAAGTTGCCGCATCTTTTGCAATTGCTTCACTCGTGAGCGATGAAGAACTTAATGCAGATTATATTCTTCCCGAAGCATTTGACAAGAGAATCGGTAAAACTGTTGCTGAGGCTGTTAAGAAGGCCGCTGTTGAGACAGGCGTTGCAAGAATCTGATAAAGATTTGCAAATAAATATTTTAAGAGAAAGAAAAAGAGGAAAACAATGAAAAAGACAGTTACTTTATTGGTACTGATTTCAATGCTGTTCTCTACTGTTTTTCTGTTCACCGGATGCGGTGATTCATCGGTTAAGGAAATTAAGACTGCCGATGATATCAAAGGAGCGTCCGTAGGTGTTCAGACAGGTACAACAGGCGATACTTTTGTATCTGACTATGAGGCTGACGGCACCAAGGTTATGCGTTACAGCAAGGGTGCCGACGCTATCGTAGCTCTTACACAGAATAAAATCGACTGTGTTGTAATTGACAGTGAACCGGCAAAGGAATTTGTAAAAGCAAATGCAGGACTAAAAATTCTTGATGAACCTTTTGCAGAAGAGCAGTATGCAATCTGCATTTCAAAGGAAAATCATGAACTCACCGAAAAAATCGACAAAGCTCTTGCAGAGCTTAAAGACGAGGGCGTTCTGGACAAAATCAAAAGCTATTACATAGAGGGTAATACTGATACCGTACCCTATGAATCACCTAAGGATATCAAGTATGACGGTGAACTTCATATGGCTACGAACGCTGCTTTTCCACCGTATGAATATGTTGAAGGCGGTAAAATTGTCGGTCTTGATCCGATGATGGCTACAGCAATCTGTGACAAGCTCGGTAAAAAACTTGTTATTGATGATATGGAATTTGATTCTGTTATCACTGCTGTTCAGACCGGCAAAGACGATTTCGGTATGGCGGGTATGACCGACACACCGGAAAGAAGAAAAAATATCGACTTTTCAACTTCATATGCAAACACAACTCAGGTTATTATCGTAAACGACAGTGCATCGGGCAGTTTGTTCGGCAATCTCGGTGAAAGCTTTAAAAACACATTCATCACAGATAACAGATGGCAGCAGCTTTTAAGCGGTTTGCTTGTAACCCTTGAAATCACATTGTTTGCAGGTATTATCGGTGTTATTATCGGTTTTGTCATTGCTCTTATAAGAGCTACTCACGATATTCAGCTTGACAAGAGAAAATGCAGGAGCTTCGGTGATTGTGTTCTGAAATTCTTTAATGTGATTTGCAACATCTACATTACTGTTATCAGAGGCACACCTGTTGTAGTTCAGTTGATGATTATGTATTACATTATTCTTGCATCTGTAAGAAACGGTATCTTTGCCGCAATCATTGCATTTGGTATGAACTCTGCCGCTTATGTTGCAGAAATTGTTCGTTCGGGCATTATGGCTGTTGACATCGGTCAGACTGAGGCAAGCCGTTCACTCGGTTTTAACAACAGACAGACAATGACAATGGTCGTTCTTCCGCAGGCAATTAAAAATGTTCTTCCTGCACTTGGCAATGAAATTATTACACTTCTCAAAGAAACTTCGGTTGCAGGTTATGTTGCACTTGCAGATATCACATATATTGGTAATATGATTCGTTCAAGAACTTACGAGGCATTCTTCCCGCTTATTACGGTTGCATTGATTTACCTTGTAATTGTACTTGTGCTTTCGTACATCCTCAGAAGATTTGAAAGGAGATTGAAAAAGAGTGAAAGATAACGCATTAATCTCCGTAAGAGGACTTGAAAAATCATTCGGTAAGGATATTCAGGTTCTTAAAGGTATTGATATTGACATTTTTAAAGGCGATGTAGTTGTTGTTCTCGGTCCTTCAGGATCGGGTAAATCAACTTTTCTCCGTTGCCTTAACAGACTTGAAGAACCGACAGGCGGTCACATTTTCTTTGAGGGTACCGATATTACGGATCCAAAGGTTAATATAAATGTTCACCGTCAAAAAATGGGAATGGTGTTCCAGCAGTTTAACCTTTTCCCCCACAAGACTGTTATTGACAACCTTACAATGGCTCCTGTCAAGCTTCTTGGCAAGAGCAAAGATGAGGCTAAAAAAGACGCTATGGATCTTTTGGAGCGTGTAGGACTTGCCGAAAAGGCAAACGCATATCCGAACCAGCTTTCAGGCGGTCAGAAACAGCGTATCGCAATTGTAAGAGCACTTGCTATGAATCCCGATGTTCTCCTTTTTGACGAGCCGACATCTGCACTTGACCCCGAAATGGTCGGCGAAGTTCTTGATGTTATGAAAGAGCTTGCCAAGGCAGGTATGACAATGGTTGTTGTTACTCACGAAATCGGCTTTGCAAAGGAAGTTGCAACCGATGTTGTATTTATTGACGACGGTGTTATCAAAGAAAAGAACAATCCGCAGGAGTTCTTCAATAATCCGCAGGATGACCGTTTAAAGGAATTTTTATCAAAGGTTCTTTAATTTTAAACAAAAATCAGAGGATTTCAGTTTTCGCTGAAATCCTCTTTTTTAATTACTTATTTATTTGATTACCGTAAATATATTCTTTGGCTTTTGATATGAGTATTGATTTTTTGTTTGGAACATTTGCATCTACTACAAGCATTAGCAAATAATCGAGAATATTTCCGACATCTCTTCCCTCTTTTACGCCAAGGTTTAAAACATCTTTACCGTTGATATCAAGCTGACTCAGCTTAAAACATTCGTTATCTTTGATTATTTCATTAAGATGTGTTTTAGCTGTTTTAAGATATCCAAGCTTTTCTTCTCGCTGATATTCAGACTGGGCAGATATATCGGCGTATTCGACCTCTAACAACTGCTTTGTAAGGTCTGTACCGAGTACATTCATAACCTTTTTCATAAGCTTTTTACTGCCGTTAAAACGGACATCATGATATTCAATAAGCAGAAGAGTTTTGTTAATAAAATCAGACGGTAATCTTAGTCTGTGCAGAATTCTGTCTGCAATTTTTTTACCTTCAAGCTGATGTCCCTGAAAATGTGATTGACCGCTGTTGTCTGTGGTTTTAACAGAAGGCTTGCCGATGTCATGCAGGAGCATTGTCATACGAAGTATGGGATTCGGCTCAATTGTACCGAGTGCAGTCAGTGTATGTTGCCACAAATCATACGAATGATGAATGTTGTTCTGATTGAAATTGAACATAACGGTAATTTCAGGGATAATAACAGCAATTGTTTCTCGGTAAGCGTCAAGAATTTTTACGGCATCCTTACCGCAGATGAGCTTTAGAAATTCCGAAATCACACGCTCTGTTGCAATGTTTTTTAGCAAGTCTGCATTTTTAAATATAGACTTTGATGTGTTCTCTTCAATTGAAAATCCGTAAACAGAGGCAAAGCGTAATGCCCGCAAGATTCGCAGAGCATCCTCATTAAAGCGTGTATCGGGATTTCCGACACAACGGATAACTTTATCTTTAAGGTCATTTTTACCGCCGTATGGATCGACAAGACCGTATTCAGCGTTATATGCCATTGCATTTACCGTAAAATCACGGCGTTGCAAATCTTCGTTTATGTTTCGTGTAAAGCTTACGCTGTCCGGATGACGGTTATCGGAATAATCACCGTCAATACGGTAGGTTGTGATTTCATAGACTTCATCGCCGCATACAACGGAAATTGTGCCGTGTTTGATACCTGTATCAAAAGTATGATAAGCCTCAAAGCATTTTTTTGTCTGCTCGGGCAAAGCGTTTGTACAAATATCTGTATCATGCGGAGTCAAACCGAGAAGATAATCACGAACACAACCGCCCACTATAAAAGCCTCATAGCCTTGATTATTCAGTTGTCTGATTAATTTTTCAGCGTTTTTGTTTATTTGCATTTCTTTTTGCAGTCAGTTTAAGATGACTTTCCTTTTTGAATTTTTCTATATAGTGCTGTGCTATATTGTAGAATATATTAAATACAACAAATGTGCCTACAGCAAAGATTACAAGCAATATGATGTTTTCAAATGTAAGCGGTGCAAGTGAGAACAATCCGCCGAAGAAGATTGAACCGATTATTATTCCCGCGGAACATCCGATGACCATAACGGCTCTGAGCGGATTGAACGGAATTGATAATCTGATTACAAGCAGCATACATGAAAATGCAGTAAGATATACGCAGAGAGTTGAAAACTGTGCCTGTGGCATATCTGTCATATACTTTAAAATTGCGAGTAATATTGTATCTGCCGAAATACAAAAAGCTGTGGGGAGTGATCTTGCTATTATATTTACGGTGAAATTACCTTTTACTATATCTTTATTCGGTTGAAGTGCGAGAACAAATGATGGCAGTCCAACCGTTAATGCACCGACAAGCGTAAGCTGTATCGGTTCAAAGGGATATCCTGTACGAAAGAATATGAAGAAAATTGAGAGGATAACCGAATAAATCGTCTTTACAAGATAGAGTGCAGAGCTTCGTTCTAGGTTATTGATTGTTCGTCTGCCCTCTGCCACAACGCTCGGCATTGCGCCAAAGTCATTATTGACAAGTACAAGCTGTGACACATTTCGTGCGGCATCACTGCCCGACGCCATAGCTACGGAGCAATCCGCCTCTTTGAGTGCGAGAACATCATTTACGCCGTCACCTGTCATAGCAACCGAATGTCCGTGCTTTTTAAGGGCAACCACAAGCTTTTTCTTTTGAGCCGGAGTTACTCTGCCAAACACATTACAACGCTCTGCCGCATCTTCAAGCTCTTTATCTGTTGTCACAGTTGACATATCGATTGCATTTTCTGCACCCTCGATCCCTGTGTCAAGTGCAATATTTTTAACAGTTTTAACGCTGTCACCTGAAATGACCTTTAAGGTGACACCCTGTTCCTTAAAATATTTTACCGTTTCATTTACATTATCACGAAGTTTATCCTTGATAAGAATGAGTGCAAGCGGTTTTAAATCATCAGGCAATGAGTCTTTGTCCGGTTCACTATCGCTTTCGGCAAGAACAAGGATTCTGACGGTTTGATTTATCTTTTCAATCTCAGAATACACCTCGGAATACTTTTCTCTGCTTTTTAAAATACATTCAGTCGCACCGACTATGTAGGTCTTGCCGTTTTCAAATGTACCGCCCGACCATTTTGTTTCGGACGAAAAATCGCAGAATTTACTGCACTCATACGGTGAAACGGAATCCGAATAGTCACGCAGTGCATACAAAGTTGCATTTAGTTCATCGGACGCTTTTACAATTGAAGAAAGTGCTTTCTTGATTTTATTTTCATCAGCCCCAAACGGAATGACACCTGTTACCGTCATTTCGTCTGTTGTAAGCGTTCCCGTTTTATCAAGACAAAGCACATCGACTCTTGCAAGTGTTTCAATGCAATACATTTCTTGTACAAGAACCTTTTTGGATGAAAGACTGATAATTGATACTGCAAGAACAGAGCTTGTAAGAAGAATCATTCCCTTTGGAATCATACCGACAAGCGACGCAACAGTGCTGATTACAGCAGACTGCAATGTTGCATCGGGCAGGGTGAATTGTCGAATAAAAAATGCAATGCCGATTGGGAAAAGTACAAATGTACAGATTTTGATAATGAAATTGAATGACTCCATAATCTGAGAATTTACTTTTTTAATATATTTGGCTTCGTTATTTATCTTAGCGGCATAGCAATCGGCTCCGACCTTTACAGCCTGAGCATAGCATTTTCCTGCCGCAATAAAACTGCCTGAAAGAAGTTCATCTCCGACATTTTTTTCAATGAGATTTGATTCGCCTGTAAGCAAACTTTCGTTGACTCTGCAGTTGCCGTCGCATACAATGCAGTCGGCAGGAATCTGGCTTCCTCTTGAAAGCACAAGAATATCGTCAAGAACAATCTCATCTTTACTTATTTCTGCAATTTTACCGTTTCTGAGAACATTGATTTTTTTCTCAGACAAAATAGTCAGCTTGTCAACGCTTATTTTGGAACGAATTTCCTGAACTATACCTATAATTATATTTGCGATAACAACACCGATAAAAAGCATATTCTTGTGTGAACCCACAAAAATCAATGCCGCAAGCAAAATTACATTTATAAGATTGAAAAGCGTAAAAATGTTATCACAAAATATTCTTTTGATTGATTTGGTTTTAATATTAGTTGAAATATTTACTTTTCCTTCATCTATACGCTTTTGAACTTCGGAATCGGTAAGACCGACAAGGTTAGAATTTATGTTTTCCATATATACCTCATAATAAGAAAATGATATAATTTCAGAAAATAATTTACAATGCACGGCTGTTTATCGCCTTTTCGGAAAATTCTCTGCCAGTAACATTTTTAATATTTTCATCAAAGCACTAATCTATATTATAAATGCAAATCATAATAAAGGCAACGGAAAGAAGGTGAATTTTTTGCGAAAATTTAAAGAAATTATATCAGTTGCCCTGATTTTCACATTATTATTTACTGTTTCGACTTTTTCGCCTTATGCCGCTGATGATAAAAATGAGGTTTACATTGGCGGTGAGGCTTTCGGAGTTAAATTTTATGCTAACGGAGCAATGATAATCAAGCTTGAAAGCTACTACGACGGTGAAAAATATGTTTGCCCCGCAAAAGACGGCGGACTTAAAGTAAACGATATTATAAAGAAAGTAAATAATACAAAAATCAGCACAAATGAAGAATTAAAGTCTGAAATTGAAAAATCAAACGGCAATGAAATTACTGTTGAAATTGATAGAAACGGCAAAACCGAAAACAAAACCGTTTTGCCGATTAAAAATACCGTGGGAGTATATCTCCTCGGTGCGTGGGTTCGTGACAGCTGTGCAGGCATCGGAACTATGACCTATTATGATGACAGCAATAATTATTTTGCCGCACTCGGTCATGGAATATGCGACTGTGACACGGCTGCTTTGTTACCGTTAAAATCAGGAGAAGCTGTTCGGGCTGAAATCAGCGGAATTGAAAAAAGCGTCTGCGGAAAAGCCGGCAGTTTCTGCGGATATTTTACCGATGCTAAGTTTGGTAATTTGAGCGTAAACTCCCCTTTAGGAATTTTCGGAGATTTAACGAGTGAAAATTATAAAAGAAACAAGAAATATCTGATTGCAAATGACGATGAGGTAAAAACAGGAAAGGCTGTTATGGTAACAACGCCTGTCGGAGATACGCCACAGGAATATGATATTGAAATCAAAAGAATATGCAACCGTGATATGACATCAAATGAAAATTTTGTCATAAAAATAACCGACAGCAGATTGCTCGAAAATTGCGGCGGTATTGTACAGGGTATGAGCGGCAGTCCGATAGTTCAAAACGGCAAAATTATTGGCGCTGTTACCCATGTTTTTCTGAATAATCCCAAAGAGGGTTACGGTGTGTTTGCACAATATATGGCAAATCGCTACAATAATCAACACTAAATATATGATGGTTTGTTCATTTTGATTTAGTAACGCAAATTATAAAACTTTTTTCTCAATTTTTCAAAAAAGTTTTATGGAAGGTATTGCCAGCTTTACCATTTTGTGGTAATATTAGTACAACAAAAATTACTGGGGGAAATCACAATGAACAACAAAATAAAACTAATCGTAACCGATGACGCTTCCGAATTTACGCAGGAAAATCTTAATATCTTACAGAGTAAGAATATTTCCGTTATTTTCTGCGCAAAAGACGGAGAAGAATTGTGCGATAAAATTAAAAGAGAAAGCCCTGATGTTGTACTGATGGATTCATTTATGACAAGGCTTGACGCAATCGGTGTTATGAGAAGCATTACACGAGAAAGCACGAAAGTGCCTGTGTTTATGGTGTATTCGTCATTCCACAGCACTGTTCTTGAGCGTGAAATTATGAATTCGGGCGCATCGTATTTTGTGTTGAAGCCGTATAACATTTCCGAATTAAGCACCATTATCAGCGATTTGTCGGATTTGAGCAAGAAAAACAATTTTGGCAAAGGCAGAGTTATTGACGCTTTCGGAATTGAAATGAAAGTGACCGATATTCTCCATGAAATAGGAGTTCCGGCTCACATCAAAGGCTATCACTATCTGCGTGATTCAATCATTATGTCTGTTGAGCATCCTGAAATTATCAATGCCGTGACAAAACAGCTCTATCCGTCGGTTGCCAAAAAGTACGAAACAACTTCTTCACGGGTTGAAAGAGCTATAAGACACGCAATTGAGGTTGCATGGGATCGAGGGGACATTGATGTTCTGAACTCATATTTCGGATATACAATTCACAACGACAGAGGTAAGCCCACAAACAGCGAATTTATTGCTATGATTTCTGACAAATTAAGACTGCAGATTAAAAATGCAGGCTGAAAAAAGAGCCGCTCGTTAAGAGTGGCTCTTAATATATTATTTAGTTTTACCGATATCGTGTCTGTAATGAGCGCCTTCAAAGGAAATTTTTCCTACAGCGGCATATGCCTTTTCAAGTGCCTCATCAAGTGTATCCGCTGTTGCAGTAACACCGAGAACTCGACCGCCGTTTGTATAGAACTTTCCGTTTTCGTACTTAGTGCCGGCATGATAAACGATTGCGCCATCGACACCGCCGTTATCATTAAGACCGAACATCTCTATACCCTTTTTGTACGAAACAGGATATCCGCCGCTTGCCATAACAACACAAGCAGCAGCACCGTTGTCCCATTCAATGTCAAGGTCGGAAAGCTTTTCGTCAATAACAGCCTCACAGATATCTACAAGGTCAGTTTTAAGTCTTGGAAGAACAACCTGAGCCTCAGGATCGCCGAAACGGGCATTGTATTCAATAACCTTTGGACCGTTCGGTGTAATCATAAGTCCAAAGTACAGACAACCCTTAAAAGGTCTGCCCTCTTTATTCATCGCCTCAATTGTAGGGATAAAGATTGTATCCATACATTCCTTGGCAATCTCGTCTGTATAATACGGGTTCGGGCTGATTGTGCCCATGCCACCTGTGTTAAGACCTTCGTCATTATCAAAAGCACGCTTGTGGTCTTTTGAGCTGACCATAGGTTTTACGCACTTGCCGTCTGTAAATGTAAGAACAGAAACCTCGGGACCTGTAAGAAACTCTTCGATAACGATATTGTTACCTGAGTCGCCAAACTTCTTGTCCTCCATAATTTCTTTGACTGCTTCAATTGCCTCATCAACAGATTGAGCAATAATTACACCCTTGCCGAGTGCAAGACCGTCAGCCTTTACAACAACGGGAGCGGTATTTTCGTTCTTTATATAGTCAATTGCTTTCTGAGCGTCATTGAATACTTCATACTTTGCAGTAGGTATGCCGTATTTCTTCATGAGATTTTTTGAGAAAACCTTTGACGCCTCAATAATAGCGGCATTTGCATTAGGACCGAATGCTCTGATTCCAGCCTCCTGCATAGCGTCAACCATACCGTCAGCAAGCGGATCATCAGGAGCTACAAAAACGAGGTCAATTGCATTGTCCTTTGCAAACTTAACCATATTTTCTTTATCCATAACTCCGATATTAACAAGCTCGGCATCTCTTGAAATACCGCCGTTGCCGGGAGCGCAATAAAGCTTTGTGCATTTAGGACTTTCAAGAAGCTTTTTAATTAAAGCGTGCTCTCTGCCGCCCGAACCAATCATTAAAATTTTCATAACCGCACCTCTATCAGTGATGGAAAAGACGAATACCCGTAAATGACATTGTCATATTGTACTTATTGCAGGTTTCAATAACATTATCATCACGAATTGAACCGCCGGGCTGTGCAACAAATTTAACACCTGAACGCTTTGCTCTTTCAATGTTGTCACCGAATGGGAAGAATGCGTCAGAACCGAGTGAAACACCGTCAAATGTTGCAAGCCAAGCCTTTTTCTCTTCCTTTGTAAGAGGTTCGGGCTTAGTTTTGAAGAACTGCTGCCATATACCGTCGGCAAGCACATCCTCATAATCATCAGAGATGTAAACATCAATAGTGTTATCTCTGTCAGGACGGCGGATGTTGTCAACAAACGGAAGGTTCATAACCTTCGGATGCTGTCTGAGATACCAGATATCAGCCTTATTGCCTGCAAGTCTTGTGCAGTGAATTCTTGACTGCTGACCTGCACCTACACCGATTGCCTGACCGCCCTTTGCGTAGCAAACAGAATTAGACTGAGTATACTTAAGAGTAATAAGAGCAACAAGAAGGTCACGCTTAGCTTCCTCTGTAAAATTCTTATTATCTGTTACAATGTTCTGAAGGAGCATTTCTTCGTCAATTTTGAGTTCATTTCTGCCCTGTTCAAATGTAATGCCGAAAACATCCTTATGCTCAATAGGAGCAGGAACATAGTTCGGGTCGATTTTTACGACATTATAGTTGCCTTTCTTTTTTGACTTGAGGACTTCAAGAGCCTCGGGAGTATAGTCAGGAGCAATAATACCGTCAGAAACCTCTCTCTTGAGGAGGATTGCAGTCTGAACATCGCAAGTATCGGAAAGAGCCACCCAGTCACCGTATGACGACATTCTGTCTGCACCTCTTGCCATTGCATATGCGCTTGCAATCGGAGAAAGCTCAAGGTCATCTACAAAGTAGATTTTCTTGAGTGTGTCAGAAAGCTCAGTTGCAACTGCCGCACCGGCAGGACTTACATGCTTGAATGACGCAGCCGCAGGAAGACCTGTTGCCGCTTTGAGTTCCTTTACGAGCTGCCATGAATTAAATGCATCAAGAAAGTTGATATAACCGGGTTTGCCGTTGAGAACCTCAACAGGAAGATCTTTGCCGTCCTGCATGAAAATTCTCGAAGGCTTCTGATTCGGGTTACAGCCGTATTTTAAAGCAAGTTCGTTCATTGGATTCATCCTTTCCGAAAAATAAATTAGTTGTTTTTATTGATAATTCTTGACTCTGCCTTATTTGAAGCAATGTCAATATAGCGTACAAAAAGTGAAACCTTGTTATCCTCATTGAGAGAATTCCAGATTTTCTCGGCAAATGTGTCAATATCATCGTTACCGATTTCTACGAGTGTAGGTTCACCCTCAAAGCTCGGAAGCGGATTGCCGTCACTCATATATGTGTGAATGAATCTGCCAAGACCGTTTATCGGCTTGTCATATGTAAATGTGTATCTTTCGCAACAATCGGGATTGCCGTCTGCACTTTTGAGAATTGACATTGCATAGTTCATCTTGCCGTTTTCACACTCAACGATACCTGAAATTCGAGGAGTGTAGTTAGGACCGTCAGGCTCAAACTCTCTTGTTGTGAGTGACTGTTCAAATGTCTGACCTTCATTCATAAGGTCATAAACAGTATCTGTCTGGTCACCGTTAGTAACGATAGTTTTGTTGCCGAGAACTCTTACGGGAGAATAGATGATAAGTGACGGATCAACAAGCTTTGACGGATCAAAAGCCTGAGTTTTGATGCCATCCTCGGTTTCTGCAAACACTCTGTTTCTGCTGTTTTCGCTTCTGCCCATAATGAAGTATGCAATAACAGCCTTTGAGCCGTCTGCACTTTTGCCGATTACAATGCCTCTGCCCGGATATGAAGTTGAAGCAATGTCATTGTAAAGTGATACAGGTTTCATATTTTTCCTCCGTTAGTCAAGAATTTCGGTTTTATTGTCTTTTACTATAATTTTATCTTCGCAGAAAAGCGAAACCGCCCTTGGAAGAATCTTCCATTCAGCCTGTTCCATAACTCTTTTCTGAAGAATTTCGGGTGTGTCACCGTTCTGAATTTCAACGGCTTTCTGAATGATAATGGGACCGCCGTCGCACACTTCGTTTACAAAATGTGCGGTAGCACCCGTTACCTTGACGCCTCTGTTAAGAGCCTCCTCATGAACTCTGAGTCCGTAATAGCCCTCGCCGCAGAATGACGGAATAAGCGACGGATGGATATTGATTATTCTGTTTTCAAAAGCAGAAATAAACTGCTTTCCGAGAATTGTCATAAATCCCGCAAGAACAACAAGGTCAACATCCTTGGATTTCAAAAGCTCGGTCACAGCAGAATCATACTCATCAAATTCGTCATAGTCTTTTCTTCTGATAACCTCAGTTGCAATCGAATTGTTTTTTGCTCTTTCAAGTGCATAAGCGTTTGGATTTGAGGACACAACAAGAGAGATTTTTCCGTTTTTAATCTCTCCCCTGTTCTGAGCGTCAATAAGCGCCTGAAGATTTGTGCCGCCGCCCGACACAAGAACTGCAATATTTTTCATTATTCAAACACTACTCCGTCATTACCGCTGATTACTTCACCGAGTACAACAGCGTCTTCACCGTTAGCCGCAAGAACCTCAAGAGCCTTGTCTGCATCCTCCTTGGCAACGGCAATTATCATACCTACACCCATATTGAATGTGTTGAACATATCGTGCTCGGGGATATTACCTACTCTCTGCATAAGCTTGAAAATAGGAAGAACAGGAATATTGTCCTTTTTGATTTTGGCAGAAAGACCGTCTGTAAGCATACGGGGAATGTTTTCATAGAAGCCGCCGCCCGTAATGTGTGATACAGCCTTTACATCAACCTTATCCATAAGAGCGAGAATAGGTTTTACATAAATTTTTGTTGGAGTGAGCAATGTTTCACCGAGAGTTTTGTCAAGTTCAGGATACTCGGCATTGATTGTTTCCTCGTTGATATCAAAGATTTTTCTGACAAGTGAAAAACCGTTTGAGTGAACACCCGAAGAACGGAGTCCTAAAAGTACATCACCCTCGCAAAGCTTTGAACCGTCAATCATCTTCGGCTTGTCTGCAATACCAACGCTGAAACCTGCAACATCATATTCATCAACAGGCATAAGACCCGGATGCTCTGCAGTTTCACCGCCGATAAGAGCACAGCCGGACTGAACACAGCCTTCTGCAATGCCTGATACAATTTCAGCTACCTTTTCGGGATAGTTCTTGCCGATTGCGATATAATCGAGGAAGAAAAGAGGTTTTGCTCCACAGCAAATTACATCGTTTACGCACATTGCAACTGCGTCAATACCGATTGTGTCATGCTTGTCAAGAAGAAAAGCAAGCTTGATTTTTGTACCTACACCGTCAGTACCGCTGACAAGTACAGGCTCTTCCATATCTTTGAAATCAGGGGCAAAAAGTCCGCCGAAACCGCCGATGCCTGAAATAACACCGTCAATTTTTGTGCGTGCCACATGCTTTTTCATAAGCTCTACAGACTTATAGCCTGCTGTTACATCAACACCTGCCGCTTTGTAGCTTTCGGAAAAGCTGTTGTTCATTGTAATCACTCCGTCACTTTCTGTTAATTTTTTTAGCGTATTTATCTACAAAGATTGTTCTCGGAATTTCAGCGTCATAGCTGCCCGTGAAACAACCGTCACAGAATTCTATATTTGCACCCTCAGCAATTTTTCTGAGACTGTTTATACTGAGATAACCAAGTGAATCTGCACCGATATATTCACAGATTTCACTTGTTGTCAACTTGTTTGCAATAAGACTTTCTTTATCGTGAATATCCACACCAAAGTAGCACGGACATACAAACGGCGGTGAGCTGATGAGCATATGCACCTCAGCAGCTCCTGCCTCACGCATAAGACGAACAATATGCTTTGATGTTTCGCCTCTGACGATTGAGTCGTCAATAATAACAACTCTCTTGCCTTTAACATTAGCCTTCAAAGCAGTAAGTCTTGTTCTGAGAAGTCTTTTCTTTTTATCTTTACCCGAGCCTACTGTTCTGCCGATATATTTATTTTTGACAAAACCTGTGCTGAACGGGATACCCGAAGCCTTTGCATAACCCTGTGCGGCAATAAGTCCCGAATCGGGAACACCGCACACCATATCTGCCTCAATCGGGAACTCGTCATAAAGAAGTTCACCGGCTTTGAATCTTGCATTATGTACGCAGACACCGTTGATTACGCTGTCCGGTCTTGCGATATATACATATTCAAAAAGGCAGAAAGATGTTTTATCGGGCAAAAGCTTTAATTTGTAGCTGTGAAAGCCTTCTTCGTCAACTACTACCATTTCGCCCGGCTCAACATCACGGACAAATTCACCGCCGAGACTGTCGATAACACAGCTTTCGGAAGTGAAAATCCAGCTGTTTTTGAGTTTGCCGATACAGAGCGGACGGAATCCGTGCATATCACGAAAGCCGATAAGACGGCTCGGTGCACAAATTACAGTTGAGTAAGCGCCCTTGAGCTTTCTCATTGAAGAAAGAACAGCATCTTCAAGCGTGTCTGTTACACATCTTTCGGTTGCAATAACATAAGCCATAATTTCAGCATTAGAATTGGACTGAAAAACAGCGCCGCCTGTTTCAAGCTCATGCCTTATTTCATTGAAGTTTGTAATTGAGCCGTTGCTTGCAATACCGATTGAACCCTGAATATATCGCATAACAAGCGGCTGGTTAGATGCACGGTCGAGTGATTCCGATGAAGTGTAACGGACATGACCGACTGCAATCTTACCGTTTGGAAGTTTTTCAAGTGCTTTGGGTGTAAAAATCTCGGACACCATGCCGAGTTCCTTGACAGTTGTAAATTCACCGTCTTTATTCACGGTGATACCTGCGCTCTGCTGTCCCCTGTGCTGAAGGCTGAAGAGTGCGTCATTTGCGGCGGCAACAACATCGATATCGTCATCATTACGGTAAATACCGAACACACCGCACTCGTCATTTACTTTGTCAAGTTTTGTGTCAATATCTACATAGTTCTTAATCAAAGCTCTGCCACCTTAGCCTGCATTGCCTTGTCTTTTTCGGCAACGCCTTTTTCCATATCAGCTTTCATATTTTCAAGCTTATCTGCAAGAGAATCGTCGGAAAGTGCGAGCATTTCAACGGCAAGAATTGCAGCGTTAGCCGCACCGTCAACTGCTACTGTTGCAACCGGAATTCCTGTAGGCATCATAACTGTTGCGAGAAGAGCATCCATACCGTCAAGCTGAGCCGACTTACATGGGATTCCTATCACCGGAAGGGTTGTTTTTGCCGCAAGAACACCTGCGAGATGTGCCGCCATACCTGCTGCAGCAATGATTACGCCAAAACCGTTCTTTTTAGCCTCTGCCGAAAACTTAATTGCCGCATCGGGAGTACGGTGTGCACTCATTACATGAACCTCATACTCTACGCCAAATTCTTTGAGTTTACTGACAGCCTTTGATACTACGGGAAAATCACTGTCGGAGCCCATAATAATTGCAACCTTTTTCATAATTACTCATAGCCTTTCCGCCCACTTGATAAATTGCCGCAAAAACCGTGCCGTGGGCAGACAAAGTCAGGACAAATATGCCAATTTATGCTTTGAATCGACATAAATAAAGCATTACTAATTAATTATATAAAAAAATCGGTTAAAATTCAATAGTCAGGCGAAATTATTTTTAAAATACCGCCAAAAAGCAAAAAGTGACTGTGCAAAGCATAGCCACTTCATGATATTAATTAATCTCGGAAACATCTTTTCCCTGTTCGATTTTTATGCCGTTATCGGGATCTGTAGCATCAAGATACGGTCTTTCATTGGAAATTATGCCCTCGGTTGTAACTCCCGCCTCTGCAGCCTTTTTCATACCCGGAAAAAGAAATTCCATCTTTTCATTATCGAATTTTTCATCGAGATATTCTTCAAAGCTGTTTGACGCAGGCACTCCCTCTGTTCTCTGAGTCCATCTTGCCGTAGCTGTTACGGACATAAAGCCGTTGAATGCCATGAATACAATCAGAAATGTTGTAATAATTGCACCTGCTCTTTTAGGGATTTTTTCAATAAGCTTTGCTGTCCACGGATACAGATAACGCACCCAGACAAGACCGAGGAATCCCCAGATAAGGGCATACATAAGATTAGTTCTGCCGTCAAGGTTAAACGGAGTGTCACTGTAGTCCCATGAAACCGTGCCGAACATCTGCTCCTGCAACCACGAACAGAAATACTCAAAACCTGCTCCGACAAAAGCACTTATAACAAAAACAAGCGTATCATTAAGCTTGTAAAGCTTATACAAAGCAGCTGTCAAAAAACACGCACCGCCGCCGTAAACAGGAATAAACGGACCGTAAACCATACCGACACGCATTTCAAAATGTCCGTCAACGCAGAACGCCCATATTGTTTCGAGAATCGTGCCGATGAAAGAACCGATCACAAACAGATAAAAAAGCTTCGTAAAACAGAATCCGTAAGCAAACGGCTTGTCATCTTTGCTTTCAAAGGTTTGTGTATATTCTTTCATATTATCCTGCTTAATCTCCTCAATTTTAGCATTAATTTGCTTTACATAAGCCATATGAGTGAGATCGGGATAAGCGTGTGCAAGCCTTTTTCTTAAAATATTCTCTGTAAAAAGTCGGTTGTAATTTTCTTCAAGTTCCTGAATTTCAACCTCTGTTGCACCTTTATCCATAAGCTCGGAAGAATTTTTAAGCTTTGCAATTCTTCTGAGCAGACGTATTGTTGTTATCATTGAAAAAACATAATCAATTACAATAATTCCGCAGAAGCAAAGAACAAGAATAAGACTTACCCAGAAAGGAATTGCTTCAACGGCTGTGCGAAGCACCGGAATTATCAATCCGACAAGCAGCATACCGAGCAATCCGAGAAAAAGTGCATAAGGAAAAGTTATATAATTGCCTATGCTGAATTTCGACGAAGAAAAATCCCATGGCTTGAATTTGAGAGTTTTTTCTACAAGCACACCGACAACAACCATAAGTGCAGATAATATCAAAGTTGAACCGATGAATAAAATCAGCTTGCTGTTTTCAAACGGTTTTAGTGCCGTATAACAAATAACCGCCGAAAATCCGTACATAGGGCAAAACGGCGATGTCAAAAAACCGTTGTTACTGAATTTTTTCTCAAGAAGAAGCGAACGAAAACTGCTCGCCACCCAGCCAAAAAACGAGAAAATTACGAAGTACCACAACAGGTCGAGTAAAAATTGCATTTCCTATCCCCCACAATTTTATGCAACAAATCGGACACAGAATTCTGTGCCCGAAAAATTGCCGTAAATTTCACATTTTTTATGCCTTTGGCACATCATCTTTCCAGAGTTCTTTAATTGCGGTAACATTACCCGCAAGTCTCTGAATATCTGAAGGAATGATAATCTTTGTAGCCTTGCCGTCAGCGGCTTTACCGAATGCCTCAAGCGATTTAAGCTGAATAATTCTATCGGTAGGAGAAGCCTCATTGAGCATTTTAAGTGCGTCTGCATTAGCTTTCTGGACTGTGAGAATAGCCTCAGCTTCACCCTGTGCCTCACGGATTTTCTGCTCCTTAACAGCGTCGGCTTTAAGAATTGCAGATTCCTTCATACCCTCTGCAACGAGAATCTGACTGCGTTTTTCACCCTCTGCATCAAGAATTCTTGCACGGCGCTCACGCTCTGCCTTCATCTGCTTTTCCATCGCATCCTGAATTTCACGGGGCGGAAGAATGTTTTTAAGCTCGACACGGATTACCTTAATACCCCATGCGTCGGTTGCCTCGTCAAGAATCACTCTGATTTTACCGTTGATTGTATCACGGGATGTGAGTGTGTTATCAAGCTCAAGATCACCGATGATATTACGCAATGTTGTTGCAGTAAGATTTTCAATAGCGCTGAGCGGTCTTTCTACACCGTAAGTATAAAGCTTTGGATCGGTAATTTCAAAATACACAACCGTGTCAATCTGCATTGTAACGTTATCTCTTGTGATCACGGGTTGCCCTGCGTTGTATAAAAGGATACATCAAAACATTCCTCAGAATTTCCAATGAATTCGGACTATTCTGTTATCTCTTGTTCCGCCGACTTCGATATAGTCAACCAAAAACATAAGTTCATTATGTGTCAATTTTTCAATATTACTGTATTGAGTCACTATTGTATGATTGCTTTCAAGTGCCTTAATCTCATCATCTATACTCAATAACTTTGATTCAAGCAATTTAATAGTGGTATCAATTTCTACGGAATCCGCATCTATTGCATTTTTAAATTGATAATAGTCATTAATAGATATTATTCCATCAGCTTTATCCATGTATAAGGAAGTTAGTCTATTTTTTAATAATTTTTGCTTTTTTATTGCGGATTCAATTGATTTTAAAATTTCCTGACGACGATTATTTATTTCAACATTAGAATCAATCTTACTTTTGACAGCAGAAACATCCATTAACCTTTGACAATGGTCCTTGATTTCATCAATCACAATTTCTTCAAGTCTTTTTACGGTTATGACACATCCGGGACATATTCCCGTTTTAATGTGTTTAGTAGGACATTCAAGCATTGGTGAATTATGATAAGTATGTTTATTGAGTGTAGCACCACAATACACACATTTACACATTCGCGAGAACACCGTATTTTTCATATCCTGTTTATAGGGAGTACTTCTTGTTGAGCGTATTATCTGTGCCTTATGCCAAGTATCATAACTAACAATTGCATCGTGAGTATTTTCGACAATATCCCACTCGCTTTGAGGTTTATATCGCCGTTCTTCACCTTTATAAGATAATTTTTCACTCTTGCCTTGAACAGTATTACCGATATACACCTGACTGCTTAATATCTTCTGAATAGTATAATAGCACCATAATCCTCTCGTAGCTGTTTTTTTATGCGAGGATACTTCTTTAAGATTCTTATACTTTGCAGGAGGCGGTATTTGTTCGTCATTAAGT
>OKUT01000163.1_pt1 | contig 23803 bp, 25 predicted proteins | sample 1606571 | NCBI WGS metagenome assembly OKUT01 (sample SAMEA3882513, study PRJEB24775) | human gut metagenome | biome: human-associated habitat; feature: intestine environment; material: feces | place: Netherlands | collected 2009/2010
AGGTTCTCTCCCCCACCCGCTGCGGCGGGAGCCCCCTCCCAGAGGGGGCCAAGAGTTTTATAAAATTGCAAAAAGACCCCAGCCCGGCGGCTGACAGCCGTCAGGATAGGGCCGTTCGTACTGTGGTTTCTGCGGCCAAATCAGCCGCGGCGGCGGGAATATCCACCGCGATGGTTCTCCGTCACGCGCTTGAGGTCTGCGATCTTCTCCTCACTGCGGGTCTTGTAACGGGCCATCATGTCCTCAAAGCTCATCTCGCCTTGGGGGGCGGCGGGCTTGGGCTGCCACACGCGGGGCTTTTCCTCGCGCTTGGGGCGCGGGGCCGAGCGGCGATCACCGCCGTTGCCGCTGCGCTCACCGTGCGGCTGGCGCGGTGCGCGTTCCGGTGCGGGCTGGGTGCGCTTGATGGACAAGGCGATCTTGCCGTCCGGTGCGATGGAAAGCACCTTGACGGAAACCGTCTGCCCGTCGCTCAACACAGCAGAAAGATCCTGCACAAACTCGTAAGAAACCTCGGAGATGTGGACAAGACCGGTCTTGCCCTCCGGCAGAGAAACGAACGCGCCGAACGGCTTGATACCAGTGACCTTGCCCTCGACAATATCCCCAACTTGTAATGCCAAACTATGATACCCCTTTAAAATGTAATTTATTACAGGGGGCTGCCGCAAAGCTTCCCCGCTGAAAACGATGTTATTTGCCGCTGATGTCCACAAAGACGCGCTCATTGGGCTTGGCGTAGCCCTGCTCCCGGGCGTAGCGCTCAATGATGGCGTCCTCACCCTGGTCGAGCGTGCCGGACAGCTCGGCATTTTCCGTGACCTGTGCCGCCAGCTGGTTCTTCAGCGATTGCAGCTCCTGCTGCTTGGCCGCGATGGAGACCTGGTTCCTGACCAGCCCTACAAACATAGCGGCGCTTACGATGACCAGCACCGGAAGTACGACCCACTGCACCAGAAACTGGGTGCGGGACAGCCCGCTGCGTTTTCTCATCTGGGATGCCCCCTTCCAAGACATGCACATTACTACGTATGGCTAATTATATAATACTTTCGACGGTTTTTGCAACCGTTTTTCGGCGGATTTTTTGATTTTAGCAGATTTTTTTGCTTTGCGGCAGGCGCGGCGGCGGCTTTGGGCCGCTTGTAAGCGCATTTGTGCGGGCCTGACGAGCATTTTGTGTACAAGCCGCAGCGGTCTGCACGCCAGCTCCGCCAGTGCTGCCGCCGCGCGGTGCACGGCAGGCTGTACCGCCCACCGCCAGCTGACGGCCCCCAGCAGCACGGCGGCGCTCATATACCAGCGGGCCAGACCGCCCGCGCTGGCCCCGGCGGCAAACCCGCAGACGAGCACCGCCGCCCCGGCAAACACGGCTATGTCCCGGAAAAAGCACCGCACCGGCCCCTCCCCGAGTGCCAGCCGCACAGCATCCCGCGCGGCCCCGAGCAGGCAGCCGAGCCCTAAGCACCATAATACATCCCCCAGCACGGCCCACGGCGCGGGCGACGGGGCCATTTAGCGAAAGAGCCGCGCCAGCAGACTGCCGCCGGACTGCTGGTTCTCGGCATACTGCAGGTATTCGATCTTACCGGAAAGCTGCACCTGGCCGCTCTGGGTGGAAAGCTCGCCGATCTGCAACTCCTGCCCGCCGACGGTCAGGTTGCCAAGCGGCGTTTCCAGCACAGCGGCGTTTTCGTCGCAGCTGATGACCCGGATGACGCCGGTCACAGCCAGATGGCGGCGGTCCTTCAGCGCCAGGCCGTGGCTTTTCGGCTGGGGCTGGGCGGTGTCAGCCGCGCGGGGTGTGCGCGACTCCAATTTTGTTTCCGGCATGGCGGTTCCTCCCCTGCTTGTTTACAATGGTAATGTATGCAGGCGGAGGGGAAAGTAGAACCGGGCTGAGGGGCTCTGGCCGTTTACCCCTCGATCACCTCAAACATCTCCCGCGCCACATCCTTGGTGCGGGGCTCCACATCAGAGAGCACCTTTACCTTGATGGGCCGGTTGCCGAAGGTGACCTCGATGATGTCGCCGATCTTGACCGTGTAGCTGGCCTTGGCGGGCTTGCCGTTGACCAGCACGCGCCCGGCGTCGGCGACCTCATTGGCGAGGGTGCGGCGCTTGATGACGCGGCTGACCTTTAAATATTTGTCCAGACGCATGATTTTTCCTTTCACTCATACAAAACCGCCCCGTCGCAGGCTGTGACGGGGCGGACCGGGTTCCGTTTTAAGTTACTGAACGGCGTCCTTCAGAGCCTTGCCGGCTTTGAAGGCGGGCAGCTTGGAAGCCTCGATGGTGATCTCGGCGCCGGTCTGGGGGTTGCGGCCCTTGCGCTCGGGGCGCTCGCGGACCTCAAAGGTGCCAAAGCCGACCAGCGTGACCTTGTCGCCGTCCTTCAGGGCAGCGGTGATGGCGTTCAGGGCGCTGTTGACAGCAGCCTCGGCATCCTTCTTGGTCAGGTTCGCATCGTTCGCAACAGCGGTGATCAGTTCAACTTTCGTCATAGTATTATACCTCCAAAGTATTATATCAGCAAAAAGCGGCTGCGGAAATCTCCGTCCGCTCGGCTCACTTCTTAGCTCTCCTAGTTTTCCGCGCGGCCTGTATGCTCTGCAAGGAACGCGGCATTGCGCTTCTGCAGCGCCTGCTCGGGGTCAACCCCCGCCTGGCGCGCCAGCGCGGCAGCGGTAAACAGCAGCTCTCCCACTGCCTGCTCCGCCACGGCCTTGTCCGCAGCGGAGACGGCGGTCTCGGCTGCGGCGGCGATGTCCGCGGGTGCGGCTGCTGTTTCTACGCCACAGCGGGCCGCGCGCTTTTGCAGCTTAGCGGCACGCATCAGCGCAGGCAGCGCACGGGGCACGCTCTCCAGGTCATCGGCCAGTGTCAGGCGGCCCTTTTCCTTATTCTTGAGCGAATCCCAGTCTTTTATGCTCTCGTCCCCACGAAAAATGTGCGGATGGCGGTCAATCAGCTTGCGGCAGACGCCGTCGCAGACCTCTGCAAAGGTGAAATGCCCGGCCTCCCGCTCGATCTGCGCATGAAAGACGACCTGCATCAGCACGTCCCCCAGCTCCTCACACAGGAGTTCCGGGTCGTCGAGGTCAATGGCATCCACAGCCTCGTAGGCTTCCTCCAGAAAATTCATCCGGATGGACCGATGCGTCTGCACCTTGTCCCACGGGCAGCCGTTGTCCGGGTCACGCAGGATCGCAATGATCGCGGCCAGATCGTCCGCCGTGTAGTGCTGTTTTTCAGGGTATGCGTTCATAGACCTCTCCGCTTGGGCAGAAATGCAATACGCTTCATTTTACACATATTGCAGGATTTGTCAAGTGTTGGCAGCGTTTCTCCTGCAAAAGCTGCGCTCTGCCGTATTTTACAGCTGAGCACCACAGTGGTTGCAGAACAGGGCGTCGCCGTCGACCTCGGCCTTGCAGACGGGGCAGGTCTTGGTCTCGCCGCGCAGCTGGATGGGTTCTTCCTCGATTTCCTCGTCCTCGGCGGGGGCCGCCTCGGGCTCGGTGTTCTCGGCGGACTCCTGGGCCTCGACCTCGGCGCGCTCGTCGTCGGTCATGTTGGCCTTGATCTCCTCAATGGCCTTCTCGACCTCAGCCACGGCGTCGATATACTTCTCGACCAGGGCGGGGTTCTCCTCACCGGCCTTGTGCAGGCTGTAGACCAATGCGCCGAGCTGACGCTGCGCCTTGGACAGGCGCGCCTGCTGGTTCAGAAGATCCAGCTTGTTCTTGCCCTTATCCGCCAGATCCTGTGCGGTCTTTTTGGCGGAATCCACCAACTGCAGACCCTGCTCCTTCAGCATCTCAATATCCAGTTCAAACATAGTTAAGCACCTCTTTCTTTAGCCCTGTCGCGGCAGTTCTGCCGTGCGATTTAGGTCTATTATAGCCCATTGCGGTGCGGTTTGCAACGCGCAAATGTATATTTTCCGTGAATTGTGCAGGATTATTTGCCGATAAACTCCCGCAGCATGCTGTTTTGGGGCACCAGCTCGGTGCCAAGCGCCGGGAACGCCGCAAATTTTTCCCGCAGGGCGGCCAATTGGCGTGCCTGGGTGGCGGTCAGCGCCGGGTCTGCCGGCATGGCGTCCAGCACGGTACGCCACAGGCAGACCTCGTAGGTATGGGTCGTGTCCAGCAGGAGATTGGCGCGGGGCTTGTAAGGCTTGATATAGCGGTCCTCGCCCGCGCAGACGTGGCCCCACAGCCCCAGCGTGAACGCTGCGCCGTGGCCGCGGAACAGGCAGTCCCGCACCAGACGGCGTGCCAGGCGGATGTCCCGCGTGGCCAGGCAACGCGCGTCGCGGCTGTCGGCGTATTCCTCCCGCAGACCCGCGTACAGGCAGAGCGCTGCATCTTCGGGCAGTTCCTCGGTCAGGGCGGGGTTCAGTGCGTGCAGTCCCTCGATGATGACCACGCCGTCCCGCGCGTCGATGCGCTGGGTGCCGCTGGGCCGCTGAATCGTGAAATCAAACACAGGTGCGTCACAAACGCCCGTTTTGTACAGTGCCTTCAGGCAGGCGTGCAGCCTTTCAAGGTCAAGCGCCTCCAGGCTCTCGTAGTCGTCGCTGCCGTCCGGGTGCTTGGGGTATTTCCCTTCCCCGATGTAGAAATCGTCAAGGCTGATGACCTGGCTGCGGTGCCCGCGGGCGGCGATAGCGTCAGCGATCTTGTGCGCGGACGTCGTCTTGCCTGCGGCGGACGGACCGGTCAGCATGACAATGCGCTGCCCCGCGGCCAGCACCTCGTCCGCGATGCTCTCGATCTGGTCATGGTAGTGGGCCTCGCTCAGAGCGGCCAGCTCCTGCGGGCGGCGGGCCGCCAGCGCGACGAGGTCACGGCTGACGAAGCGTTTGCGATGTGTAACGTGCATAGAAATCCTCCACGGCCTTTTTGCGGTCCAGCAGTTCCGCAAAGCGGTCAATGTATTCTGTCGGATACTTGAAGTTGAAGATACGCTCGATCTTGCCGCGGCGCTGCCCCGGAATGACGAGCTTGGTGGAGCCGCCCGCACCGGCGGACAGAATCGTGTGGACCTCCTCCATTATATAAATATTGTAGAGGCACTCGAAACCGGGCTTGGCCCAGCCGATGTTTTCCAGATTTTGCAGCGTGCCCTTCTGGCGGTACATATAGTACGGACGGTAACCGGCGTCGGCCAGCAGGCTGCATTTGCCGAGCATGGCGGCCACATCGGCGTAGTCGGCGGCGCGGTGCTCCACGACGATGTTGGACGCGCGCTTGAGGGTCAGCGTGTGAACCGTGATGTTTTCGGGATCCAGCGCAATGGCCTGACGCAGGCTGGCCTCAAAGCCCTCGACGGTATCCCCCGGCAGACCCGCGATCAGATCCATGTTGATGTTTTTGTGCCCTGCCGCGCGGGCCGCCGCAAAGCAGTCAATGATGTCCTGCGCGGTGTGGCGGCGCCCGATGTTCTGCAGCACCTGATCCGAAAAGGTCTGCGGATTGATGGAAATGCGTGTAGCACCGTATTTTTTGATGATGCGCAGCTTCTCGGCGTCGGTGCAGTCGGGGCGGCCCGCCTCGACGGTGTACTCGTCCAGCTTCGCTAAATCAAACGTTTTGGCAATGTGGGACATAAGCTGCTCGAGCTGCGCGGCGGACAAACTCGTCGGCGTACCGCCGCCGATGTAGAACGTGCGGATATGCAGCCCGCAGCGGTCCGCGGTCTCGCGGATAGCGGTCAGCTCCGCGCAGAGCTTGTCCACATAGGGCTGGACGAGCGCGCGGGTCGCCTTGTCCCCCACCGTGCGGGAGACAAAGCTGCAATAGCTGCACCGCGTCGGGCAGAACGGGATGCCCGCGTAGACGCTGCAATCCATCGGGTCAGCGGCGTCCAACACCGGCTTCTGCAGGTCGGCAATGCCGAGGGCCAGCGCGAATTTCTCCGGTGTGCAGGCAAAGTGGTCAAGGAACCGTGCGCGGATCTCATCCTCCGTGGCACCGCTTGCGCGCATGTCGTGAATGATGCGCACCGGGCGCACGCCGGTCATCATGCCCCAGGGCGGCGTGCTGCCGGTGACCTCCCCCAGCAGCGTGTACAAAAGGCGGCAGAGCGTGTACTCGGGGTCTGCGCCCTGCGGGCGCAGGGCGATCTTCCAGTATAGCCTGCCGTGCAGGCGCAGCAGGATCGTGTCGGTGCAGAGATGGCTCTGTGCCAGCACAAAATCACTGTCCTGCGGCAGATTTTCCGCCTTCTCTGCGTCGGGGAAAAACAGCCGTGCGGTGTGTTCGGCCTCATAGCCCGCTGCGGGGCCGCGTAAAATAATCTGCATTAGTACCATGCCCCATTCATGTAAGGATTGGTGCTGCGCTCCTGCCCGAGGGTGGAAAAGCCCTCATGTCCGGGCAGGACTTTTGTTGCATCCGGCAGCGGCAGCTCTGCCAGCAGGGACAGGCTTTTTGCCATCTCCTGCATGCTGCCGCCGGGGAAATCCGTCCGCCCGCAGGAGCCTGCAAACAGCGTGTCACCGCTGAACAGCAGCCCGTAGCAGGACAGGCAGACGCCGCCCCCGGTATGGCCGGGCGTGTGATAGATTTTAAACGTCAGCTCATCGATGGTAAGCTCGTCGTTCGCGGGCCAGTTGTCGGTGAGGACGTCGGGCGTCAGCGGCAGCAGTTGGCTGCCCTTCGCGTCAACCGGGTCCATATAGACCTTGCAGCCCGTCGCCTTTTTCAGCGCGGCCACCGCGCCGACATGGTCATAGTGGCCGTGGGTCAGCAGGATGTGCGTCAGCGTCGCGCCGGCCTCGTCGAGCGCCTTCAGATAGACGCCCGGCTCGGCGGCGGCATCGATCAGGATGCCGTGCTTCGCGTTCGTGATAATTAAAAAGGTATTCGTGTACAGCGGCGGAACGCCGTGGATATGCTGGATGTTCATTGCGTCCTCCCTTGAATTTGCTTACTTTTTCCACTCGTCGGTGTCGATGACGATGGTGACGGGGCCGTCGTTCACAAGGTCGATCTTCATGTCCGCGCCGAACTCCCCGTGCTGCAGGTCTTTAAGGCCCTGATGGCTCATCTCCTCGAGGAATTTTTCATAGCACGGCACGGCCAGCTCGCCCCTGGCGGCATGGATGAAACTCGGGCGTTTGCCCCTGGACGTATCACCGTAGAGCGTGAAGTTGGAGACGACGAGCGCCGAATAGCCCAACTCAACGGCGCTGCGGTTCAGCTTGCCGTCCTCGTCCTCAAAAATGCGCAGGTGGGCGCATTTTTCGGCCAGCTTGGGCACAATGGCGCTGTCGTCGGTATCGCGCACGCCCAGCAGGATGACAAGGCCAGGCCCGATGGCCCGGGGCTCGCCCCCGTTGACGGTAACGCTTGCGCGGGTGACGCGCTGGATGACTGCTCGCATAGGTAGTTGCTCCTTTTCAAAATCAGCTGCACTGTAGGGGCCGGGCATGCCCGGCCCTGCCGTGAAAGGCAAACGAACGTCTGCCATACAGTTGCGGGCCGCACATGTGCGGCCCCTACATGCCTCCGGCCGTTTCAGTTCCTCGTCACGCTCACAACGTCCTTGATCTTTTTCAGTCTTGCCACGACGCTGTTCAGGTGCTCGGTGTTGGTGATGCCGACGGTCACGCCCATGCGGGCGCGGCCCTGCTCGGCGGCGCGGGCCGTCAGAGAGTAGATCGGCACGCGCATATCGCCCAGTGCCAGTGCCACGTCAGAAACGAGGTTCGCGCGATCCATGCAAACAATATCCAACGTAGCCTTGTAGTTTTCCTTCTCCGCCTCGTCCCAGTAGGCGCGGACCCAGCGGTCTGCGTTCTCGGGGTGGCGCATACTCTCGCGGGCGTTGGCGCAGTCACGCTTGTGGATAGATACGCCGAAGCCGCGGGTGACAAAGCCGATGATCTCATCGCCCGGCAGCGGTGAGCAGCACTTGGCGAACTTGATGGGGCAGTTGTCGATGCCCTCGACGATGACGCCGTCGGAGGAATGCATCCGCTTGAGCTCCACCGTGACCGGCTTCGGCTCGGTAGCCTGCAGCTTGGTGTACTCCTCCTTGAGCTTGGGCAGCATGCGGGAGATCTGCAGGCCGCCGTAGCCGATGGCCGCGTACATTTCCTCCACGCTGTTGCAGCGGTTGCGGCGGGCCAGCGCCTCCATAAAGACGTCGTGCTGCTCGTCGGTCAGCGTCATGAGGTTGCGGCGCATCTCGCGCTCAAGCGCGTCGCGGCCCTCCTGAATATTTTCCTCTCTGCGTTCCTTTTTGAACCAGTTGCGGATCTTGTTCTTGGCTTCGCTCGTCTTGACGATGTTGAGCCAGTCGCGGCTGGGGCCGCGGTTCTCGGAGCCGGTGATGATCTCAATAATTTCGCCGGTCTGGACCTTGTGGTCGATGGGCACGATGCGGTTATTGACCTTCGCACCGATCATTCTGTTGCCGACAGCAGAGTGGATCGCGTAGGCAAAGTCGATGGCCGTCGCGCCCGCGGGCAGGTTGATGACGTCGCCGCGCGGCGTGAAGGCGAACACTTCCTCGGGCAGCAGGTCGCTCTTGATGTCGCTGAGCAAATCCGTAGCGTCGGCGCTGGAGCGCTGGCTTTCCAGCAGCTGGCGCACCCAGGCCAGGCGCTCGTCCAGCTTGTCGTTGCTGCCCGTGATGCCGGCCTTGTACTTCCAGTGCGCGGCGATGCCGTACTCCGCCATGCGGTCCATGTCCCAGGTGCGGATCTGCACCTCAAACGGGATGGCCTCGCGTCCGATGACCGTTGTGTGCAGGGACTGGTAGCCGTTGGGCTTCGGGGTCGAGATGTAGTCCTTGAAGCGGTTGGGCAGCGGGTGGTACATATCGTGGATCAGCCCCAGCGCGGTATAGCACTCGGGGACGTTGTCGAGGATGATACGCACAGCGTAAATGTCATAAATTTCCTCGAAATCCTTATTCTGCATATACATCTTGCGGTAAATGCCGTAGATGCTCTTGACGCGGTGGCGGATGGTCGCCTTCTGGATGCCGTTTTCGGACAGGTGCCTGGCAATCGTATGGCAGACCTGATGCAGGAACTCGTCGCCGTGCTTATTCAGCAGGTCGCGGATCGTCTCATAGCCGACAGGGTCAAGGTAGTGCAGACTGCGGTCTTCGAGTTCCTCCTTGATGTTGGAAATTCCGAGGCGGTGCGCGATGGGGGCATAGACCTCCATCGTTTCCAGTGCCTTGTCGCGCCGCTTCTGCTCGGGCCAGGCGTCGCCGGTGCGCATATTGTGCAGTCTGTCGCACAATTTTATAATCATGACGCGGACATCCTGGCTCATGGCCAGCAGCATCTTGCGCAGGTTCTCGGCCTGACGGTCCTCGACATTCGAGAACTTGATCTGGGTCAGCTTGGTGACGCCATCAACGAGCAGCGCGACTTCGGGGCCGAACTTCTGCTTGATCTCGGCAACCGTGACCGGCGTGTCCTCGGCCACATCGTGCATGAGGGCCGCGGCAATGCTCTCGCTGTCCATGCCCAGCTCCACCAAAATCTGCGCCACCGAAAGCGGGTGACAGATGTACGGCTCGCCGCTGCGGCGGCGCTGCTCACCGTGGGCCTTTTCGGCCAGCGCGTAGGCGCGGTCGATCATAGCAAAATCATAGGGACGGCCGCTGTCAACCAGACTCTTTTTCAGATCGTCATAGGTGATGGGCATTTTTACTTCTTGCACGTTTGTGTTTTCCATAGTCCGTTCCCCTCTCCGTTTTCTATCTGTCTTGCACAGCGCTTTTTCGGGCATTCTGTAGGGCGCTCATGCCTGTTTTGCCAGCTCCGCCAGCTTTTGCAGCACCGGCGCACTGGCCAGGTCCTGCTTGGCCGTCACGGGCACGGGCAGCCAGCGGCCCTCCTGCTCCTCAATCAGGCCAAGCTCCTGCAGCGCCGTCAGGCTTGCCAGCGTCTTGCCGGTGTTCTGCGGCCCCTCCGCCGCAAAAACCGGCTGCAGATCCGCCGCGGCCACATGCCCGCCGCGGATACGCCGGTAGAGTGATACCGTGTCGGCGCGGGCCGGCAGCAGCGCGGCGGCGCGGGCCGCATCGAGGCTGCCCCCGGTGCGGAACGCTTCAAACCACGCGGCCTGTTCACTGGGAGTATTGCCCAGTTCCGCAGGGCGGATAGCCTTGAGGTGCGCGGACACCATCGGCCCGCTGCGCCCGTTGAAGATCGAGACCTCGAGTGCGGCCTCCACCTCACTGCCGACGGGATAGGCAAACGCCTGCGGCGCAATGCCGAAGCTCGACGCAAACAGCGTGTCGCTGCCCTGCCGCAGCCGGATGCGGGTGTGGCGGCCCTCCGCGCCCATCGGCCAGATGCCGTCCACAAAGGCATGCTGCACCAGCAGCACAGGCGTGGGGTTCTCGCGGCCAAAGGGTGCCAGACGGGCCAGTTCGCCGACGTTTTCCAGATTCAGCTCGCCCAGCGTGGCGGCGGCGTCCAGCCGCAGGCTGACGGCCTCGGGCGGGGCGGCGTGGGCCGCGGCCCAGGCATTGATGGTCTGCCGGAACGCGGCAAGATTTTCTTCCTCTATCTCAACGCCCGCCGCGGCGGCGTGGCCGCCGAACCGCGTCAGATACTGTGCGCAGTCGGCGAGCGCACTGTGCAGGTCGAACGGGTCCGGTGCGCGCCCGCTGCCGCGGCCCTCGCCCTCGTGCATCGAGATGACGATGACCGGGCGGCTGAACCGCTCCATGAGCCGCGCCGCCACGATGCCGATGACGCCGGGGTGCCAATCCTCGCCGCTGACGACGAGCACGCGGTCCCGGGTGCGGGCGGGGTCGGCCTCCAACGCCTGCAAAGCAGCGGCAAAGACCTGCTGTTCGGTCTGCTGGCGCTCGGTGTTGATCTCGGCCAGGCGTTCAGCTATGCCGGTGGCCTGATCCTCGTCGCCGCAGAGCAGCAGCTTGAGCGCTACCGCGGCGTTGTCCATGCGGCCCGCAGCGTTCAGGCGCGGGGCCAAACTGTAGCTGACCGTGTCCGCCGTGACGGGCTTGCCGCCGCAGCCGGCGCTCTCCAAAAGCGCGTGCAGGCCGGGGCGCATCGTGTCCTGCAAAAGGGACAGACCCTCGCGGACAATCGTGCGGTTCTCCCCCACCAGCGGCATGACGTCGGCCACCGTGCCCAGCGCCGCCAGCTCACCGTACATTTCCAACAGCTCGGCGGGGTCGCAGCCCTCGAGCGCGGCACAGAGCTTGAACGCCACGCCCGCGCCGCACAGGTCCTTGAACGGGCTTTCGTCGTCGGGGCGCTTGGGGTCGACAACGGCGATGGCGTCTGGCAGCGTGTCGCCCGGCAGGTGGTGATCCGTGATGATGAGGTCAAGGCCCAGCTCCTTTGCGCAGGCGGCCTCCTCGACGGCGGAAATGCCGTTGTCTACCGTCACGACGAGCTTGAAGCCCTTGGAGGCCAGTGATTCCAGCGCCGCGCGTGTCAGACCGTAGCCGGAGCCGCGGGTAGGCAGCTTGCAGCGGACGTGTGCGCCCTGGCTGGTGAGACATTCGTACAAAATGGCCGTGGCCGAGATGCCATCGACGTCATAGTCACCGTAGATGACCATGAGCTCCTCATTTTCGATGGCCTCTTGGATACGGACGACAGCCTTGTCCATATCGGTGAGCAGGAACGGGTCGCTCAGCGGTTCGCCCTGGCCCAGCAGGGCCTGCGCAGCGGCGGGGTCCGTGCAGCCGCGGGCGGCCAGCACCCGGCGCAGCAGTACGCCGCACCCGGCCCCGGCCAGCGAGGTTTCCGCCGCGGGGTCCGCCTTTTTCAGTTGCCACGCAGGGTAATTCATACAGTTTAGCTCCTTGTGTTAAAATCAGCTTCAAAATCGTGGGTCAGGCCATCCTGCCGCAGCATAGCCTCCAGCGTGTCGATCTCGGTGGAAACGTCCATGCTGACGTCCTGCAGAAGGGTGTCGTACAGCTTTTCATACGCTTGGTTCAGCGTGTGCAGGATGCCGGTGATGTCGCGGCGGATCTCCGCCGCGTTCGCGCTGTCCGTATCGCCCAGGCCCTGCGCCGTGTCCAGCAGCTTGCGGGTCGTTGGCAGGTAATACTCGCGGAAGCGGCGCACGCGGTTCAGCTGCTCCGGGTGGTTGTGGACAAAGCCCATGATCGACGCGCAGGTTTTCTGCATTGCGGCAAGCTCTTCGTCCGCATCGGTGCCCAGCTTGCCGCGGCAGACTTTTAAGTAGTTCAAAAAGTCCATGCCCTCGCGGCGGAACTGTTCGGCATCGGTCAGGGGTTCGGCAGGCTCGGCCTGCGGCGCTGCGGCGGGCTTTGCCGCCGTCGGCATGAGCGAATCGTCCAGGTAAAGCGTGCTGTAATCATCGGAAATGGCGGCATTGGGCAGGTCGCCGCTGCCGACAGCCCGCGTCACAGTGGCATAGGCTGTTTCCTGCTTGATCTGCGCCTTGCGGGCCAGCGACGGCAGGTCGCAGGTCCAGTCATTGGCAGCACGCAGCAGCCTGCGCAGGCGGCTGAAATAGGTCATCTGCTTCGTGCCCACAACGGCCATAAAGAGAAAGCCCAGCGTGACCGGCGTGAATACTCCAAACAAAATCGGGATAGCCATAAATTCATCGTGGGTCAGCCCCAGCGGCCCTGCACCGACGGCGGTCAGGATGCCCATGACGAGCGCCGTGATGCCGAAGCAGCCCGTGAAGGTCCAGCCGACTGCCGTCAGCGCAATGCCGACAGACTGGCCGCCGTTTTTCCATTTGCGCTCCAGACGGCGCTTCCATGCGGCGAAGCTGTCGGGCTGCGGCCTGCTCATGGCACCGCCCGCCTGTGCAAGGGCGTCTGCAATGCTGCCCAGCACCGACGAGCCGATTTTGCTGCCCGCCTCAACGGCGCTGTCCAGCATATCGCCGAAGTCGTAGTGATTGTATTGATATTTGGGAGTTTTGTTGTCAGGCATTTGGTTGTCCAATCTGTTGTCACTGCATTGTAGGGGCCGGACATATCCGGCTCTCGGCTTTCCGGTTATAGGGCGGTTTCCTGTAGGCTGCGGGCCGGGCATGCCCGGCCCCTGCGGACGCATCAGTCCGCCATCGGTCCCCAATTCTTCATCAGCTCGGCGGCGCAGCGCACACCATCGACGGCGGCGGTCATGATGCCGCCCGCGTAGCCCGCACCCTCGCCGCAGGGGTAAAGCCCGGCCAGGCCGGTGCATTGCAGGTTTTCTTTATCGCGCAGCAGGCGCACGGGGCTGCTGGTGCGGGTCTCCAGACCCGTCAGCACGGCGTCGGGGGCGCGATAGGCCGCCAGCTTGCGGCCAAAGGCGGTCAATCCCTCGCGCAGGGCACCGCTCAAATCATCGGGCAGCAGGCTGCCGAGGTCGCAGGGCGTCACACCGCGCGGGTAGGTCGGCTGCACTGCCCCCAGCTCGAGCGCACCGCGCCCGGCCAGAAAGCTGCCGACGGTCTCCGCCGGGGCAAGATAATTCCCGCCGCCCGCGCGGTAAGCGGCCTGCTCCAGCCGACGCTGGAACGCGACGGCCTTTGCCGGGTCGTTGTCGAAGTCGCTGCCGTCCACACTGACGACCACCGCCGCGTTGGCGTTGCGGCCATCGCGGGCGTGCAGGCTCATGCCGTTGGTGACAACGCCGCCCGCCTCGCTGGCGGCGGCGCAGACCGTGCCGCCCGGGCACATGCAGAAGGTGTAAACGCACCGCCCGCCGGAGACGTGCTGGCTCAGCTGGTACTCCCCCTTCGGCAGCGCTGGGTGACCCGCCGCGCCGTGGTAGAGGCTTTTGTCGATCTCGGTCTGCAGGTGCTCGGCGCGGAAGCCGACGGAGAACGGCTTGCATTCCAGCGGCAGAGCCAGGCCGTGCAGCATGGCAAACGTATCCCGTGCGCTGTGCCCGACGGCTAAGATCATCTGCTCGCAGGGCACGGGGCCCGCTGTCGTTTCGATGCCGGTCAGCGCACCGTTCCGGGTGTGCAGGCCGGTCAGCGCCGTGTTGAACCGCACCTCGCCGCCCAGAGCCTCGATCTCGCCGCGGATGCTGCGGATGACGCCGCGCAGCAGGTCGGTGCCGACGTGGGGCTTCTGCCGCCACGCAATGTCGGCGGGCGCGCCGTGGTCAAGAAACGCCCCGGTCACGAACGCGCACAGCGGGTCACCGACGCGGGTCGTCAGCTTGCCGTCCGAGAAGGTGCCCGCGCCGCCCTCACCAAACTGAATGTTGGCGTTGGGGTCCAGTGTGCCGGTTTTCTCAAAATGCTCGACGGCCCGAATCCGTTCGTCCAGCGCGGGGCCGCGCTCGAGCACCAGCGGGCGGTAGCCTCTGCGGGCCAGCAGCAGCGCCGCGAACAGGCCCGCCGGGCCAAGACCGACGACCACCGGGCGATGGGTCAGCGGCGTTTTCCCCGTTGTAAAGTCGAATTTCGGCGGCTGTGTATAACAGACACAGGGCGAGGCCCCGGCCAATGCCGATTCCTCACCCTCGTCCTTGAGTGTGACTGCGATGGTGTAGACAAGCACCGGCGTACCGTGCCGGGCGTCCACGCTGAGTTTTGCCACACCGCAGTGCGCCGCCCGGCGGGCGGGCACGCGGAGAATGGCCAGTGCCTTCGCCGCTGCCTCGGCGTCCGGGTCGGGGCAGGTCAGCGGCAGGCGGATGTTGCGGACTAAAAGCATAGATAAGGTTCCTTAAACGATGGTATTTTGTATGCGCCATGTAGGGTCCGGGCATGCCCGGCCCCTACTGCGTCGCGTTACTTCGACGTGACCTCGCACTGGACCGTATAGCTGCCGGTGGCAAAAATACGGCTGGACGACGGGATCTGGATGCTGACGGCAATCGTCTGCTGGCCGACGGTCAGGTTCAAGCTCTGGCAGTCGATCTGCGCGACGATGCTGTCGGCGGACAGCTTCTCGATTTCATCCGCCGGGCCGTAGAGCGTCACACCGCTGACGATACTGGACAAGATCTGCAGCTCGTAGTTGCTGGGCACGTTGATGGCGCGGATGTTCGAGACGTTCAGCTTTGTCGAGGTCATCTCCGACGTGTCAAAGTCCAGCGTGACGTTCGTGACGCCGTCCAGCGAGACGATGCCCGCGGGCAGCTCGATAAGGCGCTGGTAGTCGCGGCCCGGCTCAAACTCACGGGCCAGGTCAAAGTCCGTCACGGTCAGGGCCTCCAAGGCGCTGATCGTGCGGGCGGGACCGGCCACGCACAGAGTCTGCTGGCTCAGCGAATAGTGCAGGCTCTCGACGTCGAAGCCGTTCGGCGTGCCGATGAAGTCCACCTCCAACGGCAGCTCCCGCACCTGATAGACCGTCAGCGTGACGTTGGCGGAGTCGCTCTCCATCGAGATATACTGCGGCGTGAAGGCGTTGCCCTCCTCGTCGCGCAGCTCCAGCGTAGCAGGCACCGTCGTGGTGTCGGCCAGCTCGCCATCCATCTGGACCGGGGCGACGATGCTGGACACCTGATCCAGCTCGCTCGTCGGGCCGCGCAGCGTGATCTCGGCGGGCACGGCGGTGGTCTTGTTCAGCATATAGCCGCTGGAGATCGTCACCGCGGAGGCGTCCACCGTGACGGGAACGGTCTTTTCGCTGACCTCGTCAAAGACGACGTCGATGGTGCTCGGGCTTTCCACCGTACACTCAATGTCGCCGGGGAAGTCTGTTGTGTTCGTCACACGGGCCTGCAGGCGCAGCGTGACCTTGCCCGCGCCGCTGACACCGGCGTAGCTTGGGTAGACCATGATGTCGGCGCTGCGGATGTTGCCGATGATCGTGCTGTTGCCCTCGACTTTTACGGTCACGCCCTCAATGTCGGGCTTTTCCACAATGTCCAGACCTTGGGCCGTGTAGGTAGACGCGCCGCTCGTGTAGTTGATCGGCACGCCGGTCACCGTCGTGGAGCCCTGGGGGTCGATGTAGACCGTAACGATGATCCACATGGCAAAGCCCATGATGATTGCCAGAACAGCGGAAAAGACCGGGTTATTCCAGATCGTGCGCGGGCCCTTGGGCGCGGCGCCGTTCAGCCCCGGCGCGAGAGGGTTATTCGGGTTTGCCATGGTTCAGTGCGCCTCCCTTGCGCAGCAGCTTTTGCAGCGGCGAGATATCAGCCTCCTCGTCCTCGGCGGGGGGAACGATCTCCTCCTGCAGAAGGTTGAAGAGGTTCTGGCGGTCCAGGCGGCGGATGAGCACGCCGTTCTTCGCCATCGAGATGATGCCGGTCTCCTCGCTGACGATGACGACGATGGCGTCGGAGTTCTCGCTCATGCCGAGGCCCGCGCGGTGGCGGGTGCCCATGTCCTTGCCCATCTCGAGGTTGTTGGACAGCGGCAGCACGCAGCCCGCCGCCACAATGACGCCGTCGCGGATGACGACAGCGCCGTCGTGCAGGGGCGTGCCTTCATAGAAGATCGTGCCGAGCATTTCGGGGATGACATCGGCGTGCATCGGCGTACCGGTGCGGATGATCTCATCCAGATTATTGTTGCGCTCCAGCACCATCAGCGCGCCGGTGCGCGTGTCGGACAGCTGCTCCGCCGCGTCGCAGATGGCCACAACGGCGCTCTGCCACGCGCCGCGCAGCGACGGGTCACTGCGGCGGTTCCCGACCAGAAGGTTGGCCCACATTGTGGACTGACCCATGCGCTCGAGCGTGCGGCGCAGCTCCGGCTGGAAGATGACGACGGCGGCCATAAAGCCGATGGTGATGACGTTGTTGAGCACCCAGGTGACGGTTTTCAGGTTGAGCATGACGGCCAGACCGTAGAAAACCAGAATCAGGATGATGCCCTTGACCAGCTGGCCCGCGCGGGATTTGCGCGCGAATTGCAGCAACTGGTAAAAGACAAAGGAGATAATAAGGATGTCCAGCGTATCGGACAGCGGGTCAAATGTACGCAGGCTGCTTAAAACGGCATTGAACATCTGGTTGGGCAGCATGGGCACCGCAGCCCCCTTTCTGGGTCAAAATAGGCATTAGAACAAGCGTAGGAACCGGGCATGCCCGGCCCGCAGGTTTCCCGCAAACGGACGCACATGGCAAAGCCGCGGGCGGGACATATCCCTCCCCTGCCGGGAGACTGACAAAATCACTCGATCAGCGCCACCGCATGGGCGGCAATGCCGAGGCCCTCGCCGGTGAAGCCGAGGTGTTCCTCCGTCGTGGCCTTGACGCTGACGGCGTCCACGGGCAGACCGAAGGCGTCGGCAATGTTCCGGCGCATGGCCGGGATATGCGGGGCCAGCTTCGGACGCTGGCAGAGGATCGTGGCGTCGATGTTGCCGACCTTATAGCCGTGCTCGGCAATGATGCGGGCGACCTCGCGGGTCAGGGCCAGCGAGTCCGCGCCCTTGTAGGCGGGGTCGTTATCCGGGAAGTGCTGGCCGATGTCGCCCAGCGCCGCCGCGCCCAGCACAGCGTCCATTACGGCGTGCAGCAGCACATCCGCGTCGGAGTGGCCGAGCAGGCCCTTCTCATACGGGATCTCCACGCCGCCCATAATGAGCTTGCGATCCTCCACTAAGCGGTGAACGTCGTATCCGTGACCAATGCGCATGGTTTTCTCCTTTTGCAGATCTTCTTTTGTAGTGATTTTATAGTTGGCGTAATCGCCCTCGGTCAGCCTGACGGGCAGACCGGCCAGCTCAAACAGGCTGCAATCATCGGTGACAAGGCGGGCTTTTTCCCCCGTGACGGCGGCAAGCGCCTGGGTGTAGCGTGCGCGGCGGAAGCACTGCGGCGTCTGCACGGCGTAGAGCGTGGCGCGGTCCGGCGTGTCCAGCACGCGGCCCAACGGGTCTGCGACCTTCACCGTATCCTTGACGGGCACTGCGGGCGCGGCTGCGCCGGTCTCGGCGGCAGCGGTCAGTGCGGCGGTGATGACGCTCTCGCTGACAAAGGGGCGGGCGGCGTCGTGGATGGCAACAAGCTCGCCCGTCGCCGCGGCCAGACCGTTGCGCACGCTGTCGGCGCGGGTCGCACCGCCCTGTACGACGGCGCAGGGCTTGGGACAAGCGGCGGCGATGGCCTCGCAGGCGGCGCGGTTGCCGCCGCAGACCAGCACAAGCTGGGTAATTGCCGGGTGCGCAGCCAGTGCAGCACAGCTTGTCTCCAGCACGGTGCGGCCATCCGGCAGACGGTAGCTCAATTTGTCAAAGCCCATACGGCGGGATGCCCCTGCCGCCACCACAATGGCGGTCACGGCGGGAAGATTCGGTTGTGCCATGGGCACACTGCCCCCTTTACCTATTTATAATAAACATTATACAGGGTTATGCCAAGAAAATCCACTAAAATCAGGATGATTTTTTTGTGAGAATAAAAAAATATCGCATTCTCCGCAGGGGCCGGGCACACCCGGCCCGCAGTCCTGCGGAAAACGCGATTTTGCGGAAAGGCTGCGGGCGGGACATCTCCCACCCCTACCGTGCGGCAGGATCTTCCGTCACCGGCAGCACCATCACCGCCTTTGCCCCGCGCGGTGCGTTCCGGGCAAAGGCCGCCGTGCCGCCGTGGGCGCGGATGATCTGCTCGACGACGTGCAGACCCAGAATGTGGGGCGTATTCTCCCCCGCTTCACCGGTCTGCAGGGCGTGCAGCACGGCGGGCGGGTAGCCCGCGCCGTCGTCGGCTATCGTGATCCTCAGTGTTTTTCCTGTGCGCACCGCGGAAAGCTGCACCTGCACGGGGCCGGGATTGTGGCAGGCCGCATTGTGCAGCAGGTTTTCCACTGCGCGGGCCAGCAGCGCGGCGTCCGCGTCCAGAATCGCCTTGTCAGCGTCGGGTGTAATTTCCAACGCCACCGTGCAGCTGGCCGCCAGCGGGCTGTCACAGAACTCGGCGGCCAGCCTGCGCAGCAGCGGTCCGGCCTGGGTCGGTTGGCAGCGCAGCGGCTGTGCGCCGTATTGCAGCTTGCTGGTCAGGTTCAGATCCTCGATCAAAGCGCGCAGCTTCTCGCTCTGGGTGCGGATGCCGCACGCCTTCTGCCGCGCCGCGGCGGGCAGGGCGGTGTCCTGCTCGAGCTGCTCGGCCCAGCCCAGAATCAGCGCCAGCGGTGTGCGCACATCATGGCTGACCCCCGCGATCCAGCTTGTGCGGGCATCGTCCCGCCGGGCGATGATCTCATTGCGGCGGCGCAGCTGCTCACTCGTGCGGTTGACCGTGTCGGCCAGCTCCCCCGCAAAGCCGTCTGTCGGCAGCCGGATCGTACCGCCATCGGCCACGGTGGCCAGCCCTGCGGCAATCGTCTGCAAGCGCCGCGCACCGCGCCAGCTGAACAGCAGACAACATGCAGCTGGCACACCCAGCAGCAGCGCCAGCGCGGGCAGCATACCCGCTGCCATGGCGTTCATAAGCTGCTCATTGTTGTAAATATTGTACTTCCAGACCGAACCGCGCGGCACGGCGGCCACAAACAGGCCGTAGTCTGCCGTCCAGCAGAACACCGGCCAGTCGTCAAGATACCACCGCGAGAACGAGGCGATTTCCGACGCTGTGTAGTGTTTATTCAAGTTCTGCGGCAGGTCATGCTGCCAGATCACACTGCCGTCGTCGTCCAGCACCATCGCCCAGGCGTAGCCCTGCAGCCAGTCCGCGGGCGTGCGGGCGGGGTCCAGCTGCAGGCCGTCGGCGGTAGGGGTCAGGGCCTCTGCCAGCGTACCGATGCGGACGCGGCTGTCCGCGGCCTCGCCGTAGTGCAGCCCCAGATAGACCACTGCCCCCAGCAGCAGACCCACCACCAGCAGCACCACCGCCGCCGTGGCCAGCACATAGCGCCCGATCATTCGTGTAAAGGTTTTCAACTTCACACCTCCCCAGTCAGCCGGTAGCCGATGCCCCGCACCGTGAGAAGCCACTGCGGATGCCCGGGGTCAGGCTCGATTTTCTCCCGCAGATGGCGGATATGCACGTTCAGGCTGTTCTCGTACCCGTAATAGTCCGCGCCCCAGACGGCCTCGCAAACGGCATCATAGGTTACGATGTGCCCGCGGTCATCGGCCAGCCTTTGCAGCAGGGCGCGCTCGGTGGCGGTCAGGGCCAGCGTTGTGCCGTCGGCGCGGCGGACGGCGGCGTCCTGCAAATTGACCGTGCAGTCCCCCAGCGTCAGCACCCGGCTGCGGCGCAGCTCGGTGCGGTAGGCGCGCTGCAAAAGGTGCTGCACGCGCAAAAGCAGCTCCTGCATCAGGAACGGCCTGGTCAGATAGTCGTCCGCGCCAAGCCCCAGCCCGAACAGCCTGTCCGCGTCGGCGTCCCGCGCCGAGAGAAACAGCGCCGGGACGTCCGATTCTGTCCGCAAAGTGCGGAACAACCCGAAGCCGTCGCCGTCCGGCAGGTTGATGTCCAGAATCATCAGGTTCGGGCGGTGCGCGGCGAAGGCCGCCCGTGCCGCGGCGCAGTCTGCGGCAGTGCATACGGTTTTGTAGCCTGCCGTGCGCAGGTTGTCCGTAACTAGGGTAAGCAGGTCTGGGTTGTCATCGACCAGGAGGATGGCGGCGTCGTAGATGGTGGTCATAGGTTTTCCCCTTTTTTTGAGCTTGTAGGGGCCGCCCATATACGGCCCCTGCCTATCATACTACGATTCACCCCCGCCCACCATGGCACGACCCCAAAATTAAGGCAAAATTAAGCTGCTCTTACAGTTCGTTTAAGGCGCAGGGTGTAGCATAGGGCCATACCGAAAGCAAAGGAGTGTGCATTATGCAAACCGTAATCGAGACAAAGGCCCTGTGCAAGCAGTACGGGCCGCATATAGCCGTGGACCATGTGGAGCTGCACGTACCACAGGGGTGCGTGTACGGGTTCATCGGGCCGAACGGCGCGGGCAAATCCACCACCATGAAGATGCTGCTGGGGCTCATCCACCCCACGGCGGGCCGGGTGCGCCTGCTCGGGCAGGAGCTGACCGAGAAAAGCCGCCTGCCGCTGCTGCGCCAGACCGGCAGCCTGATTGAGTCCCCCGCCGGGTATCTGCATCTGACCGCACAGGAGAATCTGGAGATCGTGGCCGACTTAAAGGGTGTGCCCCATAAGGACATCGGCCGCGTGCTGGACATTGTGCATCTGACGCAGGACCGCAACCGCAGGGTCGGGCAGTATTCGCTCGGCATGAAGCAGCGGCTCGGCATTGCCATGGCGCTGCTGGGCAGCCCGAAGCTGCTGATCCTGGATGAGCCGACGAACGGTCTGGACCCCGCGGGCATTCAGGAGATGCGCGCGCTCATCCGGAACATGCCCGCCGCCACAGGCGCGACGGTGCTGATCTCGAGCCATCTTTTGGGCGAGATGGAGCAGATGGTCGAGCAGGTCGGCATCATCGACCACGGCCATATACTGTTTGAGGGACCGCTGACCGAATTGCAGCGCCACAGCCGCGGCAATGTCACGCTGCGACTGCTGGACCCGGCCAAGGCCGCGCCGATCCTGTGCGCCAACGGTTTGACCGCGCACAGCGACAGCTGCGTTGTGACGCTGCCGCCCCTGCAGGATGCCCTGCTGGCCGACCTCGTGCAAAAACTGGCTGCCTGCGGCGCGGGCGTTGTGGAGCTGACGCCCCACACCAAGACGCTGGAGGAGATTTTCCTGAGCCTGACGAGCGAGGAGGCGGACTGAGATGGGCAAAGCACTGCATGCGGAGCTGCAAAAGGCCCGCCGCCGCCACGATTTGCTAATCTGCCTGGCCGTGCCGGTGGTCGTGTATCTCTGGGCCGGGGCGGCGGCCCCCACCGGCGCGGACGAGCTGGCCAACGCCTACAGCGCCCTTTTGTTCGCGCTGCCCGTTCTGAACGCCATTTTAATGCCCATTGTGATGGCACTGATCGCCAGCCGCCTGTGGGACATGGAGGTCAAGGGCAGCACCACAAAACTGCTGTACACGCTGCAAAGCCGCCGCAGTCTGTTTGCGGGCAAGGCGCTGCTGGGCACGGGCGAGGTCCTGCTGATGGTCACGCTGGAAATGGCCGTATCCATCCTGCTGGGGCGGGTGCAGGGCTACACCGAGGCGTTCCCCGCCGGGCCGTTTGTGTACACGGGCATTTGCACGCTGGCTGTCGATGTCATGCTGTTTTTCTCGGAGCTTCTGCTGATGTTGATTTTTGACAACCCGCTGCCTGCGCTTTGTGTCGGCATTGTGGGGGCACTGATCGGGCTGTTTTCGGCGTTCATGCCGCCCCTTCTCAGTTATTTTGTGCCGTGGGGCTACTTTGTCCCGCTGTCCTGCTATGAGGTTTCCTACTGGGACCAGGCCACCCATACTGTGACCTACGGCCTGCGGCCCTACAGCTGGGGACTGCTGGCGTTTACCGTGGTACTGGCTGCGGCTTTGTTCGCCGCCGCCTGGCGCATGATGCGCGATAAGGAGGTATAACGAATGCTGAAGCGTTGTATAATTGCCGAGAACCGCAAGCTGCATGCGTCGCCCATCTGGGTGATCTTCTTTGTGCTGCCGTTGATTTCCGCCGGGTACGGGACATTCAACTATCTGCAAAATCTGGAAATCCTGACCGAGCGGTGGTACAGCCTGTGGACGCAGCACACGCTGTTTTACTCGATGCTGTTCTTTCCCGCGATGGTGTCGGCGTATGCGGCCTACCTTTGGCGGCTTGAGCACCTTGGCCACAACTGGAACCTGATCATGGCAGCACCCGTGCGGCCCTTTGCGCTGTTTGCGGCAAAGCTCCTTGTTGTTGTAAAGCTGATGTGCTTTACGCAATGCTTTGTCTTTTTGCTGTACGTGGCGTGCGGGCGGCTGTTTGCCGGGTTCAGCGATTGGCCGCCGGTGAGCATCGTTTTCTATCTGGTGCGCGGCATTTTCGGCGGTCTGGCTGTGGCGGCGGTGCAGCTTTTGCTGGCCATGCTGATCCGCAGCTTTGCGGTGCCGATTTTCTTAGGGCTGGTCGGCGGCATTGCGGGAATGCTGATCGGCAGCAAGGGCTATGCCCTGCTGTGGCCCTACTGCCTGATGCAGCAGGGCATGAACGCCAACCGCAGCACCGACGTGCTGGCCGGGAATGTGCTGCCGTTTTTGCTGGCGTGTGCAGGCTGGCTGGCGGTGGTGCTTTTGACCGCAAAAGTGCTGCTGGAAAAAACGGATGTGAAAGCGTAATGTTTTACCGCGCAGCAGGGGCCGCATATAGGCGGCCCGGCGGTATATGGCGGGTGGGCCTTTGCGGGAGAGCACCGGGCCGGGCATGCCCGGCCCCTGCCGCCGCGCCCTATATTTCTGCTTGCGAAACGCCCTGCCCTGCTGTATAATAAAAGCATCAACAAACAGGAGGGCACGCCATGACTGCCAATGCTGCCGATTTTGCCGGGTCCGGGTGCGGGCGCCGTTATGAGAAAGAGCTGGAGACCCATTTTCGCGATTGTCTGCTGTTTTATCTGGATGGCCGCATCCGCTTTGAGCGCTACTGCTACGGCGAGGCCGCCTGTCTGGTGTTCAGCGTCTGGGCCCACGGCTTTGACGCTGACGGGAACATTTTATGGGACCGCGAACCGGAGTTTGAGAGCCAGAAAACCGCCATTCCCCGCGTGCTGACCGACATTCAGGAGGACGGGAACGCCCTGCAGTTTGACGGTGCCTTCAAGCGCTACGTCAAGACCGAGGAATTCGACGAGGACAAGCCCAACGGATACGGGAAGTTTAAGGTGTTCTGGCTGAAAAGGAAAAAGTAAAAAAGACTCCTGCAGCGTGAATTAAACGCTGCAGGAGCTTTTTTGTGTTTGCAGTGCCCCTAAACAGCAGAACATTTCTCAAAGTCATAACGAAAAATTCCGATAAAAGGCCAGCGGCGGCTTTCGCAAAGAAAGCCG
>OKUT01000173.1_pt1 | contig 23027 bp, 23 predicted proteins | sample 1606571 | NCBI WGS metagenome assembly OKUT01 (sample SAMEA3882513, study PRJEB24775) | human gut metagenome | biome: human-associated habitat; feature: intestine environment; material: feces | place: Netherlands | collected 2009/2010
AAGCAAGAACGCCAAGAAATATCGACATGGTTTGGAATATGGTTCGGCCCGCTGGAGTGCATAATTTTAAGTGTAAATGACACATACATGGACGCACAGGAGGTTATGCACATGACTGATTATAGCAAAATTACAGCCCTTTACTCCCGCCTTTCCGTGGGCGACGAGGACAGGGACGGCGGCGAGAGCAACAGCATACAGAACCAAAAAATATTTTTGGAGAACTATGCCAGAGGGCAGCACCTAACCAATATCCGGCACTACATCGACGATGACGAAAGCGGCAGGTTTTTTGACCGTTCCGCCTACTCCCGCATGATGGACGATGTGGAAAACGGGAAAATCGGTGTCTGCATTATGAAAGATTATTGTGCGATAATAGGACTAAATCAGAAAGACCTTGAAAATCAAGGCATTCTGGCTTAGTCCCTTCTTTTTTTGACCGAAAACAAAGGACTTTCACAATAATCAAGCAAGCCGGAGGGTGCTGCTGCACACTTCCGGCAGAAGGAGGATATAGTGGGTGCTATCAAAGTCTTCTTGAAGGAGGTTCTGCTTCCAATCGCGCTTGCGTTCTGCCTCGCGTCATTTCTCAAGCCGATCTATATGCCTGACGGCGTATGTGACTACTTCCTTATGTGGATCTGCGTCGGCTTGCCATTCGGCATCCGGAGGATGTGCCTCTGGCTCGTTCCCAGCGGCTACGGTATCTCCGGCTCAGTCGGCATCTTCGCATTGAACTTAATCATAGGCGGTCTTATCGGAGGACTTGCCTTCTTCATCGGGCTGCTGCTCGGTGTCATTCATACCATCCGAGAAATCATCTGAACTACATCGTAAACGAAGAGGGTTTGTTTCTTCTCCAATTTGGAGTAAGAAGCAAACCCTCTTTTTTTGTTGCCCAAAAGCCGCAATATTTGCTGGCGATGCGGCGAAAGAAAGGAGTTTTTAAGCATGAAGCGCATGACAGCCGGTGATCTGCAAGCACTGGAATTGCTGATGCAGACCACACCCGGCTTTGAGCATTATGACAGCGGTGTGGATGGCATTCTCCCTGAGTGCCGAAGCTGCCGCTTTCATCGTCCCTTCTGGAAATATCAGTCCTGCGTGTTTGCGGAGTGTCCCTACTGCTGCAATCCCGTTTCTACCCTCAAAAATCAAAGTGGCACATCTGATGCCGGAAAGGAAGCCAGTCATGGATAACAAAATCGAAATCTTCAAGAATGAACAGTTTGGTGAGGTAAGAACGATCCTCGAAGGAGAAAAAGTTCTGTTCTGTGCAGCAGATGTTGCAAAGGCACTCGGTTACACCAACCCGAACAAGGCGGTCAACGACCATTGCAGGGCTATAACGAAACGTTCTACCCCTATCAGCGGGAAAGTTCAGAGTATCAACTTCATCCCGGAAGGAGACGTTTATCGGCTAATTATTCGCAGCAAACTTCCTGCGGCTGAAAAGTTTGAACTGTGGGTATTTGATGAGGTCATTCCTACCATTCGCAAGACCGGCGGCTACATGACGGACTCCCTTCTGGAACGCATTCAGAAGGAACCTGCGGTCATTGTGGAGTTTGCTCAGGCGTTGATTTTGGAAAAGAATCGCGTAAAGGCTCTTGAGTGTGAGCTGAACACGGCAAAGCCCAAAGCCGATTACTACGACGCCTTCATCAATCCGGATGACTGCACCAATATCCGAACGACGGCGAAGGAACTGAAAATCCCGGAGCGCAAGTTCGTCCAGTTCCTTCTCAAAGAAAAGTACCTGTTCCGCTCTCCTTCCGGGCAGCTACTTCCCTACAACAAGGACAGCAATGCCGGACTGTTCATCGTCCGCGATTTTGTGACGTTCTGCTACACCGGTTCTCAGACCTACTTCACGCCGAAGGGCAAGGAGGTCATCCGAATGAAGTTCCAGAAAAAGTGCGGCGAAGAACTGCTTCCCAAGATAGCAAGGTGATTTTCGTGGCAGTCTATCGCGTAAATAAAAATCGTGGCTATACCGTCATGGCGAACTTCCACCTCCGAGACAAGAGCCTGTCACTCAAGGCGGTCGGGCTACTCTCAAAGATGCTCTCGTTCAATGATGGCTGGAAGTTCTCAACCAAGGGACTTTCTGCAATCTGCAAGGAAGGTCCGGATGCCATTCTCTCCGCGCTCCGTGAGCTTGAAAAGCACGGCTACCTTGTCCGGCACCGGCAGAGAGACGGTAAAGGCAGGATGAGCAGCACAATCTTTGAGATATACGAAGAGCCGCAGGAGTCCACGCCAGAACGGGAAATGCCACACACGGAAAATCCATGTGTGGAGAAGCCAGATGTGGATAATCCACGCGGGGATAAGTCCGCACAAATAAATACTGATCAAGTAATTACCCAAGAAAGAAATACTCTCTCAAAGAACTATCAATCCATCAATCTTGATGGGATGGACAGGATGGATGAGCGAAGCGAGTATGAAGAGATTATCAAAGAGAATCTTGACTACGACATTCTCTGTCAGGATCCGAAGTTCGATAAAGACCGATTCCGGGAGATCATGGACATCATGCTGGATGCCGTCTGTTCCACTGCGCCGACCATCCGCATCAATGGCGAGGATATGCCGCAGCAAGTAGTCAAATCCCGCTTTCTCAAGCTGAATAGCAGCCACATTGAGTACGTTCTGGAAGCAATGAACAAGAACCCGTCAGACATCCGTAATATCCGGGCGTACCTGTTGACCTCTCTGTATAACGCCTCTCTAACGATAGACAATTACTACTCCGCGCTCGTCAATCATGATTTCTACGGGCAGGACAGATCGGCAGGGTCAAAGAAGCCGAAGACCTACGATTATAGCCTTTGTGAAGACACTCTTTAATGAATACCATCGTGAGCAATGCTCGGAAAGGAGGACAGTGTAAATGAAAATCATCTATCGCCGGATTGTGCCGCCTTAGCTTCGGCAGCAGTCCCCATAATCATTCCAACGAAAGGAGGTAAACGCCGCAATGCAGGATGAAGTCAACACCAAAGTTGTTGCAATCATGATCAAGGGCGGCAAAATCTCAGCCGAGGTGCTGAAAAAGGCGCTGGACAAGTTCGTGCAGGAGATTGAGAAGGCGCAGAAGCAGATGCAGCAGCCCAAAACCTATCGCGGCAAGCAGTCCATCAAGCATCTGATGAGCCAGAACGCCGCCATCTCCAACATCGAAGTGACGGACGGCAACATCAAGTCCTTTGAGCGGACTGCCAGCAAATACGGTCTGGACTTTGCGCTCAAGAAGGACGTTTCCGTAGAACCGCCCAGCTATCTTGTCTTCTTCAAGGGGCGGGACGTTGATGTCATGACCGCCGCCTTCAAGGAGTTCTCCGCCAAAACCGTCAAGCAGAAGGAACAGCCGTCCATCCGGCACAAGCTGGATCAGGAGAAAGCCCAGAGCAAGGCGCAGCACAAGGAGAAGGTCAAGGTTAAAACCAAGGATCGGGGTGTGGAGCTGTGAACAAACCCGATGTGAAGAAGCTCGTTCTTCTGAACCTACCGTATGTCTTCGCCTTCTACCTTGCGGATAAGATCGCCGCCGTGTTTCGTCTCGCTCCCGGCACTGAGTTCATCGACAAGCTGACAAACGGCTTTTCCGTGTTCGGCACTGCCTTTGCAAATCCGCTTCCCAGCTTTCATCCCGTTGATCTGCTCATCGGTCTAATTGCCGGTGCGTTGCTCAAGCTGGCGGTCTACGTCAAAGGCAAAAACCGCAAGAAGTTCCGGCAGGGCGAAGAATACGGATCTGCCCGCTGGGGCAAGCCGGAGGACATCAAGCCGTACATGGATCCGGAGTTCTCCAACAACGTCATCCTGACGCAAACGGAATACCTGACGATGAACAGCCGCCCAAAGCAGCCGAAATACGCCCGCAACAAAAATATCCTTGTCATCGGCGGTTCCGGCTCAGGTAAGACGCGCTTTTTCGTGAAGCCGAACCTGATGCAGATGCACAGCAGCTACGTCGTGACCGACCCGAAGGGTACAGTGCTGGTGGAATGCGGCAAAATGCTTGAAAAGGGCGGCTACGTCATCAAGTCGCTGAACACCATCAACTTCCGGAAATCCATGCACTACAACCCGTTCAGCTACATCCGCAGCGAGAAGGACATCCTCAAGCTGGTCAATACGATCATCGTCAACACGAAGGGAGATGGCGATAAGTCCGGCGAAGATTTTTGGGTGAAGGCGGAGAAGCTGTACTATACAGCCCTCATCGGTTACATCTGGTACGAGGCACCCGACCACGAGAAAAACTTTACTACCCTGCTCGAAATGATCAATGCCTCGGAAGCCAGAGAGGACGATGAGACCTTCAAGAACCCTGTGGATGTCATGTTCGACGAGCTGGAAGCCCGCGACCCTGACCACTTTGCGGTCAAGCAATACCGCAAATACAAATTGGCGGCGGGAAAAACAGCCAAGTCGATCTTAATTTCCTGCGGTGCAAGGCTTGCGCCCTTCGACATCGCAGAGCTGCGGGAGCTGATGAGCTACGATGAGATGGAGCTGGACACCATCGGAGACCGAAAGACGGCGCTGTTCGTCATCATTTCCGACACCGATGACACCTTCAACTTCATTGTGGCAATCATGTATTCCCAGCTCTTCAACCTTCTCTGCGACAAGGCAGATGACGTTTACAACGGACGGCTTCCCGTCCATGTGCGCTGTCTGCTGGATGAGTTTGCGAACATCGGTCAAATCCCGAAGTTTGATAAGCTCATCGCAACCATCCGAAGCCGGGAAATTTCGGCGTCAATCATCTTGCAGTCCCAGTCTCAGCTCAAGACCATCTACAAGGATGCGGCTGACACCATCACGGGCAACTGTGACTGCACCCTTTTTCTCGGCGGCAAGGAGAAATCCACGCTCAAGGAAATCAGCGAGGTGCTGGGCAAGGAGACAATCGACCTTTACAACACCTCAGAAACCCGTTCCAACAACAACTCCTATGGCTTGAATTATCAGAAAACCGGCAAGGAACTGATGTCTCAGGATGAGATCGCCGTCATGGACGGAGCCAAGTGTATTTTGCAGCTTCGAGGCGTGAGACCTTTTCTCAGTAACAAATACGACATTACGAAGCATCCAAAGTACCGGCAGCTCTCCGACTACGACAAGCGGAACGCCTTTGACATCGAGAAGTACCGGCAGCACAAGCTGGTAGTCAAGCCCGATGACACATTCGACCTCTATGATATGGGCGAGGTCGAAGCGGATTAAAGCCCCGTCGCTGCACTGCGCAGTGGGTAAAGCCTGATGGCTCCCAAAGCAGAACAGCGACGGGGCTTCTTTTTTTATGCCCATTTTCAAAAATACACAACCAATCTTTTTCAAATCAAGGAGGAAAATCTATGGCTTTCATCAATCAGGCTGTCACGGTTCTTCAGACGCTCGTTATCGCCCTCGGCGCAGGTCTCGCAGTGTGGGGTGTTGTCAACCTCATGGAAGGCTACGGCAACGACAACCCCGGCGCCAAGTCTCAGGGCATCAAGCAGCTCATGGCTGGCGGCGGTGTGGTGCTGATCGGCACGACCCTCATCCCCCTGCTCTCCGGTTTGTTCGGCTAATCCACGGCAAGCCCAGCTTAACCGAAGGGTGGTGAAATATTGGGCAGCATTTTAGAAAAGATCGAACAGGCTCTCAAGGATATGCTGATCGGATGGATCGAGAGCAACTTGACCAATATGTTCACCGATGTCAACGAGAAGGTAGGAACGATTGCCGCCGAGGTCGGGCAAACTCCGTCCGGCTGGAACGGCGGCGTGTACCAGATGATCCGGGGACTATCCGAAAACGTGATAGTCCCCATCGCTGGTATCATCATCACCTTTGTTTTGTGCTACGAGCTGATTTCCATGATCACCGAGAAAAACAACCTTCACGACATGGACACTTGGATGTTCTTCAAGTGGTTTTTCAAGGCGGCTGTGGCGATCTATCTCGTGACACACACGTTTGACATCGTGATGGCAGTATTCGACATCGGGCAGAACGTGGTTTCCGGTGCAGCAGGAGTAATCCACGGCAACACCAGTATTGACATTGACGCGACGATTGCGCAGATGCGTACCGGCATGGAGAACATGGGCGTCGGAGAACTGCTCGGACTGTCGATAGAAACGCTCCTGATCAGCCTGTGCCTCAAAATCATGGCGATCCTCATTACGGTCATTCTCTACGGGCGCATGATTGAGATTTACTGCACCGTGAGCATTGCTCCTATTCCCATCGCAACCATGAGCAACCGCGAATGGGGCAGCATCGGCACGAACTATCTGAAAGGCTTGTTCGCTCTGGCATTTCAGGGCTTTCTCATCATGGTCTGTGTCGGCATCTACGCGGTGCTGATCAACGGCATGATCATCGCAGACAATATTCATTCGGCTCTGTTCTCTGTGGCAGCGTACACGGTTATTCTGTGCTTCTCGCTGTTCAAGACCGGAAGCCTCGCAAAATCCATTTTCCATGCGCACTAAGGAGGTCGGCAGCATGAAGAAGTACAGCATCATCTACGCCGATCCCCCTTGGGCGTATCGGACTTACTCCAAGAAGGGACAGGGACGGTCGGCGGAAAGCCACTACCCGACAATGTGTATTGAAGACATCAAGGCGCTTCCGGTTGGTGAGCTTGCCGCGAAGGACTGCGCTCTGTTCCTCTGGATCACGTTCCCGTGCCTCTGTGAAGCACTCGAAGTGCTGACGGCATGGGGATTTTCCTATAAGACCGTAGCTTTTGTATGGGTGAAGCAAAACCGCAGGAACGACGATCTCTTCACCGGCATGGGGTACTGGACAAGGGCGAACGCCGAAATCTGCATCCTTGCCACAAAGGGACATCCGAAGCGAGTTGACGCCGGTGTGCGTCAGGTCATCCTCAGCCACATCGAAGAGCATTCCAAAAAGCCGGATGAGGCGCGGAAGCGCATTGTTCGGCTCATGGGAGACCTTCCCCGCGTAGAGCTTTTTGCCCGTCAGTCTCCCGAAGGCTGGGATGTTTGGGGCAACGAGGTCGAATGCAGCATTACTCTCGGAAAGGAGGAAACAGTCAATGGCATTTGTTCCGGTCCCGAAGGATCTTAACCGCGTCAAAACGAAGGTCATGTTCAACCTGACCAAGCGGCAGCTCATTTGTTTTTCCATCGCTGCGGCAGTCGGTGTCCCGATCTTCTTTCTGGCAAAGGCACATCTCGACTTGTCTACGGCGGCAATGCTGATGGTGGTTATCATGCTCCCGTTCATCTTCTTCGCGCTTTACGAGAAGGACGGTCAGCCCGCCGAAAAGTATCTGTACCACATCGTACAGTCCATGTTCATCCGGGACAAGGTGCGTCCCTATCGCACAAACAATCTCTACGCTGAGATTCAGCAGAAAATCAAAGAACAGGAGGAATTGCAGCTTGAACAACAGCACAGCAAAGGCAAAGCCTAAGATGACGGTCAAAAACGGCGTCGTTTACGGCGATGCCCTTTCCGCTCAGGAGAAGAAGCGGATCGTCATGCAGAAGAAAAAGGACAGGAAGGCAAAGAAAGTCCGCAAGTCCGCCCAGCAGACCATTCCCTATGTGGAGATGTGCCGTGACGGTATCTGCAAGGTGAACAGCCGCCTCTACACGAAGTCCATCGCCTTTGAGGACATCAACTACCAGCTTGCGCAGAACGAGGACAAAACTGCCATCTTTGAGAACTGGTGCGACTTTCTGAACTACTTCGACAGCTCGATCTTCGTCCAGCTCTCCTTCATCAATCAGAAGGCAAGCCTCAATGAGTTCCGCAAGCGCATCAACATTCCGGCACAGGAGGACGCCTTCAACGACATCCGCTCCGAGTATTCCGGTATGCTGCAAAGCCAGCTTACCAAGGGCAACAACGGGCTGGTCAAGAAGAAGTACATCACCTTCGGCATTGAGGCAGACTCCCTCCGCACGGCAAAGCCAAAGCTCGAACGCATTGAAACCGACATTCTCAACAACTTCAAAACCCTCGGTGTGAGAACCGAGCCGCTGTCCGGCTATGAACGGCTGAAAGTGCTTCATGATGTGTTTAACATGGACACCAATGAGCCGTTCCGCTTTTCCTTCGATATGGTTGCCCGGACGGGGCTTTCCAGCAAGGACTTCATCGCTCCCACTTCCTTTGACTTCCGTGAAGGCAAGTGCTTCAAGATGGGCAAAACCATCGGTGCGGTGAGCTTCCTGCAAATCCTCGCGCCGGAACTCAATGACCGTATGCTTGCCGACTTCCTTGAGATGGACAGCAACATTACGGTCAATTTTCATATCCGGACGATTGACCAGGCGAAGGCAATCAAGAGCATCAAATCGAAGATTACCGACCTCGACAAGATGAAGATCGAAGAGCAGAAAAAGGCAGTCCGCTCCGGCTACGATATGGACATCATCCCGTCCGATCTCGCCACCTTCGGCGGTGAGGCAAAGCGTCTGTTGCAGGATCTCCAGACCCGCAATGAGAGACTGTTCCTTGTGACCATTCTTATCATGAACACGGCAACCAACCGCCAGAAGCTCGAAAATGCGGTGTTCCAGACCGCCGCCATTGCCCAAAAGTATAACTGTGCGCTCAAGCGTCTTGATTTTCAGCAAGAAGAGGGGCTGATGTCCTCTCTGCCTATCGGCGTCAATCAGGTGGAGATCGAACGCGGTCTGACCACTTCCAGCACAGCGGTTTTCGTGCCGTTTACCACGCAGGAGCTTTTTCAGGGCGGTGAAGCTCTCTACTACGGGCTGAACGCGCTGTCCAACAACATGATCATGGTTGACCGCAAGCAGCTCAAAAACCCCAACGGGCTGATCTTGGGTACACCCGGTTCCGGTAAGTCCTTCTCCGCCAAGCGCGAAATGACGAACGCCTTCCTCATCACGGAGGATGACATCATCGTCTGCGACCCCGAAGCCGAGTATTTCCCCCTTGTGCAGAAGCTCGGCGGTCAGGTCATCCGCATCTCGCCGGTCAGCACGGATTACATCAATCCGCTGGACATCAACACGAACTACTCCGAAGAGGAAAACCCGCTGACGCTGAAATCCGACTTCATCCTCTCCATGTGTGAGCTGATTGTCGGCGGCAAGGACGGCTTGCAGCCGGTTGAGAAGACCATCATTGACCGCAGCGTCCGCATGGTCTATCAGGAGTTTCTTGCAGACCCCAAGCCGGAGAAAATGCCGATCCTCGAAGACCTCTACAACATTCTGAGAAATCAGAAGGAGCCGGAGGCACAGCGCATCGCAACTGCCCTTGAAATCTATGTTCACGGCTCTCTGAACGTCTTCAATCACAGAACGAATGTGGATGTCAACAACCGCTTCGTCTGCTATGACATCCGCGAACTCGGCAAGCAGCTCAAGAAGCTCGGTATGCTGATTGTGCAGGATCAGGTGTGGAACAGAGTTACAATCAACCGCGCCCAGCACAAGGCAACGCGCTACTACATGGACGAGTTCCACCTTTTGCTGAAAGAGGAACAGACCGCCGCGTACAGCGTGGAAATCTGGAAGCGTTTCAGAAAATGGGGCGGCATCCCGACCGGAATCACGCAGAACGTCAAGGATCTTCTTGCCTCCCGCGAGGTGGAGAACATTTTTGAAAACTCGGATTTTGTCTACCTTCTGAATCAGGCATCCGGCGACCGGCAGATTCTCTCGAAGGCGCTGAACATCTCGCCCAGCCAGCAGAACTACATCACCAATTCCAATGCCGGTGAGGGGCTGATCTTCTATGGCTCGACCATCGTTCCCTTCAAGGACGATTTCCCGAAGGACACCCAGCTCTACCGCATCATGACCACCAAACCCGAAGAAACCGTACAGAACTAAGGAGGATTTTTGAATATGAACAACAAGATGATTACCATTCCCTACGCGGACGCTATCGAATACGGAGAGAACACCTCCGCACTGTTTAAGGCTCTATGGGAGCTGACCGATCTGATCCGACTGGAAAGCGACCTCAAGAAGCATCACCGCGCCTACCTCCATGTGAGGGAGGACATCGACGAAAAGGTCAAGGAGGCACGTCAGATTATGACCAAGGTATCTGTGGATATGATCGGTTTCTATTTCAAGGTTGATGTTCCCGAAAGCAGCAACAGCGACGAGAATACCCCGTTCGCTGACGCGGCGGATGATGAAGCCGTATCTATCCCCAAGGACAAGTATGAGCTGATGATCGATGATCTGCTCACGATGTCCGAAATCATCCAGTGCGTCGCAGATATGCGCACGCAGGATGTGAAGGCAATCCGCGAGTTCGGCAAGTTCGTCCCCGCCTTTGCCGCCTTTGAGAAGAACCGCCTGAGCCTCTATCGTGAGGCGGCGAAGGAAGCCGAGGAAATCTTCGACCGTTGGGCAGACGAGATTGACGACCTCGACGAGGACTTCATGGAAGATGAGGACTACGAGCCGGACGAGTATTACTCCGACTGATATGCGCTCAAATCCGAAGAAAGGAGCTGGTTTTTATAGAGCTTGACATCATTCATACCGGCGATTGCCTTGAAATCCTGAAAGCCCTGCCCGATGACAGCGTTCATTGCTGTGTGACGTCCCCTCCGTATTACGCGCTCCGCGATTACGGCATGGAGGCTCAGATCGGCAGAGAGACAACGCCGAAGGAATATATCTCGCGCCTGACGGAAGTGTTTACCGAAGTCAGGCGCGTTTTGCATCCGGATGGAACGCTCTGGCTGAACATTTCAGACACCTACGCCGGGAAAGGCAATCAGGGTGATTTCGTTGATCCGAAGAACCCCAGCGGCAGAAACGGTCAGGCTGTGGCTCTCAACAACAAGGTTGAGGGCTGCAAGCCGAAGGACATGATCGGTATTCCGTGGATGCTGGCTTTTGCCCTCCGCGATACCGGCTGGTATCTGCGCAACGACATCATCTGGATGAAGGATAACCCCATGCCGGAGAGCGTCAAAGACCGCTGCGCCCGCTGCTATGAGCATATTTTCCTGTTCTCAAAGTCCAAGAAGTATTTCTTTGACTACAAGGCAATCTCCGAGCCGATTGCCCCCGCAACGGCAGAACGCCTCAAGCGCGGCATGAAGGGCGGCAACAAATACGGCAAGCCCGTTCCCGGTCAGCCTCAGCCGCAGTCCATCAACCGCCCCCGTGAGCATGGCGAGATCAAGGACGCAGACATCAATCCGCTTCGCAATAAGCGCGATGTCTGGAAGATCAACACCGTTCCCTTCAAGGGCGGTCATTACGCCGCCTACCCTCCGAAGCTGGTTGAAACCTGTCTTCTTGCCGGTTGTCCCGAAGGCGGCATTGTGCTTGATCCCTTCATGGGGAGCGGCACAACCGGCATGGTTGCTTCGCAGATGGGGCGTCATTTCGTGGGTGTAGAGCTGAACCCTGAATACACCGAGCTTGCCTACAAGCGGATCGGAGGTGAAATCTGATGTCCAAGGAACCGGAACTCAAAGCCCGCGACAAGGTTATTCTGAGGATGACGCGAGACGGCGCAGTCGAGAAAAACCTGACGGTTGGCACCGAGCAGCGCGTTTCGGGAAGGCTGGAAGATGCAGAGCTTGTGAAGCCGGTTGAAACCGCCGTGCCTTCCGAAGCTCCTTCTGCGGAGGAACAGAAAAAGGTGCAGATGCGCCGTCAGCAGCGTCAGTTTCAGGCGGAACACACCGAGGATAACGACACTAAGCCGCCCTCGGAAACGTCCGTCACAGAAGAGAAAAGGGCAGAAAATCCACCCCAGAATGCACCCGAACCGCTGCCCGTGTCAGAGACTCCGTTCAAGCCTCCTGCTTTGGAGCAGCACGGCGTTTCTTCTCATACCGGCACGGTGATTGCCGAAACGGTTGTCACGCACAAGCTGCGCAAGACCTCTGCGGTTGAAGCCGTGGATGCAGACACCGTTCTCTCTCAAGCGGCGGAGACTGCCTCTGCGAAGCCGGTCTCGGACGATGCCGTTCCGCCCACGAAGCGGATGCAGAAGCTCGAAAGGAAGTCCGAAAAGGCGCATGAGCGTCTGGACGCTGCTCGCGAGAAGCTACCCACGCACAAGGTTCTCAAGAAGGAGCGCGTTTTTGATGAAGAGACCGGCAAGGGCAAAACACGCCTTCATTTTGAGGATGAGTTGAAAAAGCCCAAGGGTAAGGGCAGGCTGCAATTCGAGGCAGACAAAACCGTCCGCAAGGTCGGTGACACTCTCGCCTCCGGCATTCACGGCAAAATCCATGAGGTCGAGCAGGAAAACTCGGCGGTTGAGGCGGCGCATAAAACGGAGATCGCCGCTGAGACTGCCGCTCGGCATTTCCGTCATCATCGGGAAAGCAGCGTCAACAAGCCGTATGAGAAGGTCTCCAAGCTGGAACACAAGGCGGATGCCGCTGATGCGAAGCTCCAATATGAGAGAAATCAGCAGGAGCATCCTGAGATGAAGAAGCAGAACATGAACAAGCACTACCAGAAGCAGAACATCAAGAAGGAATATGCCGCCGCTCGAAATGCCGGTTCTCAGACCACCGGGACTGCCACAAAGAATACCGGCAAGAAGCTCGGTGAAAAGGTGTCCGACAAGATCAAGGAGTTCTTTGAGAAGAACAAGAAGGTCTTCATCTGGATCGGCGTCGGAATTGCCCTTCTCGTTTTGCTCGGTGCCGGAATCAGCTCGTGTTCGATGCTCACCTCTACCGGCTCATCGGTTATCGCTTCCTCTTATCTCAGCGAGGATGACGCGATGCTCGGTGCGGAGGCGCAGTATTGCCAAATGGAGCAGGAGCTGCAACGCTATCTCGACACCTACGAAAGCACTCACAACTACGATGAATACCACTTCGATCTGGATGATATTGAGCATGACCCCTATGTGCTGATCTCCATTCTCTCGGCTCTCCATGAGGGCGAGTTCACGCTGGATGAGGTGCAGGGTACGCTCCAAATGCTGTTTGAAAAGCAGTACATCCTTACCGAAGAGGTCATCGTCGAAACGAGATACCGCACGGAGACCGACACATGGACGGATGCAGACGGCAACACGCACACGGAAACCTATCGCGTCCCGTATGACTACTACATCTGCAACGTGAAGCTCGAAAACTTCAATCTCTCCCATGTCCCAGTCTACATCATGTCTCAGGAACAGCTTTCCATGTACGCAACGTATATGTCGGTGCTGGGCAACCGCGAGGATCTGTTCGGTGACTCTCCCTATGTGGACAAGTACATCACAAATCCTCCCGCCGACTACGATGTCAACCCGGAATACCTGAACGACGAGAAGTTTGCGACACTGATCACCGAGGCGGAAAAGTATCTCGGCTATCCGTATGTGTGGGGCGGCTCCAATCCCGACACGTCCTTTGACTGCTCCGGCTTCGTCAGCTACGTTCTCACGAACAGCGGACTTGTGAATACCGGGCGGCTTGGCGCACAGGGGCTTTACAACGTCTGTACGCCGGTTTCAAAGGCGAATGCACAGCCCGGTGATCTCATCTTTTTCGTCGGGACGTATGACACCCCCGGTGTGTCCCACGTCGGCATTTACGTCGGTGATGGGGTCATGATCCACTGCGGCGACCCCATTCAGTACACATCCATCAATTCTTCCTACTGGCAGCAGCATTTCTACGCCTTCGGAAGACCCGCCTATTAAAAGAAAGGAGTTTTGCATGAATCCCAAGTATCAGAAAGTCCTCTCCGACATTGAGAAGGCTGAAAAGAAGAAGTCCGAAATCGAAGGTCAGCTCAAGGAGCTGTACGACAAGAAGACAGAGCTGGAAAACCTTGAAATCATCAATACCGTGCGCTCTATGGTGATGGACAAGGATCAGATCATGGCGTTCCTGTCTTCCATGAAGGGCGGCACCAAGCCCGCTGAAAATACGGAGGTAATCGACAATGCGTAAGAAGTTTCGTTTTCTGACCGTCCTTGCGGTCTGCGTCATGGTTCTGTCCTGCTTCTCTGTCACGGCGTTTGCCTACGCCGATGATACCGAGCAGAACCTTCCCGTTACGGAGGCAACCCAGCCGGAACAGCAGCCCGCAGTCACTACCACGCCGGAAAAGCCGAAGGGTGAGCCGATTGACGATGAGGGCAACGCCTACACCCGCGACTTGCTCTATGACAAGGCAACCAACAAGCAGTTCATCACTGTCCAGACGAAGAACGGCAACACCTTCTTCATTGTCATCGACTACGATGCGCCCATCAACGAGGATGAGGAACAGTACCAGACGTACTTCCTCAACATGGTCGATGAGAGCGATCTGCTTGCGCTGCTGGATGAAGACACTGCGGCGGCTCTGACCACCTGTAACTGCAAAGAGAAATGTGCTGCCGGTCAGGTCAACACCGACTGCCCGGTCTGCAAGACCAACATGAGCGAATGCACCGGCACAGCCCCCGTTACGCCTGAGCCGGACAAGAATGCAGAAACCGATGTCCCCGCACCTAAGCCCGAAAAAAAGTCCAACGTCGGCATGATCCTCGTCATCTTTGTCCTTGCCGGTGCTGCGGGTGCAGCTTATTACTACATCAAGTTCGTCAAGGGCAGAAAGCCCAAGGATGAGGATATGGACTTCTTCGACGATGAAGGCTACGAGGAAGAGCCGTACATCAACGAGGATGCAGAGCCACAGATCGCGGAGGATACTGAAACGGATGGTGATGAAGATTGATCTTAGTCATTGCTGAAAAGCCCAGCGTTGCCCAGTCCATCGCAAAGGTGTTGGGCGCAACGTCCCGTAAGGACGGCTACATGGAGGGCGGAAATTACATCGTTTCGTGGTGCTTCGGTCATCTGGTGGAGCTGGCAGACGCCAGCTCCTACGATGAGCGGTATGCCAAGTGGCGGTATGACGATCTGCCCATTGTTCCGGAAAGCTGGATGTTTGAGGTCACGAAGGACAAAGCACAGCAGTTCAAGGTGCTGTCCGCTCTCATGAAGGACAAGCGCGTCACCGAGCTGGTCTGCGCAACCGATGCAGGGCGCGAGGGTGAGCTGATCTTCCGGCTGGTCTATGACAAAGCCGGATGCATCAAGCCCTTCAAGCGTCTGTGGATCAGCTCATTGGAGGACTCCGCCATCCGCGAAGGCTTCAACCATCTCCGGGACAGCAAGGAATATGACCGTCTCTATGAAGCGGCACTCAGCCGCTCGAAGGCGGACTGGATTGTCGGCATCAACGGCACCCGCCTGTTTACCACGCTCTATCACAAGAAGCTGGTGGTCGGGCGCGTCCAGACGCCGACCCTTGCAATGCTGGTGGAGCGCGACGGGAAAATCTCCACGTTCCAGAAGGAGAAGTATTTCAACGTCCACGTCGGCAAGGGCGATCTGACCGCCGATCTGGAAAAGGTCAAAACCGAAGAGGAAGCAAAAAGAATTGCGGCGGCTTGCGAGAAAAAGCAAGCCGTCGTTTCTTCTCTCAAGCAGGAAACGAAGACTGTCAATCCTCCGAAGCTCTATGATCTGACCACCTTGCAGCGTGAGGCAAACCGATACTACGGCTTCACTGCCCAGCAGACGCTCGATCTCGTTCAGACACTTTACGAAAAGAAGCTACTGACCTATCCGCGCACGGACAGCCAGTTTATCACGGACGATATGGAGGACACCGCCCGTCAGGTCATTTCTATCGTCTGCCGCCAGCTTCCGCTTTTCTCCGGCGTTTCGGTCACTCCGGACATTGCCCGCGTAACCGACAACAGCAAGGTCACAGATCACCATGCCATTCTCCCGACCGTCCAGCTTGAAAAGCAGGATGTTTCGGCGCTTCCTCAGTCGGAGCAGAAAATCCTCAATCTTATCGGGATGCGCCTTCTGTGTGCGACCGGCGAGAAGCACACCTACGCAGAAACGCAGATCTCGCTCTCCTGCGAGGGCTACGAGTTCAAAACCAAGGGGAAGACCGTCGTTCAAAACGGATGGAAAGCCATCGAAGAGCTGTTCAAGGCATCCCTCAAGACGAAGGAAAAGGATGATCCCATGAAGTCCCTGCCCGAAGTCCACGAGGGCGATGTTCTGGATGGTGTGTCCGCCAGCGTCACCGAACACTTTACGACACCCCCGAAGCAGTACACGGAAGACACGCTCCTGTCTGCGATGGAGACTGCCGGAAACGATCAGTTCGACGATGACACCGAGAAGAAAGGTCTCGGAACACCCGCGACCCGTGCCGGTATCATTGAAAAGCTGGTGAAATCCGGCTTTGCAGAGCGTAAAGGCAAATCCCTCATTCCCACAAAGGACGGCTGCAACCTTGTCTGCGTCCTGCCGGAACAGATCACCTCTCCCGCAATGACGGCGGAATGGGAAAACACGCTCATGGAGATTGAGCACGGCAATGCGGATGCGGACGTCTTCCTCAGCGGTATTGTCCAGATGACCGGCGATCTCGTGAAAGCCTATCCGTTCCTCTCCGATGCCGAAGCCCAGCGTTTCGGCACGGGCAAGGAGGAAATCGGCAAATGCCCCCGCTGCGGCTCTCCGGTCTATGTCGGCAAGGGCAACTTCTACTGCTCGAACAAGGAATGCTCCTTCTGCCTGTGGGAAGACAACAAGTTCTTTTCCAGCAAGAAAAAGAAGCTGACCAAGAAGATTGCAAAGGAGCTGCTGGACAAGGGCTGGTGCCGCGTGACCGGGCTTTACACGCCGAAGAAGCCTCAGCTCTATGATGCGGTGATCCGTCTGGATGACAGCGGCGGAAAATACGTCAGCTTCAAGATGGAGTTTGATCGATGACCCGCCCAAAGTATGTTGCTTCATGCAGCGGAGGCAAAGACAGCGTAGCGACGCTCCTGCTGGCTGCACAGCACAATGAGCCGCTTGACGAGGCGGTTTTCAGTGAGGTCATGTTCGACAAAAACACAAGCGGCGAAGTCCCGGAACACCGGGACTTCATTTATGACCGGCTCAAGCCCTTCTGCGAAAAGGAGCTGGGCATCAAGTTCACCATTCTCCATGCAGACAAGACCTACGATGACGTATTCCATCATGTCATCACCCGCGGACCGCATAAGGGCGAGGTTCGCGGCTTCGCATGGGCTGGTATGTGTGCAGTCAATCGGGACTGCAAAATCCCGCCCGTCCGCAAGTACAATGCCGCGCTCTCGCCGGACACTGTGAGCTATGTCGGCATCGCGGAGGATGAGCCAAAACGCCTTGCTCGTCTGGATGGAATAACGAAGGTCAGTCTGCTTGCCAAATACGGTATGACCGAGGCGGACGCCTACAAGCTCTGTCAGGAACACGGGCTGCTTTCCCCAATCTACGCTCACTGCCGAAGAAACGGCTGCTGGTTCTGTCCCAACGCCAGTGACTCGGAGCTGCTGCACATGGTCACAAAGCACCCGGATATGTTTGACCGGCTGATTGAATGGGAGAGCGAGGATAACATCTTCCATCGTCGGATGACGCGCAGAGAAACCCCGTCTGAGGTAAAGGCTCGTTTACTGAGCAAATCCCAGACGGGGTTTTCTTCGCACAAAAGCAAATAAGAAATGGAGGTTTGAGATGGCTGAAAACAAAAATGCACAGCAAGTCCGCGAAATCACGGACAAGCTGGAACAGGGCATCAAGGAGCTTTTTGAATCCGAGCGGTTCAAGGAATATCTCCGCACGATGTCCAAGTTCTACAACTATTCCTTCAACAACACGCTGCTCATTGCGATGCAGAAGCCGGAGGCAACCTATGTTGCCGGTTATACCTCGTGGCAGCGCAACTTTGACCGTCAGGTCATGAAGGGCGAAAAGGGCATCAAGATTCTTGCACCCGCGCCGTACAAGTCGCAGGAAGAGCGCGAGAAGATTGACCCCGTAACGCAGAAGCCGGTGATCGGCGCAGATGGGAAGGCTGTCACGGAAATGGTTGAGGTCCTGCGTCCTGCCTTCAAGGTGGTAAGTGTCTTTGATGTTTCCCAGACGGACGGCAAGGAGCTTCCGGACATTATCGTCGATGAGCTGAAAGGCACCGTCGAAAACTACGAGGCGTTCTTCGATGCGCTCAAGCAGGAATCTCCCGTCCCTATTTCCTTTGAGGACATTCCGGGCGGCGCAAAGGGATTCTTCTCGCCGGTTGAAAGCCGCATTGCCATTCAGGAGGGCATGAGCGAAATCCAGACGGTCAAAACCGCCATTCACGAGATCGCCCACGCAAAGCTCCACGCCGTCAAGCCGGATGAGAAAGCCGCGCCAGAAGATAAGAAGGATCGGCACACCAAGGAGGTTGAAGCGGAAAGCGTTGCCTACACCGTCTGCCAGCGTTACGGCATTGAAACCTCGGACTATTCCTTCGGCTACATCGCCGGTTGGTCATCCGGCAAGGAAACCAAGGAACTGAAAAGCTCTCTGGACACCATCCGCAAGACGGCGGCTGAGATGATCGAGGGCATTGATGCCAAGCTCAAGGTGCTGCTGGCAGAAAAAGCACAGTCCGCAGAGAAGGAAGCCGAAGCCCCCGCAAAACCGATGTCGGAAGTCCCCATTTACCGCGAGACAGCGAATTACGCCTATGAAGCCGGTGAGCTGGAGTCATATCGTGCTTCTCTCGCCGCAAACGTGGAATGCCGCCGTGCGATTGAGGCGGCGATCAGCTCCAACTACGGAGATAACCGGCTGGATGCGGATGCTGCCGTGAAAAGCGTCCTTGAGCAGTTCTCTCCGGAGCGCGTCCGGTATGTCCTCGCAAACACCATTCAGCAGAAAGACTTTGACGGGCGCATTCCGCAGCCCCTCAAGGAATGGGCAAAGAGCATTGATGTCTGCCCGGAGAATGCCTCCCGCTTCCTTGTGGATAAACCCAATCCCGGACTGACGGCACTTTTCGTGGATGCGTTCCGCCAGCAGACCGAACCCCAGAAGGAAGTCACTTCTGAGAAAACAGAGGAAAGAGACCCGGAGGTCGTTGCATGGGAGAACGATGAGATTACCTCTATTGAGGTAAAAACCGTGGAGGTCAAGTCTCCCTTTGCTCCCTTGCCGGAGGAAGCAGCGAAAGCACCGAAAGCGCACCGCCTGACTGCCGAAGAGAAGGAGATCAAAGCCGCCGTCATGGACACGCTCAAGGGGCAGATTGCCTATAACAACGACGGTATGCGGGCGTCCTACCGTTCTTCCAATCATTCCTTCAATGTGTTGGCGCGAAACGGCGTCAGGATCGAGGGCAACACGGTCACGCAGAACGGTGAGCCGCTGTTCAAAATCCATCGCCGTCATGCGGCGCGGAAAACGCAGGGCTGCTACCGTGAGCTGATGCCGACGCTGGAATACGTCAGGCAGGAGCAAAAGCAGGAAAAGCCCTCCATCCGCGATCAGCTAAAAGCTGCCGCGAAACAGCAGCCGGAGAAGAAGTTACCGGTCAAATCCAAAACGCACGACATGGAGTTGTGAGAAAGGAGACGCATGAAGAAATACACAGACGTTGACATCATTGCGGAGCTGCAGAAGCTCGTGGACAGTCATGTAGACAGCTACAAGGAAGACTTCGACATCGACAAGCGCATCATCCGCCGCGCCACCGAAAGCCAGAATCCCGAAGACAAAACGCTGATGTGGTTCTGCCGTCCGCATGGAACGCACTGCCTCAATGAAAATCAGGTCTTTATTCAGGGAACGCGAGATCACAACACCTTCCGTTTCTATGCGGAACAGACCTACGACGAGTGCATTGCCCGCGTCATTGTCCCGAAAACCGTCAAGCACGGCAAGGTGTTCGGGGACGTCTTTGAGATCAACTACCGGGAACAGGCGGCAAATGTGGCGCAGAACTCGGTTGCGCCGGATCACGACCGGCTGACCTTTGCAGATGGCTTTGTGCTGGAAGCACCCTGTCGCAGCAGCTTCGATGCAGCAATGGCACTGGTCGGTGAGCATGGCGGCGTACAAACCCACCAGACGCTCCCCAAAGACGCGGATGCTCTGGTGGAAGTGCTGTCCAAACAGAAAAGCCGCCGTGACAGACTTCCGGAGGCAGAGAGAACGGAGGCGCTTGCGCCTCTGCCCGTTGCTGAACTCCGCAAATATGAGGCAATCAAAAAGGCTCACCCTGACGCGCTGGTCTGCTTTGCCCAGAACGGCTATTTTGAGCTGTACGGCAAGGATGCAAAAAAAGCCGCGCCGCTTCTCGGAACAAAACTCCTTGAGAAGAAGGTGCGCGGCAAGCCTTCCATGCCGGTTACTGGCTTCCGTGAAACCGCATGGGTAGCCGGTTCTCATAAGCTCTGGAAGTCCGGCGCAGATGTCTTTCTCAGCAAGGACGGCGAGACCTTCAAGGAACTCAAAGCCGCAGATTACATTCCTGTCGGCGCGACGCTGAATGTGGATGGCATCAAGTGCAGAATCGAAGCGGTTGATTTTGCCGCTGATGAAGTCCGGCTGACGAATATCGAGGACAAGAACCGCCCCATCCGCTTTTCTGAGACCATCCAGTATGTCCGCTCCTATGTGGAGGATGCCGGGACTGCCATCTACGACACCATCCCGAAGAAGCCCGCTGCCCGTGAATCCATCCGCGACAAGCTGAAATCCGCGCAGAAAGCCCAGCCGCCTCACACACCGAAGCCGCAGAAAAACAAAGGAAAGGATATGAAACTCTGATATGAAAAACTTTACCGTGGAAGAAATCAACCTCATGTGCTACTTCAACACGTCCAGCCGGAAGCGGCTGATCGACGATATGAAGAGCGTCACCCTGAACGACATGGACGGCGAGATCGCAGAGCTGATGTACAAAACCGTCCGGAAGCTCGAATCCATGAGCGACGCGGAGTTTGAGGAACTGTATATCATGCCGGACGGCATGGTGGATGACTGAAAGGAGGATGCCTATGCCCGTATTAGACGGTGATTTTGAAGCCTTCGTCACGAACCTTGGCAAGTACAACGAGGGTATGCTGGTCGGTGAGTGGGTGAAGCTGCCCACCACCGAAGAAGAGATGCAGAAGGTCTTTGAGCGCATCGGGATCGGCAAGCAGGACGAGTTCGGTCAGCCCTATGAAGAGTGGTTTATCACCGACTATGAATGCCCGATCTACGGTGTCCAGAAGATGCTTGGCGAGTACGAGAGCCTTGATAAGCTCAACTATCTTGCCGCTTTGATTGACGAGCTTTCCCTGAGCGATCAGGAAAAACTCGTTGCCGTTATGGAGGCTGGCTGCGATGAGGTCAGCGATATTGACGATCTCATCAACCTGACGTTCAATCTGGACTGCTACGACATCATGCCCGGTATCAACGACGAATCCGACCTTGGCTATTATTACGCCCACGAAGCCGGTATTTACTCCGAAAAGGATCTCGGTCCTCTGGCAAATTACATCGACTATGAACGCTATGGGCGCGACATTGCGATGGATGAGCAGGGACGCTTCACCGATGAGGGCTATGTCCGTGTCGCAAGCGAACGCTGGGACAGGCAGTTTAACGGTGAGCTTGATGATATTCCCGACGAATATCGGATCACCGGCTCAGGGGAAGCCGCCGAGCGTGACAGTACCATCGCCGTTCTCGTCGTTGAGCCGGGAAAGGAGCCTTATGTGAAGGAGATTGACTCCGGTCTGGAGTCCTTGCAGCATGAGGTCGGCGGATGCATCGAGGCGATTTACCCCTACGAAGACCCGGTTGCCTTAGTCTGTAATGAGGAAGGCAAGCTGGAAGGTCTGCCCCTGAACCGCGCTCTGCGAGATGAGGACGGTGACATCTACGACGTTGTTGCCGGAACATTCATGGTAGTTGGCTTGACGGATGACAGCTTCGGTTCTCTGACCGTAGAGCAGATGCAGAAGTTCTCCGACCTCTTCAAAGTTCCGGAGCAGTTTGTCAAGCTGGGCGATAAGATTGTTGCGATCCCCATGATCTCGAAGGAGCAGCAGAAGCAGGAGAGCGTTGAGCAGAAGGACTTTGAGATGAATGCCGACACCTCCGGTCTGACGGTTGCCGGTCACATCGGGACGTGGCACACCATTGACCAGCACGAAGTCGGCGGTCACAGCTTTTATCTGATGGAGCATGACACCTACGGCGATGAAGCTGCTTGCATCATCGTCGATGAGCGCGGCAAGCTCGTCCTTGATGATGTCTACAACGGCTTTGACGATGACACACTCCGCCTTCTTGACCTTGAAGTCAAGGAAGTGCCGGAAATGCCCGATCCCGCGCTCTCCGTTCAGGATATGAAGGACTACGGCTACGCATGGGCTGGTGTTCTTCCCGCTGGTCAGGAGGCGGCTGAGAAGGCTTTGGAGAAGGGCTGCGAGGTTTACCGTCTCTATTCCGATAACACCGAGGGCTTGTGCGTGGATGCCAAAGAGATTGCCGATCATGCGGCAAAGGGCGGAATGCTCGGTATCAGCAAGGAAAGCTGGATGGCGGCTCTTGAGAAGGAAAACTACCTCAAGGCAGCGGAGATGTCGATGGAGGATGACTACGGCATGATTGATGGGATCATCAACAACGGTCCGAAGGAGGACAAGACCGCAGAGGTCAAAGCCCCCGAAAGGGGCGAAAAGTCCTCCATCATGGACAGGCTCAAGTCTGCAAAGGCTGAAAAGCAGAAGGAATGCTGCCCTCCCCAAAAGCACAAAGGAGAGATTGAGCTGTGAGCAGAAGTCAGAAATGGCGGCAGGAGTGGTCGTTCTTCATCGGGGACAGCGGACGCCGGAAGTATAACCGCTTCTGCGTCCGCTGCGTCCATAGCTGCAAGCAGAGCTTCCGTGCGGATCTCATCGCCTGTCCGCACTTCTCCCGCAAGGCATCGCGGTGTAGACAGTTAGGGGTCGAAAAAGCCTGTGATTGCAAGCCTCAGAGCGACGAGGAATGACCGCCCAGTGTGATTATATTCCCCGCACAGTTCCAGCAATAGAGCGAGAATAAGGGTCGATTTCGGCACTTGTTTGAATGCCCGGAAAACAAACCAAGAGCCTCTGTCGATGCCCGTTTTGGGCGTCGGCAGAGGCTCTTTTTTTATGACATATTCAAAATAGCGGACAGCAGCTCTTGAACCTGTTGCCGGTATTCCGGCTTTATA
>OKUT01000174.1_pt1 | contig 22884 bp, 19 predicted proteins | sample 1606571 | NCBI WGS metagenome assembly OKUT01 (sample SAMEA3882513, study PRJEB24775) | human gut metagenome | biome: human-associated habitat; feature: intestine environment; material: feces | place: Netherlands | collected 2009/2010
GATTTGCACCCGCTTCCCTTTTACCCTTTCCCATGCGCCGAACGGCGGCATAAAAAGGCACCTGCTGTCGTATTCAGTTTTACGGTGTAAAGTATAGCACAATGCGGTGAGAAACGCAAGAGTGCGTCGGTTTCAATTTTGCCTTTATACGATTGTGAACTGGCACGCCCGCATGGCGTCCAGCGCCGTTTGGTGGGACTGTGGCGTGACCCCGGCGGAGCAGTCGGACAGGATTTCGATTTCCGTCTCCGGGAAGGCCGCGCGCAGCACCATGGCGTTGCTGATGACGCAGATGTCGGTGCAGTAGCCGTAGATGACGATCTTTTCAATGTCGTCCACGGCCTTGTTGTGGGCCATCAGCTCATCGAGGATCTCGCTCGGCAGCATATAGCTGCCGAAGGTCGGCTTGTTGACGATGTGGCAGACCTCGGGCTCGGTACCGTCCAGCGCGTTCTCCAGCTCGGGTGCAAAGTTCCAGCCGTCCTCGCCCTCGATGCAGTGCTCCACAGGCAGGTGGCGTCCCTCCCGCGTGGCAAGGTAGTTGTCGGGGTGGGTGTCCCGCGTCAGGAACAGCCAGTGCCCGGCCCGGGCATGGGCCTTAACGGTCTCGGCCAGGTGGGCCACGTTGGCCTGTGCCTGGGGGTTCGCCAGCGCACCCGTGATAAAGTCCTTTTGTACGTCCACAACAATATCCAGAATCATAGCGACAGCTCCTGTTTTTATAGTTTGCTATAGTTTGCTACCAGTATACCGCAGACGGCACGCGGTGTAAAGTGCGCGTTTCTCTGGCCGCAGGGGTGCGGATGTGGTATAATGGAAGAAAAAGTTCAGGAGGCCCTTCATGACTCCGCTTGAAGCGTTAAAACGATATTTCGGCTACGACTTCTTCCGCCCCGGGCAGGAGGAGATCGTCAGCGCCCTTCTGGCCGGGCGGGACGCGCTGGCCATCATGCCAACCGGCGCGGGCAAGTCGCTCTGCTATCAGGTCCCTGCCCTGCTGCTGCCGGGGCTGACGCTCGTCATCTCGCCGCTGATCTCGCTGATGCAGGACCAGGTCAAGGGGCTGAACGCAGCGGGCATCCATGCGGCGTTTATCAACTCGTCGCTGACCGAGACACAGATCGCCCGCGCGCTGGACCTGGCCGCCGAGGGCAGCTACAAGCTCGTCTACGTCGCGCCCGAACGCCTGGAAAGCCCGGTGTTCCGCAGCTTTGCCGCGGGGGCAGACATCTCGATGGTCACGGTGGATGAGGCGCACTGCATCAGCCAGTGGGGACAGGATTTCCGCCCGAGCTACTTAAAGATCCTCGACTTCATCGACAGTCTGCCCCGCCGCCCCATCGTGTCGGCGTTCACGGCCACGGCCACGCGGGAGGTCAAGGACGACATTGTCTGCACGCTGCGGCTCCACGACCCGAAGGTGCTTGTGACCGGCTTTGACCGGCCCAACCTCTACTTTCAGGTCGAGCGCACCCGCCGCAAGGACGATTTTGTCATCCAATATCTGCGCGACCACCCCGGCGAGAGCGGCATCATCTACTGCGCCACCCGCAAGAATGTGGACAAGCTGCAGGAGCTTCTGACCGAATACGGCTTTGCGGCCACAAAGTACCACGCGGGCCTGTCCGCCGAAGCACGCCGCAAAAATCAGAATGACTTCATCTACGACACCGCGCCGGTCATTGTGGCGACGAACGCCTTTGGCATGGGCATTGACAAGTCCAACGTGCGGTTCGTGCTGCACTACAACATGCCCCAGAGCATGGAGAATTATTACCAGGAGGCGGGCCGTGCCGGGCGTGACGGGCTGCCGTCGCAGTGCGTGCTGCTTTTTTCGGCGCAGGATGTCATCATCAACAAATTTCTGCTGGACAAAAAGGACTTTGCCGAGATGGACGACGAAGAGGCCGACCTTTTGCGCCAGCGCGACCTGCAGCGCTTGCAGACGATGGAGCGCTACTGCCAGACGACGGAGTGCCTGCGCAACTACATTCTGGCCTATTTCGGCGAGCATCCCACCGCGCCGTGCGGCAACTGCGGCAGCTGCAACAACGATTTTGACGAGGTCGATATGACCGACGCCGCCAAGTGGATGATCAACTGCGTGGCCGAGCTGCGCGGGCGGTACGGCAAAGCAATTTTGTTCGGCACTTTACAAGGCGCGAACCGTGCGCGCCTGCGGGAGCTGGGAGCCGAGCGCTTCAAGAGCTACGGCCGGATGAAGGACACCCCGCGCGAGACGCTGGAACGCCTGCTGGCCCAGCTGCTGGAGGATGGATATTTGGTGCAGAGCGACGACCAGTACGCCGTGCTGCACATCGGGGATATTACCCCGCTGAAGGCCGGCGGGCAGGTGCTGGTCAAGCTGCCGCCGCAGCGTGAGCCGGAGCAGGCCCGCGCACCGAAGCCGAAGCGCCGCAGCCCGATGGACGCGCTGACGAGCGCCGGACTGGAGCTGTTCAGCCAGCTGCGCCAGCTGCGGTTCGACACCGCCCAGCGCGAGGGACTGCCGCCCTACGTCGTGTTCGGTGACAAGTCGCTGGTGGATATGTGCCTGCGCGCGCCGCGCCGCGCGGAGGATATGCTGGGCATCTACGGCATGGGTGAGCGCAAGTATGAAAAGTACGGTGCCGCGTTCTTTGCGGTCATTGACGCCTACCGCGCCGACCACCCCGACGCCGTTTTAAGCCTGGACCCGCCCGCACCGGAGCCGGAAAAGCCGCTGCCGTCCGAGAAGAAGAAAAAGCCGCCGAAGGCCGAGCGCCCCGCGTTTTACCTGACGGCAGAGGACGCGCGCAGCTTCAACTATCAGGACAGCTATACCGGCGCGGAGCTGAAGGCCGCGCTGATCGAGGCCGCCGGTGACCCGGATGTGAAGGCACCGACCATCAAGGAAATCAACGAGTGGCTGCTGGCGCAGCGGCTCATCGGCATGGAGCGTCTGCCGACGAAGGGCTTTTACTACGTGCCGACCCCTGCCGGTGTGGACGCCGGTCTGCGCAGCGAGGACAAGGTCAGCGCCCGCGGCACACCGTATTCAGTGCTGCTGTTTACGCCGGAAGCGCAGCGGATGGTGGTGGAGCACTTTATAAAACCAGAGGCTTCCCCCTCGGGGGAAGCTGTCACCGAAGGTGACTGATGAGGGCGAAGTTTACGGCTGCAATCCGTTTGCGGACGGTTATGGCACGCCTTTCCCTCATCCGGCCCTGCGGGGCCACCTTCCCCCAAGGGGGAAGGCTTAGGGCTTTTTCGTCATCTTGTCCGTACTGCGCAAATTTTCTTTGTCATATTCGTCGATTGCGGATTTTTTGACACGATGTTAAAATGTTAGCAGAGACCGTATACCAATTTATAAGGAGCACCCCATGGACAACGTGAAAATTCTCGAGGTCAAGCAGAGCATCTTTGCCTCCAACGACGAACAGGCCGCCGCGTTGCGGGCTGAGCTGAAGCAGGAAAAAATCTTTCTGCTGAATTTAATGAGCGCGCCGGGGTCCGGCAAAACCACGACACTGCGCCGCACGATTGCTGCGCTGCAAAATGAGCTGCGCATCGGCGTGATGGAGGCCGACATCGACTCCGACGTGGACGCCCGCGCCATTGCCGAGACCGGCGCCAAGGCCATTCAGCTGCACACCGGCGGCATGTGCCATCTGGACGCCGAGATGACCCGGCAGGGACTGGCCGGGCTGGGCACCGGAGGTCTCGATTTGGTGATTCTGGAAAACGTCGGCAACCTTGTCTGCCCTGCCGAGTTCGACACCGGCGCGGTGAAGAACGCCATGATTTTGTCGGTCCCCGAAGGTCACGACAAGCCGCTGAAATATCCGCTGATGTTCCAGGTCTGCGACGTCGTTCTTGTCAACAAGATCGACGTACTGCCGTATTTTGACTTTGACATGGACAAATGCCGCGAGTATGTGGCCCTGCGCAACCCGAACGCAAGGGTCATCCCGATCTGTGCCCGGACGGGCGAGGGCATTGACGAATGGGCCGATTGGCTAAAAGCGCAGGTCAGGGCGTGGCAGGCGTAAATGATCCAGCCGCGTTGTAGGGGCCGCACATGTGCGGCCCGTGGCCTTGCCGCAATCGCCCGTCCGCCATTTACAACCGGGCCGGGCATGCCCGGCCCCTACTGTGCAAAAACGGAGCAACGGCACAAAAAAGGAGCACACCATGAGCAAACCCACTGCGTTCCCGCTGGATGAGAGCAGGCTGCCCTTCGAGATTCCGAGGGACGAGCCGTACCGCGAGAAAATTGCCAGGCTGGGCCAGATGATCACGGATCGCATCCCGGCCAAAAAGGGCATTCTGACGAAGGATGACCCCGAATACTGGGGCCTGGCGTCCATCGTGACCGACGAGATGGCGGACGTTGCCTTAAAAATGAAGGTCCGCAAGCCCATGACCCTGCCCGAGCTGGTCAAGGCCACGGGCAAGCCTGCCGGGGAGTTGGAGCCGCTTTTGCAGCAGATGGCCGTCGTCGGTCTGCTGGAGTACAACTGGGAGAATCTCCGCCGCGAAAAGCAGTACATCCTGCCGATGTTCGTGCCCGGCAGCGCAGAGTTCTTCAACATGAACAAGCAGCAGATCGCCGACCACCCCGAGGTGACAGCCTTCTTTGAGCGGATGACGTTTCTGCCGCTGGAGCACATCACCGCCATGGTGCCCCCGGGCGGCGCAGGTATCGGTATGCACGTCATCCCGGTGGAAAAAGCCATCGAGACCGAGAACCGGTCCGCCGACATTGAGCACATCTCTCACTGGCTGAAAAAGTACGACGGCAAGTATGCCGCCGGTCCGTGCAGCTGCCGTATGTCCCGCGCCGCCATGGGCGAGGGCTGCGGCGACGACCCCGACGACTGGTGCATCGGCGTGGGCGACATGGCCGACTACCTCGTCGAGACCAACAAGGGGCATTACGTGACCTACGATGAGGTCATGCAGATCCTGCAGAAGGCCGAGGACAACGGCTTTGTGCACCAAATCACGAACATCGACGGCGAGAACAAGATTTTTGCCATCTGCAACTGCAACGTCAACGTCTGCAATGCGCTGCGCACAAGCCAGCTGTTCAACACGCCGAACATGAGCCGCTCGGCCTACGTGGCGCGTGTCGAGCCGGAGAACTGCGTGGCCTGCGGGCGCTGTGTGGAGTACTGCCCCGCGGGCGCGGTCAAGCTGGGCCAGAAGCTCTGCACGAAGGACGGCCCCATCACCTACCCGAAGCAGGAGCTGCCCGACGCCGTGAAGTGGGGCCCCGACAAGTGGGCCATCGACTACCGCGACAAGAACCGCATCAACTGTTATGACACCGGCACGGCCCCCTGCAAGACGGCCTGCCCCGCACACATTGCCGTGCAGGGCTACCTGAAAATGGCCGCGCAGGGCCGCTACCGCGACGCGCTGGCGCTGATTAAAAAGGAGAACCCCTTCCCCGCCGTCTGCGGGCGCGTCTGCAACCGCCGGTGCGAGGACGCCTGCACCCGCGGCACCGTGGACCAGGCCGTGGCCATCGACGCCGTCAAGAAGTTCATTGCCGAGCAGGACCTGAACGCCGCGCACCGCTACGTGCCCGACGTTGTCCAGCCGTCGCTGCAGGGCCCGTGGCCGCAGAAGATCGCCATCATCGGCGGCGGCCCCGCGGGCCTGTCCTGCGCCTATTTTCTGGCAGTGCAGGGCTACAAGCCCACCGTATTTGAGAAAAACGAGCGTCCCGGCGGCATGCTGCGCTACGGCATTCCTTCGTTCAAGCTCGAGAAAAACGTCATTGATGCCGAAATCGACATTCTGCGGGAGCTGGGCGTTGACATCCGCTGCGGTGTCGAGGTCGGCAAAGACGTCACGCTGGCCGAGCTGCGCCGACAGGGCTACCGGGCGTTCTATATCGCCATCGGCTGCCAGGGCGGTCGCCGTGCCGGTGTGCCCGGCGAGGACGCCGCGGGCATCGAGACCGCCGTCCACCTGCTGCGCACCGTCGGCGGTGACGAGAGCCGCAAAATGACCGGAAAGACCGTCGTCATCGGCGGCGGCAACGTTGCCATTGACGCGGCGCGTGTGTCTCTGCGCTGCGGTTCCGACGGCGTGACGATGGTCTGTCTGGAGCCGCGGAACAAGATGCCGGCCTCACCGGAGGAAATCGCCGAGGCCGAGGAGGAGGGCACCAAGATCACCTGCGGCTACGGCCCGAAGGAGTTCCTCTCCGAGAACGGCCATGTGGCCGCCGTCGTGCTGAAAAAGTGCACCGGCCTTTACAACGCGGAGGGCCGTTTTTCGCCCACCTACGATGAAAACGATACCATCACCCTGCCGTGCCACAACGTTGTTTTAAGCATCGGCCAGTGCATCGAGTGGGGCGATTTGCTGAACGGCGAGGCCGTGCAGCTGGGCCGCGGCCAGGGCGCTGTGGCCGATGCGCTGACCTACCAGACCGCCCAGCCGGACATTTTCGTTGGCGGCGACGTCTGCACCGGGCCGCGGTTTGCCATTGACGCGATTGCTGCGGGCAAGCAGGGGGCAATTTCCATCCACCGCTTTGTGCAGCCCAACACAAGCCTGACGATTGGCCGCAACCGCCGCGACTTCCACGAGCTGGACAAGTCGAATCTGGCGCTGGGCGAGTATGACCGCGCACCGCGCCAGTCCGCCGCGCTGGATGCGGGCATTGACGCGCACCGCTCCTTCCGCGACGCGCACCTGACGCTGACCGAGGATCAGGTCAAAATCGAGACAGCGCGCTGTCTGGGCTGCGGTGCCAGCGTTGTGGACCCGAACAAGTGCATTGGCTGCGGCGTCTGCACGACAAAGTGCGAGTTTGATGCCATCCGCCTGCACCGCGACCTGCCCGAGTGCAGCAAGATGGTCAGGAGCGAGGACAAGTTCAAGGCCATTCTGCCCTACATGGCGAAGCGCGAGATCAAGATCCGCTTTGCCAAGAAGGAGAAGTAATGCACGAGCTTGGCATTGTATTCCACATCATCCGTACGGTGGAGGACGTGGCCCGGCAGAACGACGTGACGCGCATCCGGCGCGTGACGCTGCAGCTGGGCGAGGTCTCCGGCGTGGTGGAGAGCTATCTGCAGGACTGCTGGAAGTGGGCGGCGGCGAAATCGGAGCTTTTGCCCGGCGCGGTGCTGACCGTGGAGACCATCCCCGCCGTGACCGTGTGCGAGGACTGCGGCCAACAGTACCCCACCGTGCAGTTTGGCCGCACCTGCCCCCACTGCCAGAGCCCGCGCACCCACCTTTTGCAGGGCCATGAGATGTTGATCAAGGAAATCGAGGCCGTGGAGACAGGCCCCACCGCCCCGGAAAGAGCGTGAAGCTGCATGAAATACAAAATTTTCCGCATTGAGGAACAGATGTACGGCTGCGAGGAGCCGCCCGCCGACCAGCCGATTCTGGTTGACGTAGTGCTGGAAGGTGCTGACGGCACGCGGCGCGTGCTCCCCTACCCCGACGAAGCGCTGCGCCGCGGCGGAATGGAGGAAGGCGACAGCGTCGATTTGACCGACGGCATCCTTCGCAAGGTATAATTTCCCCAAAAACAAAAGGGGCTGTTGCGTGTACAGCAGCCCCTTATATTTTTTACAAGGGTTATTCTTCCGTAGAAATATCGCGGCCAAAGTATTTTTCGCTCAATGCCTTCAGCGTGCCGTCGGCGCGCAGCTCGTCAATGGCGGCATCAATGGCCGTGCGCAGGGTGGCAGTCTCGTCGCCCTTGCGCATCGGGATGGCGATCTGGTTCGCATCGTCGGTCAGCACGGCGATCTTCACATTCGCGTCGGGGTGCTCCTTCGTGTAATCGTAGAAGGTCATCTCAGCGTTCAGCGTCGCGTCGATGCGCCCGCTCAGCAGCAGCTCAAACGTCTGGTTCAGGTCGTCAACGCCCGTCACCGTCGCGCCGTACTGCTCGGCCAGCTCGGCGTAGGTGCTGGAGATCGTGTTTGCGGTCTTTTTGCCCTTCAGGTCCTCCAGCGTGCTGATGCTGTCATCGTCGGCCTTGGTGATGACGGCGGTGCGGTTGAAGGCGTAGGGCGTCGAGAAGTCGTATTTTTCGGCGCGTTCGGGGGTGATGTCCACGCCGTTGACCATGATGTCATAGCGGCCCGCGTCCAGACCGGCCAGCAGGCCGTCCCACTCGCCCTCGACAAACTGCGGCTCAACGCCCAGCTTCTTCGCGATCTCGGTGGCGACCTCGACGTCGTAGCCGACGAGGTTGTCGTTTTCATCGTGGTAGGTCCAGGGTGCCCATGTGCCCTCCATCGCAACCGTGATGGTACCCTTGGCCTGGATCTCGCTCAACAGGTCGCCGGACGCGGCCTCGGCAGTGCTCCCGGCGGCGGATTCCGCTGCGGGCGCGGTGGTGGCGGCGCTGCTGCCGCAGGCGGTCAGGGCCAGCGCGGCGGTCAGGGTCAGGGCGGTCAGCTTGGTCAGGTTCTTCATTACAATAGGCTCCTTTGCTTGTAGGTCTGCAAAAATTCTTTGGTGCGGAGCTGCTGCGGGTCGTTGAAGAACGCCTCGGCGGTGTTCTGCTCCACAATGACGCCCTGCTCCATGAACACCACGCGGTTGGCCGCGTGGCGGGCAAAATCCATCTCGTGGGTCACGACCAGCATTGTGCGGCCTTCCCCGGCCAGGCTGCGCATGACGGCCAGCACCTCGCCGGTCAGCTCGGGGTCCAAAGCGGACGTAGGCTCGTCAAAATAGATGATCTCCGGCTCGGCGGCCATGGCGCGGGCAATCGCCACGCGCTGCTGCTGCCCGCCGGAAAGCTGGCTGGGGTAGTAGTCGGCGCGGTCATCCATGCCGACCTTGACCAGCGCGGCGCGGGCGATCTCCTCGGCCCGGCGGCGCGGCATTTTGCGCGCGATGATAAGCCCCTCGGTCACATTTTGCAGCGCGGTCTTGTTGGCAAACAGGTTGTAGCTTTGAAAGACAAATCCCGTGCGGCGGCGCAGGGCGTTGGCCTCGGCGTGGGTGACGCGGGCCAGGTCTACGCGCTGGTCGTCAAACAGCATCGTGCCGCCGTCGGACTTTTCCAAAAAGTTCAGGCAGCGCAGCATCGTTGTTTTTCCGCTTCCGCTGGGGCCTAAAATGGCGACGACGTCGCCCTTGTTCACGTCCAGATCGATGCTCTTGAGCACCTGCAAATCGCCAAAGGACTTGCGCAGATTTCTGATTTGCAGCATAGTTCAGCTCCTTTGCGCGCCCTTGCTGTTGAGGTACCGCTCGCCGACGGCCTGCAGGCGGGTCAGCACAGTGCAGAACAGCAGGTAAACCAGACCGACCTCAATGTAGAGGGCCAGCGGCTCATAGGTGCGGGCCACAATGCGCTGGGTCGTCATGAACATTTCGGTCACGGTGATGTTCGCGGCCAGCGAGGTATCCTTGACCATGGCGATCAGCGTACTGGCCAGCGTGGGGAAGGCCGTGCGCAGCGCCTGCGGCAGGATGATGCGGCGGATGATCTGTAAGTAGCTCATGCCGACACACTGCCCCGCCTCCATCTGGCCTTTGGGCACGGATTCCAGCGCGGCGCGGATGGTCTCGGCGCAGTACGCGCCCTCGTTGATGGAAAAGACGAGCACCGCCGCGGGGAACGGCTCAATCAGGATGCCGACGCCGGGCAGGCCGTAGAACACAACGAACAGCTGCACCAGCACGGGCGTGCCGCGGATGACCCAGATATAAAACCGGGCCAGCCGCTGCAAAACGGGCACATGGGCAAACTGCACCAGCGCCACCGCCACCGCGATGATAAGCGCCAGCGTGAACGAGATGGCAGTCAGCGGGATGGTGACGGTCAGGCCGGGCAGCAATATTTTACCAAAGGAATCCACAAGGATTCCCCACAGGCGTTCGGACATGGGGCGGAACTCTCCTTTTTTGGTTGGGGTTGCGGGAATATTTCCCACTAAAACGGTATGCTATGAGATTGTAGCACACTTTGCCGGATTTTGCAAGAGTGAAATTTGAAGTGAAGTTTAAGGTTGGAGCAGAAAAGCCTCCCTTGCCAAAGACAGACTCCCCCGTGCCGGGGGAGGTGGCGCGTAGCGCCAGAAGGGGAGCAGTTGGACGCCGCAGGCGGCCAGAGGGATTCCGGCGGACTATGCCCTGCACGCTGTCACACCCGCAGACGGGCAGGAATCCCCCCGCCTCGCAGGCTCGGCACCTCCCTTTGACAAGGGAGGCTTTTCCCCTGTGGGGTGAGGGTGGGGGATAGCACGGAAGGTTTGCTGTGGCCGCAAGCGGGCACGGCGGCCAGAGGGCTGGCCGCCCTACGTTCCTCTTTTCGGTAGGACGTAGGGCGGGGTGCCCCCACCCCGCCGAAGTTGGCGTCAGGCAGAATGCAACGTGATTGGCAGATCGTAGGGGCGGATTCCATATCCGCCCGTGGGAGTGTCCGTAGTAGAAATGGAATTGAGTGAAACCACAACAAAAGCACAAAAAATCCCACCGCCGGGTGGCGGTGGGATTCTTTAAATACTATTTCTTAACCCAACACACAAGCGTTATCCTGTGCAGGAGCAGCGGTAGAGTTTTTCGAAACATCAAATTTTGTTGTACCATCAGCATCATAGACACAAGTATACTTGCCATCAGAATTGACGTAAGTCAAGTCCTTTACCTTGCCATCAGAAGAAATCACTGCATGATAAGAGCCCGTAGTTTCAGACAGTGCCTTTACCTCTTCATACGTAATAATGGACGGGTCAAAGCTACCTGCATCCTGATGACCATACAGAGAAGAAGCCTCTGTCTGAATTGCCATCAAAGTCTGACGAGTCTCAGTTACAATAGCTTCCTCACGAGCACGGTCGATGTAGCCAGTCAGAGCCGGGATCAGCAGGGCTGCCAGGATGGCCAGAATGACCAGGACGACGATGAGCTCTACCAGGGTGAAGCCCTTCTTGTTCTTCATTTTGCGAATTTTCTCGAACATGATAAATTCCTCCAATAAATTCAGTAAGGACATCGTGCGTCCTCATTTGTGAAAATATAATATCACATAATCTGCCAAATTTCAACAGACTTATGTAAAAACAGCAAAAAACATTTTTTTGCTTCTATTTTCGATTCCCCACCGTTTTGCCTGCTGCACTCCAACCGCCTTGCCGTGGCTGCACCTCTGCCGCCGCGCAGAATTCTATACACATTACCGTCATTTTTAAAAATCATCTGTGCCGCCGCGCCAAAAGCCGCGGCCAGAACTGCCGCAATTGAAACCGCACATATATTGCGTTTATTTTATCTGTGCTGTCTCTGTCAGTGCGGGCAGCGGGGCGCATCGCGTATGGATTTCAGCGTATATAGGCCAATTTTACAGGCGGGCAATTTTTGTGCTATTTTGTATTTTCCCGTGTCCTCTCTCCCCTGCCCGGCTGCAGGAGCGCTCTTTTGTGAAAACACCGCAAATTCCGGTGCAAAAGTGTGGTATACTGCAAGATTTTGTGCTATACTGGATAAAAAATCAACACAGCCGGGCTGCGCCCGGCACAAAAGGGGCCACACATGAAAAACACCACCGAGGAAAAACGCGAGGCCATCCCCAACAGCGTCAGCCGGATGCTGCTGGCGGGCATCGGCGTACTTTTGCAGGTTTTATGGATCTTCTGGCTTGCCCTCAAGCTGAACGACTACTCCACCGCCATTCAGGTATGCACGTCGGTACTGACATTTTTGATTACGCTGCGTATATACGGGCTGCATATTAACTCCGCGTATAAAATTTCGTGGATTATTCTGATCTTGCTGTTTCCCATCTTCGGTCTGACCATCTATCTGCTGTTTGGCCGCAGCGGGGCCGTCAGCGTCATGCGCCGCCGTTTTGGTGCAAATATGACGATGCTGCGCCGGTATCACACACCCATTTTGCAGCAGCGCCGCGCCCTGCCCTACCCGGACCGCATCACCCGCAACCACGCCCGCTATTTGCAGGACCGCGCGGGCTACCCCGCCTATGACAACACCGATGTGACGTTCTACGGCGACACCTGCGAGGCGCTGGAGGCCCAGAAAACAGCCCTGCGCAGCGCGGAAAAGTTTATTTTCATGGAATACCACGCCATTGAGGACGCCTCCGCCTGGCAGGAGCTGGAGGATATTCTGGCCGAGCGCGCCGCCCACGGCGTGGAGGTGCGCGTATTTTACGACGACGTGGGCAGCATCGGGTTTATCAACAGCAAATTTGTCAAAAAGCTGGCGGGGCGCGGCATACAGTGCCGCCGGTTCAACCCGGTCATCCCGATTTTGAACGTCTTTATGAACAATCGCGACCACCGCAAAATCACCGTTGTGGACGGGCGCGTCGGCTTTACCGGCGGCTACAATCTGGCGGAGGAGTACTTCAACCGCACCCACCCTTACGGCCAGTGGAAGGACAGCGGCATCCGGCTGGAGGGCGACGCCGTGCGCGGCCTGACGCTGATTTTCTTAGAGCTGTGGGGCGCAACGCAGAAGGCCGCACCCGAGGTCGAGCGCTATCTGCCCGATGTGCCCTACACCGCGCGGGAGAATGCCGTGGTGCTGCCCTACGCGGACAATCCGCTGGACGACGAGGCCACCGGCGAGAACGTCTACCTGAACATGATCCGCAGTGCGAAGGACTACGTCTACATTACAACGCCCTACCTTATTTTAAGTGACGAGATGCAGCGCACGCTGCGGCTGGCTGCGTCCAGCGGCGTTGACGTGCGGATCATCACGCCGGGCATCCCGGACAAAAAACTGATCTTCTCGGTCACGCGCAGCTATTACGCCAGCCTTGCCAAGAGCGGCGTGCGCATTTATGAGTACGCGCCCGGGTTCATCCACGCGAAGCAATGCGTAGCCGACGGCACGGAAGCCGTTGTGGGTACGATCAATTTTGACTTCCGCAGCCTGTACCTGCACTTTGAGAACGCCTGCTGGTTCTGCGGCTGCAGCGCCGTGGCCGATGTGCGCCGCGATTTTGACGCGCTGTTCCCCGTCTGCCGCGAGGTCACGCAGGAGTACGCCGACACCCGCAGCCTGGCCGTGCGCGGCTGGGACTGCGTGCTGCGGCTGTTCAGCCCGCTGATGTGACGCGCTGTGCGCCGGGCGCGGCAAGTGGAATTTTCCCAAATAAATCTGTACTATTCCACGTTGCAAACCGCCGCTGCGCGCCGTACAATAAAGACAAAATCATCCTGTGAGGTGCATACCAATGGAGCATATAGCATGGAAGGGCCGCATCAAGCCCGGCTGCAAAGCGGAATATCAGTGCCGCCACGCGGAGATCTGGCCCGAGATGGTCGAGGTGCTGAAGGCTGCGGGCATCTGCAACTACAGCATCTTCTACTGTAACGACGAGCTGTTCGGCTACTATGAGTGCGCGAAGGGCGTTGCCTACGCCGAGAAGGTACAGGCCGAAAGTCCCGTTGTGGACCGCTGGAACGACTACATGAAGGACATTCTGGAGCTGGAAATGGACCCCGTGACCGGCGCCCAGCCCAAGCTGGAGCAGGTGTTCCGGCTTGATTAAACTTGATTAAACGCGCATAAGACAGCAAAGCCGCCCGTGTCAGGCTGACACGGGCGGCTTGTGTTTTTATGGGCAGGTGTAGCGCAGGCGGTGCTGCCTTTAGGGTATTTACAACACGATGCGGAACGCGACGCGGTGCTCCCCTTCCCCGCTGACGCGGTAAGGCTCCTCCACATCGGTGCCCCAGCTGTCGATGCCGCCGACGCCGCGGGCAGCGCCCAGGATCGTCACGCTCGTGCGGCCCGTGGCGGGCAGCTCGGTGCTGTGCTGGGCGGCCTCGATCTCCTGCGCGGTGTTGGGCAGTGCGCTGAAGGCAAACGGCGCGTCGGCCTGTTCAATCGTCAGCGCAGCCGCCGTCTGACCGCAGGCGTTGTGCTGCTCCAGCGTGAACTGACGAGTGCCCACATGCAGGCCGCAGTCCTGCGGGACGAGGGCCGGCTCAATGTGCGGCACTTCCTCATGGCAGCCAAAGACGCCGCCCTTGCAGCGATCCGGGTAGGTCTCGCCCGAAAGGCCGGTCCAAAGCGTGCGGGCCACGGGGGCAAACGTCTGGAATTTTACGCCGAAGCAGGGCAGCTCGGGCGCACCGGGCACGCCATGATAGACGGCCTCGACCAGCAGCGTGCCCTGCGGCTCCACGGTGTAGGTCAGCTCAGCCTTAGCGCCGGGCACGGTGGGCACGCCGTAGGTATAGCGCACCTGCACACCGTCGGCGGATTTCTGCAAGACCGCAAAGCCGAGGTTCTGCAGGTAGACATCCGCCGCCAGCCAGGCCGCCGCTTTCTGCGGGAAGCCGCAGCCGCGGTCATTGTCGGTGGCGGCGCGCCAGAACGCCGGGCGCGGGGCGCGCCAGAGCCACTCGCTGCCGTTGACGGTCAGCGACGACGGCCCGGCCTCGCCCGCGGAAAAGAGAATTTCAAACCCGTCGCCCCTGACGCCGAGGTTGCCGTCGCCCTCGGTCACGGTCAACGTGCCGGGCTTGCGGGCGGCCTGTGCTTTGGCCGCGTCGCGGTCCGCCCGGGCGGCGGCTGCGGCGTTGCGGGCATCGTGGGCGGCGCGGCGGGCGGGGGTGTCGTACCAGTAGCGCACGTCCTGCATGGCGGGTTTCTCGGCACCGTCGGCGTAGACAATGCCGTTGCCGCTGAAGTTGTAATCGGTGTTGCGGTCCGCAAAGTCGCCGCCGTAGCCCAGCACGCTGCGGCCAAGCGCGTCGGTGTGCCGGAGCGCCTGGTCCATGTAGTCCCAGATGAAGCCGCCCTGGTACTGGTCGAACTCGTCGGCCAAGCGCACATAGCTCTCCATGCCGCCCAGCGAGTTGCCCATATCGTGCATATACTCGCAGAGAATGAAGGGCTTCTTCGGGTGGGATTCGAGATACTCGCGGATTTCCCACGGCTTGGCGTACATCCGGCTTTCCATGTCGCTGATGGCGTCGAACGCGCGGCAGTGGAACACACCCTCATAATGCACGAGGCGGCCCGGGTCGTGGTCGTGGAAGAACTGCGACATGGCGAGAATATCCTCGCCCGCGTAGCTCTCATTGCCGCAGGACCAGATCAGGACGGCGGCGTGGTTCTTGTCGCGTTCAAACATGCTGCGGGCGCGGTCCACGACGCAGTCCTTCCACTCGGGCAGGCTGCCGGGCACGTTCCAGCTCGGCTCCACCGCGCCGAGCTTCTGCCAGCTGCCGTGGCTTTCAAGGTTCGTCTCATCAATCATGTAGATGCCGTTCCGGTCACACAGGTCATACCACAGGCTCTGGTCGGGGTAGTGGCAGGTGCGCACGGCGTTGATGTTGTTCTTTTTGAACACGGCCATGGCGGCGTGCATGTCGTCGGCGCCGATGGCACGGCCCCTGTCGGCGTTCCACTCGTGGCGGTTGACGCCGTTGAACACGACCCGTTCCCCGTTCAGGCACATGACGCCGTTTATCATCTCAAAGCGGCGGAAGCCGATGTCGTAGGGCACAACCTCCTGCAAAACGCCGTCGGCATCGCGCAGGGTCAGTACGGCGTGGTAGAGCACCGGCGCTGCATGGCTCCACGGCTGGATGCCCTCGATCTCGATCGTATCGCCCGCGGCGGGGCCCTCGTAGACGGCGTAGCCCTCGGGGTCGGTCACGACGAGGGCTACCGACGCGCCGTCGGTCTCGCCGTCCAGCTTGACAAGGGGCGTCAGCAGGCCGGTGGTGTTGTCGGCGGCAAGGTCGGCCTTGAGCCAGATGTCGTTGATGTGGACCTTGGGCTTTGCGTACAGGTAGACCGAGCGGAAGATGCCCGAGAAGCGGAAGAAGTCCTGATCCTCGATCCAGGCGGCGCTGCTGCGTTTGTAGACCTCGACGCAGAGGCGGTTGTTTTCGTCCCGAATATACGGTGTCAGGTCAAATTCAGACGGGGTGAAGCTGTCCTCGGCATAGCCGACGAACTGGCCGTTGCACCACAGGTACATGGCCTGCTCCACGCCCTGAAAGCTGACGCAGACGCGCTGGCCGCGCAGGGACTCGTCCAGATCAAACTCTTTGACATAGCTGCCCACGGGGTCATCGTTCCAATCGACCTGCGGCGGGCGCAGGCAGCTGCGGCCATCCCACGGGTAGAGGGTGTTGGTGTACTGCAGCTGACCGTAGCCCTGCAGCTCAATGTGCCCGGGCACGCGGATCGTACCGAAGCCGGACAGGTCGGCGTCCGGCTGCCAGAAATCCGCCGGGCGGGCGGCAGGGTTGGCGCTCCACGCAAAGCGCCATGCGCCGTCCAGTGACTGGCGCAGCGATGTCAGGCCGCTTTCGGCCTCGTCCAAGGTGCGGCAGCAGAGATGGTCAGAGTGTGCGTCCAGCCGGTTCACAGCAAAGACGGTGGGGTCACTCAGCCAGCGAAGTTCAGGGGTCATAGGGATCTCTCCTTTACACAATCAGGTTCTTACCGTCATTCTGCCACAGGGCGCGCGGGGTGTCAATGGAAAGTTTCACGCAGATATTTTCCGTATTTTTTGCATCTTTACGGGAATTGTGCTGCGTTTAACACTTCGCGGCAGGATTTTTTGAGATTTTCCGTTTTGTCTGGTGGCAGATTGTACGCTGCAGCACCAGATATAGCGGTGGCGGCAGGATTTTTGCGGGGTGGGTTGTTATAGTCGGCACACCTGGGGCGCAAAAAAAACGCCGCACCTTTTTGCAGGGGCGGCGTTTTGGGGTCATACTTCTTCTGTCTCCGCCTCCGCGGCGGCGCGCAGACGCTCCCGCACGGGGCGCAGGACCTCGGGCAGAGCCTCGTCGGGCAGGTCGCTGATGCCCTCGGTGCTGCCGCGGGCGGCGGCGGTCTCATAGAACCAGCACTTGTAGTCCAGGGTGTCCATCGTCTGCTGCAATTCAGCCATGCGGGTCTCGAGCACGGTGCGCTGCTTGCGGAACAGCTCCAGCCGCCGGGCAATGGTCTCATCGCCCTGCATGGCCAGCTCGATGTATTCGCGGATGTCCTTGAGGGACATACCGGTCTTTTTCAGGCACTCGATGATGCGCAGCCACTCGAAGTCCTTCTCCGTAAAAACGCGGATGCCGCCGGACGAGCGCCCGACGAAGGGCAGCAGCCCTTCCTTATCGTAATAGCGGATCGTCGATGCGGGCACGCCCAGCCGCCGCGCCATCTCCCCCACTGTATAGGCCATGTGTTTTCCTCCTATGACTTAAACCAAGGTTTAACCTGTGTATCAGTATAGGACAAAAGGGCGGCGTTGTCAAGGCGGGCGGGGTCACCTGCGGTATTTCCTCCTCATCCGGCTGAACGGTTTCCTGATCATGCGCACGCTGCGGGCCGTGCCGCCGCTCCCCTGCCCGCTTTTCTTTTATAGGGAAGGCTTTTTCTATTTTTTATTGACAAACGCGCGGTTTGTTTCTATCATGTTCATATAAGCAAGGGAGGGACCGCCACTATGCTGACCTATAATATGGACGTGGAGGAACGCAGCTCCTGGCTGCGCGCCACCCCCGGCGCGGCGGCGCTGGCACAGCCGTTTTACTGCACCGAGGCCGGCAACTTTTATGGCCGCGCCCATTTTGCCACAGCCCGTACCGATAAGGAAAGCTATCTGCTGTTTTATACGCTGTCCGGCTCCGGTCTGATCGAGCAGAACGACCAGCGCGTGGAGCTGCCCGCCGGCAGCGCCCTGCTGCTGAACTGCCGCACCCCCCAAAGCTACTGCACCGCCCCCGGGCAGGACCACTGGCACCACTACTGGGCGCATCTGGACGGCGCGGGCGTCGCCAATCTGGCCGAGGTACTGCAGCCGCAGGGGCGGCTGTCCCCCGTTACGGTCAGTCGGCTGGAGATGCAGCCGCTGTTTGAGTCACTGGCCGCCGAGTGGGAGCACGGCGCCGCCGCACAGATCGAAATCTGCCTGGCCCTGCACCGGATGCTGGCCCTGATGGCCCGCCAGCTGCTGGCCGGGGACGAGAGCCGCTCCAACCGCACCTTGATCGAACAGGCCGCCGAGTACATCCGCCAGCACTATGCCGAGCCGCTGTCGCTTGACAGCCTGCTGGCCCAGACGCCGGTGAGCAAGAGCTGGTTCCTGCGGCTGTTCCGCCAGTACATGGGCACGACGCCCTACAATTTTTTGCTGTCCACGCGGATCACACGCGCCAAGGAGCTGCTGGTGCTGACGGATTTCTCCGTCTGCGAGATCGCGCACCAGGTCGGCTTTGGGGATGAGAGCAACTTCTCGACCCGCTTTACCGCCATGGTGGGCCAAAGCCCCCAGCAGTACCGCAAAAGTGCAATGAAGCCCGCGGAAAACTGAATAATGGGAAAGAAGGCATTTGTATGTTGAAAACCGAACGCATGGACCGTGTCCGTGCTGCCCTGCGCGCGCAGGGACTGACGCAGATGATCGTCTGCGACCCCAAGAGCGTGTGGTATCTGACCGGCGTCGCCGTGGAGCCCTATGAGCGTCTGCTGGCGCTCTACCTGCCCACCGAGGGCGAGCCGGTGCTGTTTTTGAACAGACTGTTCAATGTGCCCGAGCCGCCGTGCAGGACCGTCTGGCACACCGACACGGACAAGCCCGTGGCGCAGATTGCCGAGGTCGTGGACGCGGGCAAGCCGCTGGGCATTGACAAGGAGTGGCCCGCTAAGTTTCTGATCCCGCTGATGGAGACCCACCCCGGTATGCAGGTCGTGCTGTCCAGCGACTGCGTGGACGACTGCCGCGCCTGCAAGGACGCCGAGGAGCAGTCCCTCATGCGCGAGGCGTCCCGCATCAACGACGCGGTAAACGAGGCCGCGAAGCACTATATAAAGGCCGGCATGACCGAACGCGAGGTCGCCGAGTTTATCGACGCGCAGTTCCGTGCCCACGGCTGCGAGGGGCCGAGCTTTACGACGATCGTCTCCTTTGGTGCCAACGCCGCCGACCCGCACCACGAGCCGGACGACACCGTGTTAAAAGAGGGCGACTGCGTGCTGTTTGACATGGGCTGCGTGAAGAGCCGCTATTGCAGCGACATGACCCGCACCTGGTTCTGCGGCCAGCCCACTGAAAAGCAGGCCGCTGTGCACGATCTGGTGCGCCGCGCGAATGAGACTGCCGAGGCGCTCATCAAGCCCGGCGTGCGCCTGTGTGAGCTGGACGCCGCCGCGCGCGACCTGATTACGGAAGCGGGCTACGGTGCGTATTTCAACCACCGTCTGGGGCATTTCATCGGCCAGACCGACCACGAGAAGGGCGACGTCAGCAGCGCGAACACCGCCGTAGCCAGACCCGGCATGATCTTTTCGATTGAGCCGGGTGTCTACCTGCCCGGCGAGTTCGGCGTCCGCGTGGAGGACCTCGTCCTGGTGACCGAGACCGGCTGCGAGGTGCTGAACAGGAACGATAAGCATTGGGATGTGGTGGGGAAATAACTGCCGCCATCCCTGCCTCCCCTTGAGGGGAGGTGGCCCCGCAGGGCCGGAAGGGTGGCTGGCAGCCGACCTATAAAAGGGTTGCTGCGGCCCACCCCTCACCGCCTGCGGGCGGAGCTCCCCTCAAGGGGAGCCTAAAGAATTTCAGAGAGGTGTACGATTGAAAAAACATCTGTTCCGTATCATTGCCGTCCTGTCCGCCGCGGTCCTGCTGGCGGGCTGCGCGGCGTCGCGGCTGCGGCTGGGGGCTGCGGCTGCAGGCGGCGTGTACAATGCGTTTGGTACCGCCATGGCCACCCAGAACAGCACCATCGAGGTCAAACAGACCGCCGGGTCCGCCGCCAACCTGCGGCTGCTGGCGGGCGGCTATTTACAGCTGGCCGTTGCCCAGTCCGACATGGCGCAGGATGCCTACGACGGCAGCGGCATCTTTTCCCACGAGAGTACCGAGCGCAGCTTCAGCGCCGTGGCCGCCCTGTATGAGGAGGCCGTGCAGGTCGTTGTCCGGGCCGACTCCGGCATTACGACGCTGGAGGAGCTGCAGGGCTGCACGCTCAGCGTCGGCGAGGAGGAATCCGGCACCGAGCAGAACGCCGGGCAGGTGTTGGCCGCCTGCGGCCTGAACAACCGCCTGGTACACACTGTAAACCTGAACTACACCGACGCTGCCGCCCGGCTGGCCGACGGCACGATCGACGCGATGTTCGTCACCGCCGGTCTGCACGCCGACGCGCTGGAGCAGCTGGCCAAGACCTGCGCCATCCGTCTGCTCTCCGTCGACGGGGGTGTCGGTGCGCGGCTGCTGGCGGCCTACCCGGCCTACCGCGCCTGCGTTATCCCCGCCGGGACCTACGCCGGTCAGGATGAGGACGTCTGGACCGTCAGCGTGCAGGCGCTTCTGCTGGCGTCGAACGCGCTGTCCGACGAGACCGTCCAAAGGCTGACTGCCCGGTATTTTGACAGCGTGGACGCCGTGGCTGCCGCCGTGCCGGTGCCGCTGGTGACCGACCCCGCCGTGGCCGCCGCGCAGAGCGTTATCCCCTACCACACCGGTGCCGCTGCGTACTACACCGCGCAGGGCATCACCCCCGCAGGGCCGGAGATGGGCGCGTCCCCTGAACAGGAGGCCGCCGCATGATCATCTCACTGGATATGTACCAGACGCTGTTTGCGGCGGTCTGCGTGCTGATGCTGGGCCGCTTTTTGAAGGCGCGCATCGGCTTTCTGGAAAAATTCTGCATTCCCGCGCCGGTCATCGGCGGCGTGCTGTTTGCCGTTTTCACCTGTCTGTGCTATGTGACCGGCATTGCCGAGTTTGAATTTGACGACATTTTAAAGGAAGTCTGCATGGTGTTCTTCTTCACCTCGGTAGGCTTTCAGGCCAACCTCAAGGTGCTGAAAAGCGGCGGCAAATCGCTGATCCTCTTCTTGGGGCTGGTCGTTGCGCTGATTTTGTGCCAGAACTTCCTCGCCGTTGGGCTGGCGGATCTGCTGGGCATCTCGCCGCTGATCGGTCTGTGCACCGGTTCCATCCCGATGGTCGGCGGCCACGGCACAGCGGGCGCGTTCGGCCCCGTGCTCGAGGACTTTGGCGTTGCGGGCGCGACCACGCTCTGCACGGCGGCGGCCACCTACGGCCTGATTGCGGGCAGCGTCATGGGCGGCCCGACGGGCCGTCTGCTCATTGAGCGCCGCAAGCTGCTGGACACCGTTGTGCCCGAGGACGACAGCCTGCTGGTGGAGGAAGAAATCAAGCACGAGCGCCACACCAGCATGTACCCGGCTGCTGTGTTCCAGCTGATTATCGCCATCGGCATCGGCACGTTCATCTCCAAGGCGCTGGCCATGACCGGGCTGACGTTCCCCATTTATATCGGCGCGATGATCGCCGCGGCGTGTATGCGCAACATCGGCGAATTCACCCGCAAATTCACGACCCACATGGGCGAGATCAACGACATCGGCGGCATCAGCCTGTCGCTGTTCCTGGGCATTGCCATGATCACACTGAAGCTGTGGCAGCTGGCCGCGTTGGCGCTGCCGCTCATCATCCTGCTGGCGGGCCAGACGCTGCTGATTTTCCTGTTCACCTACTTTGTGATTTTCAACATCATGGGCCGCGACTATGACGCTGCGGTCATTGCAGCGGGCGTCTGCGGCTTTGGCATGGGCGCGACGCCCAACGCCATGGCCAACATGCAGGCCCTGTGCGAAAAGTATGCCCCGTCGGTCAAGGCGTATCTGCTGATCCCGCTGGTAGGCAGTCTGTTTGCGGACTTCCTCAACAGTCTGGTCATCACCTTCTTTATCAACTTTATCTAATGGGGAGGTCCTTCTGATGTTCCGCAAGCTGCGCGAGGCGCTGAAAAAGCAGCGCTACCGTGTCCACAGTGACGATGTTGCCCTGCCCGAGGTCCACACCGGCCAGATCGCCCACAGCGACGCCCCCGAGACCCCGGAGAAGCACAAGTCCATCAACTATGAAAACGTCGCCATCCCGGAGGTTCATATTCCAAAGAAGAAGCCCTGAAGCCTTCTCCCCCTGGGGGAGAAGGTGGCCCCGCAGGGCCGGATGAGGGGAGAGCTTGCCACGGTTGCCCGCAAACGGGTTGCCACAGAGGGTTCGGCCCTCATCAGTCACCTTCGGTGACAGCTTCCCCCGATGGGGAAGCCTTTTTGTACAGCAAAACGCCCCTGACCGTTCGGTCAGGGGCGTTTTGCCCGTAATGTTAGTCGAGGAAGTTCTCGTTGAGGGTGACACCGAAGTCGTGGGCGATGGCGCGCAGGTCATCGTCGGTGATGGTCTGGCGGATCAGGCCGCCGCCCATGGACAGGACCTTGACGTAGATCTCGGCACTCTTTTCAATCGTGTGGGCGAGGCCGAAGGTGATGTCAAAGTCAGGGCCGGAGGCAAACAGGCCGTGCTGTGCCCAGATAGCGGCCTGATAGGTTTTCATCTTCTCGCTAGTGGCCATGGCAATGTCCGCGCCGCCCGGGACCATCCAGGGGCAGACGCCAACGCCCTCGGGGAAAACGACGGGGCACTCGGTAGCGCTCTGCCACAGGGCGCGGGAGAAGTCACGGTCCGTCAGCGGCAGGATGTAGGTCAGCGCAATGACGTTGGTGGCGTGGCAGTGATAAATAACGCGGTTCGCGCCGTTGGTAGCGGCCTTGCGGACGCTGTGGTTCATGAAATGGCTGGGGAACTCGGACGTCGGGCGTGCGCCGTCGGCCAGACCCCAGACGATGCGCCAGCTGTCGCCCTTGTCGTTGATCTCCACAATGCCGATGCTGTGGATCGGGTCAGGCTCGACGTTGCGGAAGAACTTGCCGGAGCCGGTGGTGATGAAGTACTCACCGGCCAGATTATCAGCCTGCACGCCCATGTTGACCCACTCGCGCGGCTCGGCGTCGAAGTAGGGACGGCAGGCGGCGACGTCCTCCCCGGTCATGCGGTAGGTCAGGTTGCCGCCGTTGCGCTCGTGC
>OKUT01000186.1_pt1 | contig 21605 bp, 10 predicted proteins | sample 1606571 | NCBI WGS metagenome assembly OKUT01 (sample SAMEA3882513, study PRJEB24775) | human gut metagenome | biome: human-associated habitat; feature: intestine environment; material: feces | place: Netherlands | collected 2009/2010
GAATATCCAGATTTTATTCTCGGAGAGAAAGTGCTGCTTGATGCGGATGCACTGATTCCGATTGATGAGTATTGGGATGACTATCCGAATATCAGGAATTATCTTTCGGAGGAACAGTGGGAGCGCTTCCGGCAGGAAGACGGACATATTTACTGGATTCCACAGTTTTGTGTGTCTCAGGGAGAGAATGTTGAAGTGACGCATACGGGCGAGGCATTCTGGATACAGACGCGCGTTTTAAAATGGGCCGGATATCCGAAGATTACAACGGTGGATGAATATTTTGATCTGATCGAAGCTTATGTGCAGGCGAATCCTGCCATGCCAGACGGAACCCCAAATATTCCGTTTACCGTATTGTGCGATGATTGGAGATTCTTCTGTCTGGAGAATGTGCCGCAGTTTCTGGATGGATATCCCAATGACGGAAGTTGTATGGTTGATCCCGGGAATGATCAGGTCATTGATTATAATACGACGGAGACTGCCAGACGGTATTTTCAGAAGCTGAACGAAGAGTACCGCAAGGGTATTTTTGATCCGCAGTCGTTTACCAGTACATACGAAGAATATCTGGATAAATTAGGAACCGGTGCTGTTCTCGGAATGGTTGACCAATGGTGGCAGTTCTATTACAATCTGGCAGAGCCTTATGAGACAAACGGACTGAGTGATCTGGGGTGCGATTATGTTCCGCTTCCGATTACAATGGACAAAGGTACGTCAAACCAGTGGCATACAAGCCGGAATGCAGAGATGGATACATCGAGCGGACTTTCGATTACCACATCTTGTGAAGATGTGCAGGGGGCACTTCAGTTTGTAAATGATCTGCTGGATTCCGATATTACGAAGCTTCGATTCTGGGGAGAAAAAGACCTGGACTATTCGGTGGACGAAAACGGTATGTTCTATATGAATAGTGAACAGGGAAAACGTCACGGAGACAGCGTGCTGAATGAATCCCATTTTTGTCCGTATTCGTATTTTCCACGAGTAGAAGGTCTGCTTGACGACGGAATTAATGCATTTTCGATGGAGTATCAGCCGGTGGAGTTTATGAAAAGCCTAAAGCCCGACATACGGGAGTGTTTTGAAGCGTATGGTGTACAAAATTATGTCGAGCTGCTGGGAACAAATGAAGCGCCCGGCGCATGGTATCCGATGTATTCGTATACACAGTCTTTGTCATCAAAATCCAAAGGCGGCATGATTCGTGATGAAATAGACGCGGTCAAGAGAAGCTGGTTACCGCAGGTGATCATGAGCGATGACTTTGCATCGACATGGGATGCATATATGGCTGCATATCAGGAATGCAATCCACAGGACTATTTCGATATCCTGCAGAGGCATGTGGATCAGATTCTTCAATAATACGACAATTATGTGATATAAGTGATAGAAATAAAATCCTCATTCATAGTGCGATATTTTTGATCGTACACGGATGGGGATTTTTATTTATGCTGAGCAATGAAAGGACAGGCAGATGGGGAGAAGTAAATGGAAGTGTTGAAATTGTATATTCATGTGAATGGCTGCGAGAAGGTGGAATCTGAATGCGCTACCGTACAGATGATTTCGTTTGACGGAAGGTGCGATGGAGATTATTTCAGAGGAGAGATCCTTCCGGGCGGTGTGGATACGCAGATTTATTATAAGGATCAGCCATCAAAATTATCGGCTCGTTATCTAGTGCAGGGAATCGATCATACGGGGCGCGGATGTCGGATATTTATCGAAAATAACGGAATCATGTATGACGGTGAAACGATTACCAGACCGGTCATCTATACGGACAGTATTGCACTGAAATGGATGGAAACGGCATCTATGTATGGAACCCTTACGGTTGTGGAAGGACAGCCGGTAATCACGATTTATACGGATAAGAATAAAAATAGTGGAAAAGGGGGAAAAGGGAGCGCAACATGAAATTTATCATAGAACAGAGTGCGTATTCCGGGGTTTTGAAGATCGCAGGAAAAGTTGCACATGACATGGAACTTGTGACCGGCACGCTGCCGGAAATCCGTGTTGTCGAAACGATCGATCATGAAGAGGTAAGAAGCAGTGCAGCCCGTGAACCGACGATCATTGTCGCAACGATGGGACATAGTCGGTGGCTGGATGCACAGAAAAGTATCCCGACGGATGTGTTAAAAGGCAAACGGGAGTGCTACGGATGGTTTTTCCCGGATGATGGCTTGCGGGAGAGACTGCTTGTCATTGTCGGAAGCGATAAGCGGGGAACGATATACGGACTGTTTCATTTGTCGGAGATCTTTGGTGTATCCCCGTTTGTGAACTGGTGTCATGTGATGCCGGTACATCGGGACGAAGTCCGGCTGAGCACGGATATGGCATGTATCGCAAAGGAACCATCGGTGGAATACAGGGGATTCTTTATCAATGATGAGTGGCCTGCTTTCGGTACCTGGAGTGAGTACCATTTCGGGGGACCGAATACGAAGGCATACGAGCCGATCTTTGAACTGCTTCTTCGCCTGAAAGGAAATTATCTCTGGCCGGCGATGTGGAGCGCACGGTTTGAGGATGACGGTCCGGGACTTCTGAACGCAGAACTTGCGGACGAGTACGGTGTGATCATGGGAATGTCACATCATGAGCCGTGTCTGCGGCAGGGTGAGGAATACAAATATCTGCGCGGAAAAGACAGTATTTACGGAGATGCGTGGAATTTCAAGACGAACCGGGAAGGAATCATAAGATTCTGGGAAGATGGTCTGAAGCGGAGCGGTAAATTTGAGAATGTGATCACGGTTGGTATGCGTGGAGAAGCGGACACCGCGATCATGGGAAAAGGGGCAACGCTTGCGGACAATATTGAACTGCTCAGGGACGTGCTCAGAACGCAGCGAAAGCTGATCCGGGAGAATGTCAATGAAGATCTGTCCAAAGTTCCGAGAATGATCGCTTTGTACAAGGAGGTGGAGGCTTTCTTCTACGGGGATGAGACGACGCAGGGGTTGATCGGATCCAAGGAGCTTTGCGATGTGATCCTCATGCTTTGCGATGACAATTACGGGAACTTAAGAACGCTTCCGACGGAGGAGATGCGTAAGCATCCGGGCGGATACGGTATGTATTATCATTTCGATTATCATGGGTGGCCGACCTCCTATGAGTGGATCAACAGTTCCTATCTTCCGAAAATCTGGGAACAGATGACGCAGGCATATGATTTCGGAGTACAAAAACTCTGGATCGTCAATGTGGGAGACATTGCAACGCAGGAATTTCCGTTATCGTTTTTTATGGATCTGGCTTATGATTTTGAGCGTTGGGGAACGACTGCACTAAATACGACGGATGCCTATACCAGACTGTGGGTAAAGCGGCAATTTGGCAGGCTGTCGGAAGTGCAGCAGGCGCAGATTGCGGATATCCTGACGGATTATACAAGGATGATACACAAGTGCAGACCGGAGGCGTTAAGACCGGAAACCTATCATGCAGCAAATTATCGTGAAGGTTCACGGGTGCTTGCGGAGGCCGGGCGGGTGATGCAGACCGCACAGGATTTGTACGATGAGCTGGAGCGTGTTGCGCCCGAAATACTTCCCGCTTATGTTGCGCTCGTCTGGTATCCGGCGATGGGAACGATGAATGTGCTGAAGCTTCAGCTGTTGTCCGGAATGAATCATTATCTGGCAGAAATCGGTGCACTCAGTGCCAATGATTATGCGAAAGAGGCAAAGGCATGTCTGGATGCCGATCAAAAGATCATAGAGCAGTATCATCGGACAGATGATGCGCGCTGGTACGGAATGGGACTGTCGCAGCATATCGGGTTTACGAATTGGAATGAGGATGAGTGTAAGAACCCGCTTCTGATGCAGGTGTTACCGCTGCAAAAGCCGACGATTATAGCAACGGTGGACGGTACCGTGCAGCATGTGGAAGGCAGTCCGTGGCTGAATCAGAGAATGACGATTTCGGATTTTCTGAATCCGGAATGCAGATGTGCTTCGATCAGCCTGTACAGCAGAAGCGAACTTCCAGCATCGTTTCGGGTGATCGAAAAGCCCGAATGGATCGTACTGTCCGCAATGGACGGAACACTTGACGGTGAAGAGCACAAGAGGCTCACCATTGATGTCACAGTGGACGAGAGTGCGCTTGCGATGGCACTCACCGATGGAAGAACGCAGGGAATGATCCGGCTGGAATTGCCGGCGGGCATCTGCAAGATCAGCGTGCCGGTCGACCGGTCAACGTATGAATATGGAAACAATACGTTTGTGGATACACAGGGATGGATCGCAATCGAGGCGGAACATTACAGCAGATGCAAGGACGGTTTTGATCGGGAAGGACAACCGATGCAATGGAAATGTCTTGCCGGCTACGGAAAGACTTTATCTGCGATGAAAGCATTTCCGACGGATTCCTACGCAGATGCAGAGAATGGGGCACCGTATATCGAATACAGCATCGTGACAAAGCAGGCGGGGGATTATGAAGCGGAATTCTATATGCAGCCGTCGAATCCTGTGACAACAGAGAACCGATTGCAGTATGCAGTGTCCGTGAACGGTGTTCCAATGCAGATTTTGGATGCCGTTACGGATGATTTTAAGATCGGAGATCATCAGCCTGTGTGGGCGCGCGGTGTGCTGGATCAGATCCGGCGCCGGAGTGTACCGGTGCAGCTGGAACAGGGAATCAATACGATCAGGGTCACTCCGGTTACACCGGGCTTTGTTCTTGAGAAGATCGTGATCTATCCCCATGGAAACAAACCGGCAGAAGCCTATCTTGGACCGACAGAAACGTATCGGTGCAGGAGCTGATCATATATCAATACAGTGAGGAGCATGTCAGTCCATTTGCGGAAAGGAAATTTGGCATGGGCTGACCGAAAGAGGAAGGAGAAAAATATGGCAGGAGCTTATGAAACAAAACAGTACCGCAATGTATTTGCGGAGTATGGTTATTCGGAAGAAGAAATCGAAAAAAGAGTACAGGAGACATTTGAGACGATTTTTCATGGCAGCGAAGAGGAGCGCTTTTACCATGAAGCCGGGGAGGATATGGGATTTATGGAAGATACCGGCAATCATGATGCGCGGACCGAGGGCATGTCGTATGGCATGATGGTCTGTGTACAGCTGGATAAGAAAGAGGAATTTGACCGTCTGTGGAAGTGGACAAGAACTTATATGTATATGGATGAAGGACCGGGAAAGAATTATTTTGCATGGTCCTGCGCTTTGGACGGCACAAGAAATGCGGACGGACCGGCACCGGACGGGGAAGAGTATTTTGCTATGGCATTGTTCTTTGCATCAAGAAGATGGGGAGACGGAGAGGGCATTTTTAATTACAGCAGGGAGGCAAAAGCGATCCTGCATGAGTGTGTGCATAAGGGAGAACCGGGACATCCGGGCGATCCGATGTGGGAGCCTTCCAACAAACTGATCAAATTTGTCCCGGGACTGGATTTCAGTGATCCATCGTATCATCTGCCGCATTTTTACGAGCTTTTTGCGGAATATGCCGATGAGGAGGATCGTAAGTTCTGGAAAGGCGCTGCCGAAGCAAGCCGGGCCTACCTGCATAAAGCCTGTCATCCGGATACCGGATTGTCGGCAGAGTATGCGGATTATGACGGAACCCCGCACAGCGCGCATCAGGAGATCTTCGGCCGCCACGACTGGTATTACAGTGATGCCTATCGCACGATCGCAAATATCGCGATGGACCATCTGTGGTTTGATAAGGACCCGTGGCAGGTGCAGATTGCAGAGAAATTCCAGAAATTCTACTGCGAGGATCAGAAGGATCACTGGGACGGCGTCTTTTTGACCGACGGAACCAGACTGGAGGAGAAAGCACTGCATCCGGTAGCCATCATTGCGGTCAATGCCGAAAGTGCACTGGCTGCGGACGGAACTTATGCGAAACAATGTGTTGACAAATTCTGGAACACACCTCTTAGAACCGGTGAGAGACGGTATTACGACAATTTTTTGTATATGTTTGCGATGCTTGCTTTATCGGGAAATTACCGGATCTATTAGAAATGATGATTCGAAAATGAGGTATTGGGAAAGGAGGAGAAAATGGGACACAGTGAGGAAATGATCCAAAAGGCGATCGCACAGGAAAACGGCAAGGTACATGTGAATGCACAAAGCATTCCGGAAAAATATCAGCAGAAGAGAGCCGATGAGGCCGGAGTGATCGAGCATATCCGCTACCCGTCAAAAGATTATTTTTTAGCTGGAAAAGAAATCACAAAGGAAGCAAATGTTTATCTTCCGTATGGTTACAGCCGGGATAAAAAGTACAACGTGCTCTACCTGATGCACGGAATCGGCGGAGACGAAGCCGAGTGGGGAATGGTTGATGAGGATTCGCTGGTAAAAAGAATGATGGACAATCTGATCTATTACAAAGAAATCGAGCCGTTCATCGTGGTGACACCAAACGGACGATCCACCGAAAACTGTGCAAGAGAAGGTTCGGATTATAACTCGTTTTATGTGTTTGGCAAAGAATTGCGTTCGGATCTGATCCCGTATATGGAAGCGCACTATTCGACCTATGCGGTGGAAGGCGATCCAAGTGCTTCAAGAATGCACAGAGCGATGGCGGGACTTTCGATGGGAGGGATGCAGACGATTAACATCGGAATCGGAGAATGTATGGATCTGTTCAGTTATTTTGGTGCATTTTCCGCAGCACCGACCAGCAATTCGGCGGAGAAGACGGCAAAAATATTAGAGGATACTCCATATACCGTTGATTATTTTTACAATATCTGCGGAATGGAGGATGAGATCGCGTACGACAGCGCGGCAGCAGCTGCAAAGAATCTTCCTGATTTATGCGATAAATTAACGGAACCTGATAATTTTATCTGGCAGGAATTAAAAGGCATGCATGATTTTCATATCTGGTATCTCGGCTTTTTCAATTTTGCGCAGATAGCTTTTAAGTAAATTGACGCGCGGTGTTATTTTACCAGTAAATGTAAAATTTCGCCGCGCGTGATTTATTTTATGTACAACGTTAAAACAAGCAGAATAAGGATTGGAAGTGTCCTAGCATGCGGGACAAAAATCACTAAAACATCACAACAAATTACACTCCTTGTTCAAAATCCAAGTCGGCAAACCCGAATTGTTTTACTGCAATTTGTCGGCTGTTCTTCTATAGTTTTTCCCTGTTTTTGTCGGCTTTGATTTTGCTACTATTAAGATGCACAAAAATTTATTTAAGGAGGAAAATAGGAGTGGGGAAAATGGGAAAAATGGGGGCGTGTATTGCACTATCTGCGGCAATGATGCTCACGAGTGTAGGCGGTATGCTGCCGTCGGATTGGGGGATTGAGACGGTATATGCGGATGAGACACAGACAACAACCAAGACGTTCACCGCGGATCAGCTGACAAAGGCTTTTGCAGGTGGCGCTGATGGAACTTCCTGTGAATTAGGGGAAGAAGGTTGGGATGTTGAACTGAAGCATAATGCAGAGCAAGGGTATCCACAGGCGGTATGGAATTTGTCTGAGTCCTTTGATCTTGCAAATGTAGAGTCCGTTGCCTTCAATGTTGAAAGTCAGGAAGGCGATATTTCTTTGAAGCTTGGAATGACAACTGCATCGGGTTGGTATGATGATGTGGAAGTACTCTATGGTCAGAATGGACAGAAACAATATGCGATCGTTCCGAAAAAGACGGAAGGAACGTTTGATAAAGTCGCAATTATGACAACCCAGAATGATGCGTCATTTTGCTTGACCAGTGTGGTTGTAACGTTAAAAGAAGGAAGCGGAAGCCAGATTACTCATGGCGATAACATCATTGATAATGGAGATTTTTCAAATCAGGATTTCTCATCCTGGAGTGCTTCATTAGGAGGTGCTAAGATTACGGCGGAATCTGTTGGAGATGGAGCTGATATTGGTGTTACAACATGTGGTGCTATTACAAGATCCAACGATCCGTCAAAATCATATGAATGTTTTGCACAGGACATCACGAAAAAAGTAAGCAAAGGCGAAGAATATGAGTTTTCTTTTTGGGCAAAATTGTCGGATAATTATAAGGATTCCGAAGATAAAAAATTGAAAGATTCTCAGAAAACTGTTCAATTTCAGCCGTATTATGTGAATGGAAATGATAAGGAAGAGTATGATACAACAGGACTGATTTCCGGTACATCCGCGCAGGTTCTTGAAGTTGGAAAATGGACGAAATTCGAAGGAACATACAAGATTCCATCAGATGCGAAGAAGGTTGTGATTCGTATTTTGGAACAGGGAGATTGGCAGGAAGCAGGTTCCTGTATCATGGGAAAATACTATGTGGCAAATGTATCCATGAGAAAGATCACAAAACCAAAACCGGAGATTGAAGAGAACATTCCGGATTGGAAAGCATCCGTTACAGAAAGTCTTGGAAATGGTTCGATCGCAGGTACTGCCATCATGTCAAGTGAGATTTCAGATGATACGTTGATGGCACTTGTCAAGAAGCATTTTAATGCGGTGACATTCGGAAACGAGTTAAAGCCGGATGCACTGTTTAACTATCAGATCGGACAGTCTGTTGGATATACAAAAATTACGTTCCAAGGGAAGGAACTGAAGGTGCCGGTTGTTAATGATAAGCAAGAGAATTTAGATTTCTCACGCGCGGATGCAATGCTGGACAAAATTCTTGAGTGGAATAATGCTAATCCGAACGATAAGATTCGCGTCCGCGGTCATGTGCTGGTATGGCATTCACAGACTCCGGAATGGTTCTTCCACGAGGACTATGATGTTGCAAAGCCATACGTAGATAAGGAAACTATGAACCGCAGACTGGAGTGGTTTATTTCCAGTGTGTTTGATCATTATTTTGGAGAGGCTGCAAACAAAAAATATGCAGGTCTCTTTTATGGCTGGGATGTTGTAAATGAGGCGGTCAATGGCAATACATACCGTGATGATAAGGTTATTTCTGACGCAAGTGATACAAGTACATCGGATACCCGTCATGGAAGCAATTCCATGTGGTGGAGAGTATACAAGAGCAACGAATTCATCATCAATGCTTTCAAGTATGCAAACAAATATGCGCCAAATGATGTAGAACTTTACTACAATGACTTCGGAGAGACGGACAACACCAAGTGTGAGGGTATCGTAAAACTGATCAACGACGTGAAGTCTGCAGACGGAACCAGACTGGATGCTTTTGGTATGCAGGCACATTACAATGTGGACGGTTTCTCAGCAGCACAGTTTAAGAGTGTAGCGAAGAAGTATGCAGCGGCAGCCGGCAAAGTGCAGCTGACTGAGCTGGATTTTAAGGCAAGCAGTACCTACGATGGTACAGCGGCTACAAGGGAAAGCGAATACACCAAGATGGCATACTGCCATAAGAATCTGTATGAGGCAATCAAGGCGTTAAAGAAGGAAGGAACAAACGTATCCGGCATTACCGTCTGGGGTGTCATTGAGCCGAATTCATGGCTGCATTCCCAGTCGAATCTCGGTGGCGGAGCAAGCGGCTCTGCACAGTGCCCACTGCTTTTTGACGGAAACTATAAAGCAAAGCCTGCTTATTGGGCTTATGTGGATGCAACGAAACTTCAGCCGGCGATTCAGAAGGTTACCATTACAGAGGCGAAGGATGGCAATATTGCAGGAGAAACCTATACGATCGATCAGGGTGCGGTACAGGCAGAATTTATTCCGGTTTGGGATGCAGACGGTCTTACCGTACAGGTAAAAGTAAAAGATACAACCGTCAATGACGCAGATGCCGTTACGGTATATGTAGATCCGGACAATTCGGCATCGGATATCACACCACATAAGGTGACGGTTGCAAGAACAGCTGCTGCTGCGATCGCAGGCGGATATCAGGCAACCGTCAAGGTTTCGATGAAGGGTTTGAAAGTTGCACAGCAGATCAGTCTCGATGTTGTTGTAAACAATGACGGGGAGACAGGAAGCTTTAATGATCTGACCGGAAAGCAGGAGTCAAGCAGCAAGTATTATGCAGTGGCAACCATGAAGCCGGGCATCGAGAAGATCCCGTACGGAACAATTTCGGTTGACGCAGATGCAGATGCCGCATGGGGCAATGCGGTAAACATCCCGCTTACGATCAACAAAGGCTCCGAGGCTTCTGCCAATGCAAAGGTTCTCTGGGATGATGACAATCTCTATGTATATGCAACCGTAAACGACGCGGTATTGGATAAAACAGGCGCTCAGACGCATGAGCAGGATTCTCTTGAAGTGTTCATCGACGAGGACAACGGCAAGACCGCTTCCTATGGAGAGGACGATAAGCAGTATCGTATCAATTATAACAATGAGCAGTCCTTCAATGGTAAAAAATGTCTGGCAGAGAATGTCAAGTCTGCAACAAAAACAATCGATGGCGGATACGTGGTTGAGGCTGCTTTCAAGTGGACGGATATCAAGCCGGCAAACGGAACCAAGATTGGTCTGGAATTCCAGATCAACGATGCAAAAGGCGGCAAGCGTATCGGTACGTTAAGCTGGTATGATGAGACCGGAATGGGTTGGTCAGGCTCAAACGTATATGGTACGGTCGAATTAACCGGAAAGACCGGCAGCAATGGCGGCGGCTCGTCTGTAAATCCGGGAATTTCGGATACGAAGCCGGATGTGAAACCGGACGGAAAACAGGATGCGACCATTGAGACAAAGCCGGACGAATCAACCGTTGAGACATCCAGAGTGGAAATTACAGTTTCCGGCGGTAAGAAGGCTGAGGCATCGGTAACCATAACAAAGGATGCGCAGGGAAATGTGACCAGCGCAAAAGCAACGGTATCGGGATCAAAGGGGACACTTACCGCAGATGTGGTAAAGCAGCTTACCGAGGCGGCAGGAACCGAAGATCTTACGATCATCGTGCAGGTTAAGAATGCGAATGGTGATGTGAAATACACGGTTTCCGTTTCCGCAGAGAATGTGAAACATAATAAATCACTGAAGGCATTTGTTGTCAACCGTAAGACGGGTGAATATGAACTGATCAACAGCAAGACCTATAAGGCTGAGGACGGAAATCTGAATGCAAGTTTTGGAAAGAAGGGCGATTATGTACTTCTGACGACAAAGGAAGCAGCCAGAATTGAAAAAGAAATCCTTAAGACCATCGCTCCGAAGAAAACAAAGGCAACGGTTAAAAAAGGAAAAACAACGGAGTTTAAGCTTGACAGCAAGCTGAATCAGAACAATGTAAAGAAGGTAACCTACAAAACTTCCAAGAAGTCGATTGCTACCGTAAACAAGAACGGTAAGATCAAAGCAAACAGGAAAGGAACGGTAACGATCAAGGCAACCGTGACTTTAAAGAATGGAAAAACAAAAACAGTATCAATGAAGATAGTCGTTCGATAGAAAATATTGACAGGAATACAATTACTATAGTTTGTCGGTAATTATTCCATAAAAAGCCCTCGTGACGCAAGCGGGGGCTTTTTTTATAATCAAATCACAAGAAAAGCATAATCCCAAAAGAAATCAAGCAGTAATAATAAGAAGTGGCCGGAGTGGATCTTTTGAAGAGTGCATGCGCATGAGTGATATAGAAATGTATAAAGAAAAGAAAGCAAAGAAAGTAGGGAGGTAATGATTATGAACGGACCGGTGGCACCAAAGGATCCGGAAAAGAAAAGACCATATTTTTACATTATGAAGGATAAAGAAATCTTCGGAGCAAAACAGGAAGACGGAAGTGCGATTCATTTTATCTATGAGAGTGACGGAAGACTGATCAACAGCGCACAGATCGTCGGAAATATTACGGATGAGAACATGCTTCGGTTGTTGGAGACGGTGGAGGGATTCGGCAAGCTTGTACACAGTATCGGGGTGTCTGTTGAGACCGACAATCCGAAGGAGGAGATGGAGTTCATCTTCCAGATGTACGGGAAAAAAGATCTCTACGGAGGCGGAACCAATCTGCGATGCAGCCTGACCGGAGACGGAATGGAACGGCGCATTTATCTGTCGGATTATACCTGGACAGAGGATGATTATATTCCGGGACAGATCAAGTTCATCATGAGCGTACCGGAAAAGATGGGAAAAGCGAGCGTTCGGTTTTATCTGAACGACGGATATACGGCTCCGGAAGAGGTGGAAGAAGAAGCGGTGGATACGAAATCGGAACTGTACTGCACGATGATCGAGCGTTCTCTCATGAATCTGGGCAACACCTACCGTATCCGCAAAGCGATCGAGAAGGCGAGAGCCGGAAAAGAAGTAACGCTTGCCTATATCGGAGGTTCGATCACGCAGGGGGCGGGAGCAACACCGATCAATACCGCGTGTTATGCCTATAAGTCCTATCAGCTTTTCAAAAGCAGATTTGCGATGAGAGATAACGTTAAATTTGTGAAAGCGGGCGTTGGAGGAACCCCGTCGGAGCTTGGAATGCTCCGCTTTGACAGAGATGTGTTAAGAGACGGCGAGAAGCCGGATATCGTAGTCGTAGAATTTGCGGTCAACGATGAGGGCGACGAGACGAAGGGCGATTGCTACGAAAGCCTTGTGCGCAAGATCTTAAAGCTGGATTGGAATCCGGCGGTCGTTCTGCTTTTTTCCGTATTTGCCAATGACTGGAATCTGCAGGATCGCTTAAGTCCGGTCGGCAGACTGTATGATCTGCCGATGGTCAGTATCAAGGATACCGTGGTGGAGCAGTTTACAAAGAAACCGAACGAGGGAAGGGTTCTGACAAAAAATCAGTTCTTTTACGATATGTTTCATCCGAGCAACCTCGGCCATACCATTATGGCAGACTGTTTACAGTATCTGTTTGAGCGCTGTGATTTGAGCGAACATGCAAGACTTGACGCTTTTGAGAGCGGCCTGACCGAGGAGGGAATGCTTGCACAGCAGCTGCAGATGAAGCCGGCAATCGGCAAAAGCTTTGAGCATGTACGGCTTCTGGATAAGAAAGATGTCTATGCCGGGGCCCAAATCGACGCCGGTGGCTTCTGTGCAACGGATGATCAGCTCCAGAGTGTGGAGATGGATGACCGGTTAGAATTGACACCGGAGTTTCCGTACAATTGGATGTACGATGCAACGATGCCGGAGAATGCTGTCTTTACAATCCGCATCCATTGCAAAGCGCTTGTGTTGATCTTTAAGGATTCCGGAGAAGTGGACGTTGGAAAGGCGTATGTCGATGTGGACGGTGAGCGTCGCATGACGGCGGATCCGCATATTAACAACTGGCAGCACTGCAACGCGATGATCGTGTTCAATGAGGATGAAAGCGCCGACCATACGGTACGCATTGAAGTCGCAGAAGAAGACAGAGACAAGAAGTTTACAATTTTAGGATTTGGTTACGTGTTATAAGGAGGAGTAAAATGGTTACAGTTAAGAATCCGATTTTAATGGGATTTTATCCGGACCCTTCCATTTGCAGAAAGGGAGAGGATTATTATATCGTCAATTCAAGTTTTGTGTATGCACCGGGAGTGCCGATCTTTCACAGCAGAGATCTCGCACATTGGGAGCAGATCGGTAATATTTTAGACCGTCCGTCGCAGCTTCCTGTGGCGGGAGCGGATATCTCAGATGGTATTTATGCGCCGACGATCCGCTATCATGATGGTTTGTTTTATATGATCACGACCAATGTGACGCACGGCAACAATTTTATCGTCACAGCGGAGAATCCGGAAGGACCGTGGTCCGAGCCGTATTATCTCGGCGACGATGCCCCGGGCATCGATCCGAGCCTTTTTTTCGACGATGACGGCAAATGTTATTATTGCGGAACCCGTCCGAATCCGGAGGGCGTTCGCTATAACGGGGACTGGGAGATTTGGATTCAGGAATTGGATCTTAAGACCATGAAGCTGGTCGGTGAGAGCATGGCAATCTGGAAAGGTGCGGTAAAGGGATGTATCTGGCCGGAAGGTCCGCATATTTACAAGATCGATGGTTATTATTATCTACTCCACGCAGAAGGCGGAACCGGTCCGGAACATAGTATTACGGTGGCACGCAGTAAGAAGCTGTTCCAGTGGTTTGAAGGCTGTCCGCGCAATCCGATTTTCACACACCGCAATCTCGGTATGGATTATCCGGTCATCTATGCGGGACATGGAGATCTGGTTGATGACGGCAAGGGAAACTGGTATGTTGTAATGCTTGCATCAAGACCTTGCAAAAAGCATAGCAGCATGGGGCGTGAGACTTTCCTTGCCAGGGTGATCTGGGAGAACGGCTGGCCGGTGATCGCTCCGGGAGTCGGACATCTGGAGGACGAATTTACGATCGATATGCCTGAGCATCGCTTTGCGGAAGAAATTACGAATTCCGATGTCATTCATTTCTGGGGAGAACAGCTGGATCAGCGGCTGGTGGCGATCGAGGACTGGACATCCGGAATTTATTCGCTGACCGAACGTGAGGGTGCACTTCGGATGTACCTTCGCAAAGAAAAGATTTCCGAGAGAGCAAACTGTGCATATCTTGGTGTAAGACAGAAGAGTTACCGCTTTGTCGCAGAGACCGGAATGGAATTCTATCCGGACAATGAGTCGGAGACGGCGGGACTTGTGCTTTACCAGAATAATGAAAATCATCTCCGGTTTGAAGTGGTGCGCGTGGATGGAGAAGTTTGTTTTGTGGTTACCAGCTGTATTCACGGAGATGAGCAGACGCTGGCAACAACACGGCTGGAGAAGAAAGGAAAATTAAAGATCCGCCTGCAGTGCCGCAATCAGTGTGCCCGTGTCTGGATTTCGGAAGGCAAAGGATATGTATCCGTTGCGGAAAATCTGGATCTTCTTGCTTACACGACAGAGGAAGCCGGAGGCTTTGTAGGATGCACAGTCGGTGTATATGCGTCTTCCAACGGCAGTGACAGTACAAATTATGCTGATTTTGAATGGCTGACATGCCAGTCGATGGATTGATAGAAAGTGTTTAAGATGAGAAAATGAAATAATGAGTAGACAGACAAAAGAATATGCAAAGAAACTGGTTGCACAGATGACGGTTGAGGAAAAAATGAGCCAGATGCTCTATGAGTCACCGGCGATCGAGCGACTTAATATTCCGGCATATAACTGGTGGAATGAGGCTTTGCATGGTGTTGCAAGAACCGGCGTGTGGAAGCAAAACTCTCCTGCAGGATATGCAGGAAGCTTACGAGAAGGGACTTGTTTCCGAGGAGGCGATCACAGAAGCGGTGGAGCGCCTGATGGAAGTTCGTATTCGTCTGGGTATGATGAAGGATTATCCGTCCCCGTATGAAGACATTACCTATGATAAGGTAGAATGTCCGGAACATGTGAAGTTGTCTGTTGAAGCGGCAAGAAGAAGTCTTGTTCTGTTGAAAAACGAGAATGCGTTCCTGCCGTTGGATAAAAATAAGATACAGACCGTCGCAGTCATCGGTCCGAATGCGAATTCAAGAGATGCGCTGGTGGTCCGCAGAGAGGGTGCGCAGACACCGGTTGAGTATTAGCGTGCAGAAATATCAAGAAACAATTTTAAATATAGTCTCGTATATGTTATAATGAATTTAATCGGTTGTACGAATGAGGAGCAGGTCGAAAAATCTGCTCCTTTATCGCTTTGTTGTGTGTGAATTTAGAGGGGTTGGTATGAATATCATCGAAAAGTTCATCAAGGTATTGGAAAGATATATGGATAATCTTTCTATTAAGAAAAAATTTATACAGTTATACATTTTCTGTGTTTTATTACCGCTGATCATTACGGACAGTGTCGTCTTATATATTGAAGACAGCATGGAATCGCAGCGGCAGTATCATGAGATGGCAAACGTTGCGAATGCAGTCAGCTATAATATCAGTGCACTGGTGGAGAATGCGGGAGAAATTGCCAAAAGTATGTACACCGATAGAAGGATGAATACCTTTTTGGAGAAGCAATATGAGAGCACTTCGGATTATTATGCGGAATATCAGAATTTCTTTCAGGATTCGACGTTGGAAAACGTACTCGGCATGAATCAGATCGTCTTTACCCTGTATACGGATAATCCTACCGTGGTAAAGGGTGGAAAGATTGATAATATGTCCAATCTGAAGGAAACGGCAGCGTATGAAGCGTGGAAGGAACGAGGCGAAAATGAAGGACTTTTTTTTGTAAATGAGCGTAAGAGATATGCCAATTCCTATCATGGTAAGATCATCCTATTGCAGAATCTTGATTTTTTTTCCAAGAATAAGGAAAAGATGCTGCAAATCGAATTTGATTATAACAGTATGATGCGGATGCTGAGACGAATGAAGTTTGACAATGAAGTTCTTATTTGTCAAGGGGATGCGATCGTACTGAGTAACGGACCTTTCAGTGGTGTCGGTAAAAAATTTGACACGATCAGTGTACAGCAGAAGATGGGATACAAACAGACCATTACACTTCACGGAGCTAAACTTGATATTTATGTTTTAAAAGCGGATAATGGAGTGCGGAGTAAGATTGTGCGTTTTCTTCCGATTCTTGGTTTTCTGGTGATCATCAATGTGGTTCTCCCGATGGGATTTGTGCTGCTTCTCAATCATTCGTTTACAAAGAGAATCCGTGGGCTGAGCAAAGTGTTCCAGTCTGTCAACGGTGAGCATCTTGTTCAGATGGCACACGAAGACGGTAGGGATGAGATTGGAAGCATGATCCGGAATTACAATCGGATGGTCAAACGGACCAATGAACTAATCCAGACCGTATACAAGAACAAGATCAAAGAACAGGAAATCCTTGTCGGCAGGAAAAATGCAGAACTATTGGCATTGCAAAGCCAGATCAATCCGCATTTTCTGTTTAATGCCCTGGAAAGTATCCGCATGAGAAGCCTTTTGAAGAAAGAAAACGAGACGGCAGATATGGTCGAAAAACTGGCGATCATGCAAAGACAATATGTGGACTGGGGAAATGATTCGGTAGAGATTGAACAGGAACTTGAATTTGTAAAAGCGTATCTGTCCTTGCAGAAGTCTCGTTTTGGTGACCGGCTGAATTACAATCTCGAAATTGATCCGGAATGTGCGCAGATCCGGATACCGAAACTTACAATTGTAACTTTTGTGGAGAACGCCTGTGTACATGGAATCGAAAGTAAGGCATCACCGGGATGGATTTTCGTAAGAGTTTATAAAAGGGAAGAACAATTATGCATCGAGATTGAAGATACGGGAAGCGGAATTGAGGAGCAGAAGTTGTATCAGATGCAGCATGATATGCAGAATGCGGATATTGAGATGCTGAAAAACAAGAAAAGCGTGGGAATGCTCAATGCATGCCTGCGGCTTAAAATGTACACAGAAGATCATGTGTGCTTTGAAATTGAAGGCGAAGAGGGTGTGGGAACATGGATTACGATCTGCATTCCGATGGAGTATTTATCATTTGCTGAAGGCTGTGTTAATGGACCGGTGTGCAAAAGGGGGAAAGAAATATGTTAAAGGTTTTGCTTGTAGATGATGAGCCTTTTATTATTCAGGGATTAAAAGTGCTGATCGACTGGGAACAGGAAGGCTATATGATTGCAGGGACTGCATCAAATGGAAAAGAGGCATATGATTTTCTGAAAAAAGAGAGTGTAGACCTGATAATTGCAGATATTCAGATGCCAGTCATGACAGGGCTGGATCTGCAGGAAGCGATACGAAAAGAAAATCTATCGAATGCATATTTTGTCATATTAAGCGGATATGCGGATTTCGAGTATGCAAGAAGGGCGCTTCAAAATGAATGTACGGATTATATTTTAAAGCCGGTTGACCGTGATATGCTGCTGAAACTGCTTAACAGGGTATCTGCGATGCGTGATGAAGATGACCGGATGAGGCAGAAGAACAATAAAATGGAAAAGGCATATCTTGCAAGAAATCAGATTGCTTTGATCAAGGGAAAATACGATGATTCCAATCTGCAATATGTCACATCACAGATGAAATGCAAAGAAGGTGTCCGCTACGTTGAAATTCAGATGGCGGGATGTGATGCGGACGAAGATGTGACGGATCAGGAGATGCGCGAATTCCAAAGACAGATGTATGAATGCTGTACTGCATTCCTGAAAGATTATGCGGAGAATTGTGTGTTTGACGCATCGGCAGATGAAAAAATATATGATGTGGGATTGATCTTTTTTCAATATATGGCGGAAGAGGCAGGACTCGATGAAAACGCTTATCTGAACGGGTTGGTGGAATATCTGGGTGAGAATCTGTCGCGCCCGGTTACGATGCTGGTCGGGAAAAAGGTGCAGGATATCAGCCTTATTGCAAGATCATACGGGAATGCCTGTATGCTTCGTTCCTTTCAGGGATTTCGAAGCAAAAAGGACATCTATTTCTACGAGGAAGAAGTGCAGGTGTCCAATGACGGTATGGTTTTGTGCAAGAAGAGTCTTGATGATTTGCTGAAGGTAGTGGAGCAGAACAATCATATGGAAATCCGGGCGGCGGTGGACCGTTTCTATGGAGAAATGAGTCAGAGAGGCCTGCGTGGGGAATCCATGACGCTTAATATTAACTATCTGCTTTTTCAGTTGATCCATCTTGCAAGCGAGCAGGATGATGAGGTCAATCAGGAAGAAATCCTGCGTCTGATTTCGGAGAGCAGCTTTGAAACAGGAACGATGCGCGGCAGTAAGACACATCTGATGCGTTTCGCCTGTGAGTACGGAGACTATCTGTCCCAGCTTCGCAAGAATGTATCCAGAGGTGTTCTCGGAAATGTAGAGAAAGAAATTAAGGAACATTATGCGGATAACCTCACACTCAAGGGGCTTAGCGAGAAATATTATGTCAACAGCGCCTATCTCGGACAACTGTTCCGAAAGAAATACGGTCAGTCGTTTAAGGATTATCTGAATAATTACCGGATGGATCAGGCTGTTGATCTTCTTCTGCATTCCGATAAGAAGATTATTCAGGTGGCGGAAGAGGTTGGATACCATGATCTGGATTATTTTGTCAACCGCTTTATTCAGGTAAAAGGATGCACACCGGCAAAATTCCGGAAGCAGATGCAGCAGTAAAATGGAATAGAAAGAGATGGAAAACAGGGTAAATTATAGTCCGGCAGAATGAACTATAGTTTACCCTGTTTTTGACTATAATTCGTCGGATTGTTTGAAATGGTAAAAAAAGTAAAATAGTTAATATAAAGAAGGAGGTACATTCTATGAAAAGAAAAAGAATGCTAAGTGCCTTGCTTGTAGTAGCGATGGCAGCAACCATGTTCGCCGGTTGCGGAAATAAAGGCGGCAGCAATTCTTCCACACAGGGTGGAAAAGCAGCAAATGATGGAGATATTAAAGAGTTTACAGCTTTCTTTGCTGTTCCGGGATCCGAGATCAACGATGATAACGAAGTTCAGCAGATCATCGCTGAGAAGACCGGCGTAAAGGTAAAAGAGACATGGCTGACAGGCCAGACGGCAGAAGAAGCAATCGGAACGCTGGTAGCCGGTGATGAATATCCGGATTTCATCTGTGGTGGAAATGGTATGCCGCAGTTATATGATGCAGGTGCATTGGTAGCATTAGATGATTACATTGACAAATATCCGAATATCAAGAACTACTTCACCGAACAGGAATGGGATCAGCTTCGTCAGGACGACGGACATATTTACTGGATTCCACAGTTCTCCAATATTAAGGGAGAAGAGAAAACCTGTACGCATAACGATGAGGCATTCTGGATTCAGGCAAGAGTTCTTGAGTGGGCTAATTATCCGGAAATCAAGACGATGGATGATTATTTCAAGCTGATTGAAGATTATAATGCAGCAAATCCTACCATGGAAGATGGAACGGAGAATATTCCATATACCATCCTTTGCGAGGATTGGAGATATTTCTGTCTTGAGAATGCTCCACAGTTCTTAGATGGTTATCCAAATGATGGTTCATGTATGGTTGATCCGGATACATTAAAGGTAATGGATTATAATACATCTGATACTGCTGTAAAGTACTTCAAGAAGTTGAACGAGGAATATCAGAAGGGTATTGTTGATCCTGAGTCATTCACACAGACTTATGATGAGTACATTGCAAAGCTTTCTTCCGGACGTGTACTTGGTATGATCGACCAGTGGTGGGATTTCGCCTTCTCAGCAGGTGATGCAATTAAGTCTGCAGGACTGGATGCACAGGGATGCGATTACATTCCGGTACCTGTAACGATTGATGGACGTAAGAACCAGTGGCACAACTCCGGCGGAGTTTTAAATTCCGGTGATGGACTTGCAATCACAAAGGATTGTGATGATGTGGAAGCAGCTTTACAGTTTGTAGATGATCTTCTTTCAGAGGAAATTCACAACCTTCGTTTCTGGGGCGTTGAAGGTGAAGATTATCAGGTTGGCGACGATGGACTTTTCTATAGAACCAAGGAGCAGAGAGCAAAGGCTGCAGAGACGGATTATAAGGCATCTCACGCATGTTCTTATTCCTATTTTCCACAGTATGACGGAACCTGTGATGACGGTCTGAATGCAACAAAGCCGAGTGGACAGGCAAAAGAATTCTTTGACGGATTAAATGATGATGTTAAGAAAGCATTCCAGGCATATGGTGTTGAAACATACGTTGAGATGCTTGGAACAAACGAGGCACCTGGTCCATGGTATCCGATGTGGTCATTCTCAAACAACTTTACAACAGACACAGAGGGTGGAATGGCATGGACCAAGATTGGCGAAGTTAAGCATGAGCAGCTTCCGCAGGTTGTAATGGCAAAAGACTTTGACAGTGCATGGAAAACTTATATGGATGCATACAATGCATGCAATCCGGACGCTTTCCTTAGCGAGTTGCAGGCAGAGCTTGATAAGCGGATGAAAGACGCAGCAAAATACGAATAATACATAGAGAATGAGGTTTTAGATGGGCAGATGTTGTGAAAACTCCATCTGCCCGTTTAAAAAAGGAGTGAGGTCATGTCTATAGAGAGAACAAAATCCAAACAGAAAGTGAAAGAACCGAAGACGAAAATTACCTGGAAAGAGATTAAAAGACAGAAAGTATTATTGTTCTGGGCGGCAATCATGGTAGTGTATGGCGTGGTTTTCTATTACCTCCCACTTGCAGGCTGGACTATGGCGTTTCAAAACTATAAACCGAGACTTGGTATCTTTCATTCGGAATTTGTAGGATGGGATAAATTCCGGACATTATTCTCGGATATGACTTTTATCCGGGTAATCAGAAATACGTTGGCAATGGGTGTTATCAATCTGGTGGTAACATTTATTACAGCAATTGTTTTTGCAATTTTATTAAATGAAATTAAAAGCAAAGGCGGTAAAAAAGTCGTTCAGACAATTTCTTATCTTCCGCATTTCCTTTCATGGATCATGGAGGCTGAATTTATGTTAGTATCTGCAAAGGAAATGCTGGACAAGGCTAAGGCAGGCAAATACGCTGTCGGTCAGTTCAACATCAATAACCTCGAATGGACAAAGGCTATCCTGCTCACGGCTCAGGAGAACAACTCCCCGGTCATCCTCGGTGTTTCCGAGGGCGCAGGCAAGTACATGTGCGGCTACAACACCGTAGTTGGCATGGTAAACGGCATGCTGG
>OKUT01000193.1_pt1 | contig 21128 bp, 18 predicted proteins | sample 1606571 | NCBI WGS metagenome assembly OKUT01 (sample SAMEA3882513, study PRJEB24775) | human gut metagenome | biome: human-associated habitat; feature: intestine environment; material: feces | place: Netherlands | collected 2009/2010
TCTGGTTGATATGGTATTTCTCATCCGGTGCGGCGTAGGGCGGCAGCACAAAGCTGTACAGCAGCCCAAAGCCCAGCACCAGCACAAACACAAGGCGGTGCAGCGCCAGTTTTTTGCCAAGCACTGCCCAGACGGCGAACGCCGCCAGCACGGCAGCAAGGCCCGCCACAAGCAGGAAAAACCGCGTCAGATAGCCGCCGATGCGCTGGTAGGTAATCTGCATTGCCATCGTGCCGTCCACAGCGCGGCCGCTGACCGACATCTGCTCCTTCCAGAGTGCCACACCATCGCTATGGCCCACGGCAAGGATCGCATCGGTCGTGTAATGGGGCGTGACGGTCAGCCGGTAACGGCGGCCCTCCCGGCCGGTCACCGCCGGGTCCAGCCCCAGGGTCGTATACTGGTCAGGCACGATATAATCCATCGTGCCGACCGAGCGGGACAGCTCTGCGCCGGTATCGGCGTCATAGAGCACCACCTCCAGCGCACCGCTGGGCTGCTCCCCGGGCAGGTAAAACTCCAGCCCGATCGTCAGCAGATCCTTGTCATAGGTAAACACCTGCTCGGCGGTCTCGCCGTCATGGATCAGCTCTGCGCGCAGAAAATCTGTAATGATCTCGCTGCGGCCCTTCGTCACCTGCGGGCGCACCTCGGCCAGCCAGAGCAGCACCACCGCCGCCAGCAGCACAATGAGCGTTGTCAGCGCGGCCAACAGGGGGGTATATTTTTTTTGTTTTGGATTTTTCATGCAATCTCCCGCAAATGCGAAATCACAACGCCGCGCCGAACGCCTTTTCCACTGCAGCCTTCCAGCGTCCATCGCTGCGCAAAATTTTCTCGACCGCGCCGCGCACGGCACCTTCGCCGCCGCGCTGGGGGCAGATATAATCTGCGCGGGCCTTTACCTCCTCGGCAGCGTCCGCCGGGCAGGCCACAAAGCCGCACAGCGCCATAGCCGCCAGATCGTTCAGGTCGTCGCCGCAGTAGGCGACATCGTCCCGCGCGTAGCCGTTTTCAGCCATGAAATCCCGCAGGAACGCGGCTTTTTTGCCAACATTCTGGTAGATGTCGGTGATTTTCAAATCTGCGGCGCGGCGGCGCACGGCCTCGCACTCGCGCCCGGTGCAGATCATCACGCGGATGCCCGCCGTGCGCGCCAGCACCAGCCCGGCGCCGTCCTTGATGGCAAATTTCTTCAGCTCATTGCCGGTGGCGTCGTAGTAGACGCCGCCGTCGGTCATCGTACCGTCCACGTCCAGCACCAGCAGTCGTATCATCGTCAGGCCCTCTCGTACTCGCTGGGGGTGATAAATTCCACGGGCAGGCCCGCCGCGCGGATGGCCCCCGCCATCTGGGCATTGTAGGCCGCACCGCGCCCGGTGTGGGTGTGCAGGCCCTCGTCCGCGTAGGCGGCAGTGCCCGGCCTGTAGCCGTCGGCACCGGCCAGCAACACCCGCGCCGCGCCGCACTGGCGCAGCAGACGCAGCAGCATCAGCACGCTGTTGCCGCCCTGCGCGTCGGTGGCGGACAGCCGGTCATAGTTGACCACCGCCGCGTCCTTGTCAGCGCGCAGGTTGCTGGTCAGGATCAGCGGGCAGGGGTAGGCGGCATCCACGTCAAAGCGTTTTGCGTTCGTGAAAAACGCATAGTCGGGCGTCACAAAATCCGGCACAAAGTTGGCCGAGACTGTCACGTCGGCCTGCGCGGCTGCTACAGCGGCACGGCCAGCCTCGGCAGCCAGACTGCCGCCGGGGGCCAGCACCAGCACGGTCTTGCCCGCAAAGGCCCTCTGCAGGGCGGCCAGTGCGCCTGCGTCGTCGATGCGGCGGTTCTTGTACTCGGTGTAGAGCGTGTCGGCGTAGGCGGCATCAAACACAGTCTTTTTGTTCGGCGCGATGGCCGCCAGAATATGGTTGATGTCGCGGTTCGTCAGATCGCCCTTGCCAAGGTAATGCTCGGCATAGTTGCGGTGCAGATTGAACCTGGCCGATAGGAAGTACGCCGGGGTGTAGCCCCACGCGCAGTTGCCCTTGATGGGCGCAATGTGGTCCTGAATGGCATCCATGAGGTCGTCAATGTTGTAGTGGCCGCCGAAGTACTCATTCATATAGTCGGCGATCAGCTCAATCGGCAGGTTGCCGGGGATGCGGCCCATGCCCATCAGGCTGCCGTCCACAGCCAGGTCGCGGCGCAGATGCTTGTCGAGAAATTCCTGCGCCAGGCAGAAGCTCAGCGCCATGTTCTCATGCAGGTGCAGCGCCAGACGGATGTCCGGGGCTAAATTATGGTCAGCCATGCTGACGATGCGCTCCAGATCGCGGCGGCGCATGCTGCCGAAGGTATCCACAATGGAGAACTGCCACGGATGAATTTCGTTGACCTGCTCAAAGATCCAGAGCAGGTCCTTGTCGCTGTAGCCCATGATGTTGATGGGGTTGATGGAGACCTTGTAGCCCAATTCTTTGATGCGGCGGGCAAAGTCCATGCCGTCCTTAATGTCGTAATCATGGGCGGTGATACGGATGATTTCAATGCCGTGGCCGTCGTAGGGGGACAGCTTGGCAATGTCGTAGTTGGAGCGCATCGCCATGCCGGAGTACATCGTGTGGCCGCGCTGGCCCTCGTCGGGCAGCAGGCGGTTCAGCTCCTCTATCGTGTTGCAGACCGTCACGTCGGGGTCGTAGCCGTCCACATTGCGCAGAAAGCCGACCTCGACGATGTCCACGCCCGCGCGGGTCAGCGTCTGGATGATGCGGCGCGCCGAGCCGAAGCCCCACTGCCAGTTGTTCACATAGCCGCCGTCGCGCAGGGTGCAGTCCAGCAGTTTAATATCAGCCATGCTGCTTCTCCTTCAAAATTTCATTTACCAGCGCCAGATCCTTCGGCGTGTCCACGCTGACCGTCTTGTACGGGCTGACGATGGCGTGTACCTTGTGGCCATTCTCGATAAAGCGCATCATGTCGTTTTCCTCGGCCTTTTCAAGGATGGATTTCGGCGTATCATGGTAGAATTTCAGTGCCTGCTTGCTGTATAGCTGAATGCCGGTGACCTTCTCGTACTCGAAATCCAGCGTGCCCTTCGGGTAGGGGATGGGGCTGCGGGAGATCAGCAGGATCTCCCGTGCGGCGTTCGTCACGACCTTTTGGTTCGAGAAGTCGATGACGTCGGCGGGGTGCTCCATAATGTTCGTCAGCACCGCGACGTAATAGGGGTCATCGGGCAGCGTGTCGGGCAGGATCAGGTCGAACGCCGCAGGGTTGACCAGCGGCTCGTCGCCCATGAGCTGCAGGTAGAGGTCGGCGTCCTCGACGGTGCTGACCTCCCAGATGCGCCCGGTGGGGGTGTCGTGGTCGGGGCTGGTCATAATATACCGCATATCGTAGGTTTTGCAGGCGTCGGCAATGCGCTCGTCGTCAGTGGCGATGAGCACATCGTCCAGCTTCGGGCAGGCCCTGGCGGCCTTGTAGACCCAGTAGATCATCGGTTTGCCCAGCACATCGGCCAGCGGCTTGCCCGGCATCCGGGTACTGGCGTAGCGCGCCGGAATCACAGCGATTGTTTTCATGAGTGTACCTCGCTTACACGGCGGCCTGAACAGCCGCCTCTATCGTTTGGCATACGCCGTCAAAGCGGCGGTCTATGTCCAAATTGGTGAACCGCAGAACCCTGATATGGTTCTGTGCGAAAAACTCTGTGCGCAGACTGTCGGTCTGCTGTTGCTCGGGCGTGTAATGCTGTGCCCCGTCCAGCTCGATGACAAGCCTTGTTTTCGCGCAGTAGAAATCAGCGATATAGCCGCCGATGGGCTTTTGGCGCTGGAAGCGCGGGGTGAAGGTGCGGAGAAACTGATACCACAGCTTATTTTCCCACGGTGTCATGTTCTTGCGGAGCTGCCGCGCCAATGGGACATTCTTTTTGTCATAGTAGAGCATAGTGGCTTTCCCTTTTTACATTGTGGCTGCGGAAGGTTCTCTCCCCCACCGCCTGCGGGCGGAGCCCCCTCGCAGAGGGGGCTAAAGGACCTCCCTCTGCGAGGGAGGTGGCGCGAAGCGCCGGAGGGAGAGAACCTCCCGGCCGGATGCCGTTTCCCCCGCGCATCAGACCAGTTTCCTCGCCTCCTCCAGCGTCAGCAGGATCTTCTCATCCGCCGCGGTGAAGCCGCGCAGGACGAAGCTCTGCACGGTGACGGCACGGGCGAAATGGAAGGGGAGGCAGAAGTTCAGCACCTCGCTGGGCATCGTGCGCTCCAAAATGACTGCATCGGGGAACAGGGCGGCGTAATCCGTCGTGTCTCGCGGGTGTGTCTTGATAAAGAGCGGCCCAACGGCGTATTTTTCCGCCACCGCTTTGAACATCGCGTCCTGCTCCGCTTGGGTCATCAGCCCGTCGGCCACAAAGCTGCGGGGCAGCAAAAGCGTTGCGCCGTCTGCCTTCTCGGGCAGGGGCTGCGTCAAAAATACGCGGCGCACCATCGCTTTTTCGTCGTCGTTCAGGCTCTCTAACAGTTTGGCCTTGCTGTCCGTCACCATGCGGTCCGCCGGGAACAGCGTACACCGCGCGGCGTCCTCACTCTCGACGCGGACGCACCACGGGCTGTCGCCCCAGTACAGGTAGCCTTTTCCGCGCTGCTTCGCGGCAAAATCCGCCGCGGCGCGTTGGTCGGTCACAAGATGCTGGTCAGGGCCGAGCGTGCTGCCGAACGTGTCCTCGCACAAAATATACCCGGCGCGGCAATCCTGCAAATAGCGGCCCAGCACACTCCAATCGTTGTGGATATAGACATTTTCAAACGCTGCACGGTTCAATTTCCAGCCGCACAGCTTCTCAAAGGCGCGGGCCGCGCGCCGGTGGGCAAACAGCCCCGTCACGGTCCCGGGCCAGCGCGTCTCGTCCACAAGGACAGTCTTGACCACGCCCGTCGCGTCCAGACGTGCCGCCAGCGCGGCGGTGTCGGGCACGGAGGCTGAGAGCACCATCGTGTGGGGCTTGCCGGCGCAGCGCCCGGCCCGCAGCAGATCGACCAAGACCTGATACGCGGTGTGGCAGATGTACAAATTCGGTTTCATAGCTTACTCCTGCACGAGCTTGACCGGCGGGAAGTGGATGCGGCCCCAGCCGGACGCCCACTCGGGCATCGTCAGGTCGCTGTTCGTCACCTCAAAGGCGAACTCGGTCACGGGCTTGTCCAGGCAGACCGCGTGGGCCAGTGCGCCGTCAAAAATGTCGAGATAGAAGAAATACTGTCCCTCGCCCAGCAGACTCGGGTCAAATTCAAACACAGCGGTGTAGATTTTGCCCGGCTCGGCGGGGCCGAGATCGACGGGATGGGTGATGCCGACGGGCGTCGAATCCCGCGCGTGGAGGTTCATCTTCATGTGGATGCCCGCGAACGGCTCCGAAACGCGCCAGGTGATTTTCACCCGCATCTTTTCGGTATCGGCAAACACGCTCGACTCCTTGCCGACGAAATCCAGCGTTTCCAGCCGGAACCGCTTGCCCGCGCTGCCCGTCATGCGGGCGACGTCGGCCAGGTCGTAGTGGACAACGTTGACGTCGGTGGTGTCCATGTAGACCGCGATGGCCTGCTCCACGTCGCCGTCAAAGATGACCCTGCCCTTGTCCAGCACGACGCAGCGGGTGCAAAGCTGACGAATGGTCGACATATTATGGCTGACATACAGCACCGTGCGCCCGTCCTGATTGGCGACGTCGCTCATTTTCCCTAAGCATTTCTGCTGGAATTTCATATCACCGACGGCCAGAACTTCATCCATGACCATGATCTCGCTGTCGAGATGCGCGGCCACGGCGAAGGCCAGCTTGACGAACATGCCGCTGGAATAGCGCTTGACGGGTGTGTCGATGAAGTCGCCGCACTCGGAAAATTCAATGATCTGCGGCAGCTTTGCGTCGATCTCGGCGCGGGTCATGCCCAGAATCGCGCCGTTCATATAAATGTTCTCGCGGCCCGTCATCTCGTTGTTGAAGCCGGTGCCGACCTCGAGCATCGAGGCCACGCGGCCACGGATCTTGATTTCGCCCTCGGTGGGGGCGGTGATGCGGGAGAGCAGCTTGAGCAGCGTGGATTTGCCCGCGCCGTTGCGGCCAATGATGCCCAGTGCCTCACCCTGATAGACGGTCAGGTCAACGCCGTTCAACGCCATAAACGTCTGGCCGAACAGCCGCTGGTCGGTGCCGATGACGGTGTTCGGGTCCTCCTTGCCGCGCACACGGGCCCACCAGCTTTGCAGGTCGTGGGTCAGCGTGCCGCCGCCGATCTGGCCGAGCTTATATTGCTTTTTCAGCCCCGTGACCTCGATGACAGGGCGTTTTTCATTTGCAGACATAGTTACGCGCCCCTTTCTTACACGGTATCCATGAAGGTCTTTTCAATGCGGCTGAACAGCACGACGCCCAAAACCAGCGCCGCAGCGGTAAAAATCAGGCTGTACACAATGCCGAACGTCGTGACCGTGCCGGTGCCCAAGGTAGCCATGCGGAAAATCTCAATCGGCGACGTCATGGGGTTGAGCTGGACGAGCACCCGCAGGCGCGGGGAGTTGTCCAGCATCGACAGCGGATAGACGACGGGGGAGGCGTACATCCAGAGCTGCACGCCGAAGCCGACGGCAATCGCCAGATCGCGGTACTTCGTCGTTAAGGACGACACGATGATGCCGACGCCGAGGCCCAGCAGCATGACCTCCAGCACGACGAACGGCACAGCCAGCACCCACAGCGTAAAGGTGACGCCGCTGCCCGTGGCAAAGAAGTACACCCAGAAGATCAGGTACATGACCGCCTGAATGCCGAAGTTGATTAGGCTTGTCAGCACTTGGCTGACCGGCATCGTCAGGCGCGGGAAGTACACCTTGCCAAAAATCTGTGAGTTTGTCACAAACGTATTGGCTGTATTGTTGACGCAGTTGGCAAAGAAGGTCCACACCGTATTGCCGGCCATGTAGAACAAAAAGCCTGGCACGCCGTCAGTGGGCATGTTGGCCATGCCGCCGAACACAACGTTGAAAATCACGGTGGTGATGAGCGGGTTCAGAATGATCCACGCGGGGCCCAGGATCGTCTGCTTGTACAGCACAGTAAAGTTGCGCTTGACGAACATCATAATTAAGTCGCGGTAGCGCCAGAGCTCCTGCAGGTCGATGTCGAACCAGCCGGTCTTGGGCCGGATGACCGTAGTCCAGCCCTCGTCAGCCGGGCGGGTGGTTTGCAGATTTTCAGCCATAAAAATACCTGTTCCTTATGTGTAAAATCGTGGTTGCATAGTTATCCATAGTAATAGTGCTATTTTACCACATTTTGCGCAAAGAATCAACTTGCCGGGGCGTATATAATAGTAGCAGAATATCGTGCGCGGTGAAAGCGCAGGGGCGGATTCCATATCCGCCCGGGGGCGTTTCCGCAGGCAAAAAAGCGGTCTGCCGAAAATCCATCGGCAGACCGCTTTCTATACAAATTTACAGCACCTTTGACAAAAATGCCTTCAAGCGCTCATTTTCGGGGTTGGCGAAGAACTCCTTCGGCGGCTTATCGACCTTGACGATGCCCTCATCAATGAAGATGATGCGGTTTGCGACCTCGCGGGCAAAGCCCATCTCGTGGGTGACGCAGACCATCGTCATGCCGCCGCGGGCCAGCTCCTTCATCAGCTCCAAAACCTCTCCGACCATCTCGGGGTCAAGGGCGGAGGTCGGCTCGTCAAACAGCAGCACGTCGGGGTTCATGGCCAGCGCACGCACAATCGCAATGCGCTGCTTCTGCCCGCCGGACAGCATGTTGGGGTAGGTGTCGGCCTTGTCGGCCAGACCGATGCGCTCCAGCAGCTCCATGGCCTTCTTGTCGGCCTCGGGCTGCTTCATCAGGCCCAGACGCACGGGGGCCAGCGTGATGTTCTTCTTCACCGTCAGGTGGGGGAACAGGTTGAAATGCTGGAACACCATGCCCATCTTCTGGCGCACATGGTCAATGTCGTGGTCGGTGACTTCCTTGCCGTTGAAGATGACATGGCCGCCGTCCGGCTCCTCCAGACGGTTCAGGCAGCGCAGGAACGTGGATTTTCCGCAGCCCGAGGGGCCGACCAGCACAACGCAGTCGCCCTTGTTGATGGTCAGGTCCACGCCCTTGAGCACCTGCAGGCCGCCGTAGTTCTTCTTCAGTCCTTTAACGTCTATCACTTTGCGCCAGCCTCCTCTCAAATTTTGCAAGCAGCGCGCTGAACAGCATGACCAGCACCAGATAGGTCGCGGCCACGCCGAGCAGCGGGAACATCGGCTCATAGGTACGGTTCATGATGCCCTGCGCGGCATACAGCAGCTCCTTGCCGCCGATGACCGTGATCAGCGAGGAATCCTTCAAAAGCATGATGAACTCATTGCCCAGCGCAGGCAGGATGGAGCGGATGGCCTGGGGGATGATGATCTCGAACATCGTGGTCATGTAGTTGAGTCCGAGGCTGCGTCCCGCCTCCATCTGGCCCGGGTCAACGGCCATGAGACCGCCGCGGATGATCTCCGACACATAGGCGCCCGAGTTGATGCCCAGCGCCAGCGCACCGACCATCGTGAAGTTGCGGCTGCTGGCGAAGATGACCATGCTCATGATGAGCAGCTGGACCATCATAGGCGTGCCGCGGATGACTGTGACATACACCTGCGCCACTGCGTTGAAGATGCCCAGGATCGGGTTGCGGTGGTGGGGCTTCTGCTGCGCGTAACCCACGCGGACCATAGCGACGATGGCACCCAGCACAACGCCCAGCACCAGCGCAATGGCCGTGACCAGCAGGGTCGTGCCCACGCCCTTGATGTACTGCTGCCAGCGGTCCGAGTAGAGAAATGCCTGGTAAAATTTTACGAAGAAGTCCTGCCCGAAGTTCAGCTTCTGGCCGTTCTTGACCAGCTCCGAAAGCGCTTCAAACTGTGCTTCCATCCGCAACACAACCTTTCTTTCTGTTTGAATTCAGCACACCTGTAGGGCCCGGGCATGCCCGGCCCGCGGCTTTCCGGCAAACTCTTGCCTGCGGGAAGGTTGCGGGCCGCATATATGCAGCCCCTACAGCGCGATATTTGTATTATACCATATTTTCGGGAAAAATCACACTAAATAAAAGAAAAGCGCGCCGGGATACCGGCGTGCCTTTCCGCTTGCTGCAAAGCGCTTATTCAGCGGTGATGTACTTGTCCACGATGGCCTGCAGGGTGCCGTCGGCCTGCAGCTCCTCCAGAGCGCCGTTGATGGCGTCCAGCAGCTGGGTGTTGCCCTTGGCAACGCCGATGGCGTAATCTTCCTGGGCGTAAGCGGTGTCAAGGATCTTCAGGCCGGGGTTGGCCGCAACGAACTCCTGGGCGGGGGCGTTGTCGATGACGACGGCATCGACCTGGCCGTTGTTCAGGGCCTGCACAGCGGTCAGACCGTCGTCGTAGGCGATGACGTTGTCCTCACCGAAGTCGTCGGTGCAGTAAATGTAACCGGTAGTGCCGCGCTGGGTGCCGATGGCCTTGCCTGTCAGATCGTCAGCAGAGGCAATGTCGGAATCCTCAGGCACGATGATGGACTGGATGCCCTCGGCGTAGGTGTCGGAGAAGTCCATGACCTTCTGGCGCTCGTCAGTGACGGTGACGCCGGCCATGACGATGTCGCTCTTGCCGTTCTGGGCAGCCAGCAGAGCGGCGTCAAAGTCCATGTCGTCGACCTGCAGCTCCAGGCCGAGCTTCTTGGCGATGGCACCCGCAACCTCAATGTCGATGCCCTCGAAATCACCGTTGTCGGTGGTCATCTCATACGGGGGGAAGGCGGCGTTGGTGGACATCGTCAGCTTGCCGGCGTTGACGGTGGTCACCGCGGCAGCGTCGGCAGAAGCGGCCTCCTCGGTGGAAACGGCCTCGGAGGATGCAGCCTCAGAAGAAGCAGCCTCGCTGGAAACAGTCTCGGTGGAAGCGGAACCGCCGCAGGCGGCCAGGCTCAGCATCATAGCGGAGCTGAGCATCAGAGCAGTGATTTTTTTCATGATGATCTCCTCGATTCAATGTATCTCAAATGTTTGTACCTTCCCAAGCCCTCACTTGGTTGATGTATACAGTATAACTGCATAAATATGTAAAGTCAATGTATATTTAATAACTTCGGCGTTTTACATGGGCAGGGCAGGGGAGTGGAAAGTTTTTTGTGCAAACTGGCGGAGGTATAAATGTAGGGGCCGGGCATGCCCGGCCCGCAGCTTTACAACAGACGCCTGCTTGTCTTTACGTTGCGGGCCGCACATGTGCGGCCCCTACAACCTCAACATTCCAGATTTTTCCACTTGACTTAAAGCCGCACTTGTGCTATAAATAACTTAACTTCATCCTGTACAAAGCCATGAGGCAGACAAACGGGATGCGAGGTCCTGCACAAGAGAGAACCGCCGCGGTACGCCGCGTGGTGCAAGCGGTTTTGCAGCGGCCCGCAGCCTTACCACTGCCGAGCGCGGGGGCGAACCTCCGCCGGGTACGGCCCGTTACAGCCGGTACGAGCGGCGCTTACCTTTTATTATATAAGATATAAGCGCAATTTGGGTGGAACCGTGGAGCTATATGCTTCATCCCTTTTGTAAGCGAGGGATGGAGCATTTTTTATTTGCATTTTTGTGCAATTGCAAAAGGAGCGTACAATTATGAAGATCATCTACAAGGACGGTACTGTCGCCGAGTGCCCGCAGGAGGAAGAACTGCACGTTCTGCGCCACACGGCTGCCCATATCATGGCGCAGGCCATCAAGCGCCTCTACCCGCAGGCGGACTTTGCCTTCGGCCCTGCCACCGAGAACGGCTTCTACTATGACGTCGACCTCGGCGACACCAAGCTGACCGACGAGGACCTGGCCGCCATCGAAAAAGAGATGAAGAAGATCTGCAAGGAGAATCTTCCCATCAAGCCGTTCATCCTGCCCCGTGACGAGGCCGTCAAGCTGATGGAGGAGCGTCAGGAGCACTACAAGATCGAGCATATCGCCGACCTGGCCAACGAGACCGAGTTCAGCTTCTACCAGCAGGGCGAGTACGTCGATATGTGCATCGGACCCCACCTGTGCTACACCAAGGCGCTGAAGGCATTCAAGATCACCCAGCAGTCCGGCGCTTACTGGAAGAACGACAAAGAGAACAAGATGCTGATCCGCATCAACGGCGTTGCCTTCCACAATCAGGAGGAGCTGGACGCCTGGGAGAAGCAGCAGCAGGAGGCCCGTGAGCGCGACCACCGCAAGATCGGCAAGGAGATGCGCCTGTTCATGACCGACGACCTCGTCGGCCGCGGCCTGCCGATGTTCCTGCCCAACGGCTACACCGTCTGGCAGCAGCTGGAGGATTACATCAAGGGCAAGGAGCGTGAGCGCGGCTACCTGCACGTCATGACCCCCTGCATCGGCACCGTGAACCTGTACAAGACCTCCGGCCACTGGGACCACTACCGCGAGAACATGTTCCCCGCTATGGAGATGGAGGGCGAGAGCTACGTCCTGCGCCCGATGAACTGCCCCCACCACATGATGATCTACGCCAACCAGCCCCACAGCTACCGTCAGCTGCCCATCCGCATCGGCGAGATCGCCCACGACTTCCGCTATGAGTCCTCCGGCACGCTGAAGGGCATCGAGCGTGGCCGTCATTTCTGCCAGAACGACGCGCACCTGTTCTGCACGCCCGAGCAGATCAAGAGCGAGGTTGCCAACGTCTGCGCGCTGATTTTCGACGTCTACAAGGACTTCAACATCACGGATTACCGCTGCGTGCTGTCCCTGCGCGACCCCGCCGACAAGAAGAAGTACCATGACGACGACGCTATGTGGAACCACGCCGAGAACGCCCTGCGCGAGGTCCTGACCGAGCTGGGCATCCACTTTACCGAGGAGATCGGCGAGGCTGCCTTCTACGGCCCGAAGCTGGACGTCAACGTCAAGCCCGCCGTCGGCGCCGAGTACACGCTGTCCACCTGCCAGCTGGACTTCTGCCTGCCCGCCAAGTTCCACCTGACCTACGTGGACAAGGACGGCAGCGAAAAGACCCCCGTCGTGCTGCATCGCGCGATCCTCGGCTCTCTGGACCGCTTCATGGCTTACCTGATCGAGGAGACGAAGGGCCGTTTCCCGACCTGGCTGGCCCCGACGCAGGTCAAGGTCCTGCCCGTCAGCGAAAAGACGCTGGACTATGCGAAGGACGTCACCGCCAAGCTGCAGGCCGCCGGTGTCCGCGTTGTGCTGGATGAGTCCAACGAGAAGATCGGCTACAAGATCCGCCAGGCCCAGCAGGTTGACCGCGTGCCCTATATGCTGGTTCTGGGCGCAAAAGAGGTCGAGTCCAACAACATCAGCGTCCGTGACCGCAAGGGCGAGACCACCACGATGGATCTGGATGCTTTCATCAACCAGGTCGTGGACGAGATCAAGACCCGCAAGAATAACGGTTAATTCCCGATAAAATAACTACCGCCGTCAGGGAACTGACGGCGGTAGTTTTATTTTTCCCTTCGTGCTTTTCTGCGATACTCCGTCGGGCCGCAGCCGTAGACCTGGCGGAAGGCGCGGGCAAAGTAGCTCGCGTCCTGAAAACCGCACTGCATCGCGATTTCCGTCACCTGCAGTCCCGTGCCGCACAGCAGCTCCGCCGCGCGCTGGGCGCGTTGGTCGCGCAGATACTGATTCGGTGTCGTGCCGATCATATCGTGGAAGCACCGCAGACACTCGCTGGGGCTGATGGACGCACTGGACGCGACCTGTTCGACCGAGATGTCCTCGGCGTAATGCTCTTGGATAAATTGCAGCATCGTCTTGATGCGGTCGGCGTTGCGCAGTGCCTTTTTCGGCATGGCCTGCACCGCCGGAGCGTGGCTGACCAGCTGGAAGATCATCTCCGACAGCGCCGCGCGGGTCTTGAACTCGTAGCCGGGGATCTCGTTCACCACCGCGCGGAACGCCCGCTCCATGTCCTCGATGGCCTCGTTCTGCCAGTCCACCGTGGGGCGCAGCACGGCGCAGGGACGGCTGGGGTCGGTCAGCAGCGGCTGCAGATATTTCTGCCAGAACACGCTGTCCGGGTTGCCGCCCACCAGCCGTGGGTGGAACACCATGCTGTGCAGGTGGCAGCTGCCCGCATTCAGCGGCCAGTCGCCGTGCAACACCCCTGCGTTGATGAACAGCCCCTCGCCCTTTCCCAAGCGGAATTTCTCGCCGCCTGCCGTCGCCAAGATCATGCCCTCGCTGACGACCAGTACCTCCAATTCCTCGTGCCAGTGCCACGGCACGGGCTCGGCCTGCAAATCGTCGTGATAACAGGCGATGGGGAAGGCGGCGGTGCCATGCTCCATCAGCTCCCGCGCCGAATCGTCCACGGTCGTTCTGCACAGCGACAGTGCCATTTCTTGCTCGCCTCCGTTTTTGGTGAAATTGTACCGAGATTTTGCGGAATTAGTGCCTGTATATTCCGCAATTTGATGATATAATCATAATATCACAACTACAGAAAGTCAAGAGGTTTTTCGTATGGTATCTTTGCTTTTGCCGGTCATCTATCTGGCGTTCATCAGCCTGGGCCTGCCGGACGCGCTGCTGGGCGCGGCGTGGCCCAGCATGTATCCGCAGCTCGGCGCGGGCGTGTCCTGGGCGGGCGGCGTGTCCATGATCATCTCCGTCGGGACCATCGTGTCCAGCCTGGCCAGCGACTGGCTCAACAATAAGCTCGGCACCGGCAGGGTCACAGCGCTCAGCGTTGCCACCACCGCCGTGGCGCTGTTTGGGTTTTCGACCTGCACGCAGTTCTGGCAGCTTTGCCTGTGGGCTATACCGTATGGCCTGGGTGCCGGCAGTGTGGACGCCGCGCTGAACAACTATGTGGCCCTGCACTATGAAAGCCGCCACATGAGCTGGCTGCACTGCATGTGGGGCATCGGCGCGGCGGGCGGCCCGGTCATCATGGGCTGGGCGCTGGCGGGCAGCACCTGGCAGAACGGCTACCGCACAGTGTCCGTTCTGCAGTTTGTGCTGACGGCGTTGCTGCTGTTCAGCCTGCCGCTGTGGCAGACTCCTGCCGACGCCGGAGCAGGGGAGGAGTTTACCCCGGAACACCGCACAATTTCCGAACTGCTGAAAGTCCCCGGTGTGCCGGAGGTAATGCTCTGTTTTGCGTTTTACAGCGGTGTCGAGGGGATCGCCGGTATGTGGGCCGCCAGTTACTGCACCCTGACCCGCGGTCTGGACGCAATGACCGCCGCCAGCTGGGCGAGCCTGTTTTACGTAGGCATCACAGTCGGACGGTTTTTCAGCGGCTTTTTGACGATGAAATTCAACGATCAGCAGATGATCCGCATGGGACAGCTTCTAAATGCCGTGGGTATTGTGCTGATCCTGCTGCCCTTCGGCAATGCGCTGCTGCCGGTCGGCCTTGTGGTCGCCGGACTGGGCTGCGCACCGATCTACCCCAGCATCATTCACGAGACGCCGTCCAACTTCGGCAAGAATCTCAGCATGTCAATGACCGGCCTGCAGATGGCCGCCGCCTACACCGGCAGCACGCTCCTTTCACCGCTTTTCGGCGTTCTGGCGCAGAATATCACAATGAAGCTCTATCCCTTTGTCCTGCTGCTGATGCTGGTATTGATGACGGTTTTTTCCGAGCAGCTGCACAGAAAGACGGCTGCAAAACGGGCAGGAAATGCCTGAAGCTGAGTCTCCCTTTGACAAGGGAGGCTTTTTTATTTTCCCGCCCCTCTTGCTATTTCCTACGCTATCCTGTATAATAAAGGCAAAAGAGAGGTGTCCCTATGCAAAAATGCAGCCTGTGCGGCGGACGGGTCGTCAATGGCCGGTGCGAGGACTGTGGTCTGCCCATCCCGCCGGAGCACAGCTACACCCTGCGGGGCGAGAGTGCCCACTATCACCGCGTCAACGGCGAGGATGTTCCCCACCGCGTGCGGCCCGCGGGCAACCGCCCCAAGGTGGAAGGCTACGACGACGAGGAACGCACTGCCCATGTACATGAGAGCGGCACAGACCGCCACAATGCACCGCGCCCCGCGGTGCGCACGGCCCGGGTGGAGCACCACATCGAGGCACCCTCCAGACGCAGACGCAGTGCCAATGTCGCGTGGCTTATCATCGTTGTGGCGCTGTTTTTGATTTTGCCCATGCTGCAGGTCCTGCTGCATCGTAAAATCGGTTCCTCGGTTTCCGAGCCCGTTCCAGAATTTTCCGAAGAACAGGCCATAGAGGCCGACAGCAACGCCTACGACGACCTGCGCCCGCTCGTATCCGCCGGGGGCACCGACTGGGACGGCGACCTGCCCGCCGGGCTGTACGTCGTGGGGCAGGACCTGCCTGCGGGCACCTACACGATCAAGTGCGCCGAGCACGGCACATCCATGGAGATGCACCTTGTCAACGATGCCTGCGGTGTGGAAATTTATGAGGATCTGTCCGCCTACGACGCTGCGGATTCGGGGCTGGACGACGTCCCGCTGCCCGCGGGTACGGTGCTGTTCCTGAGCGGGAACAATGCGCTCTATTTCCGCAGCAGCAACGCGCAGGTCGATGACCTGTCCACCGATACTGCCCCCAACCCGGTGACCGGCGATATTTCGTATACCCTCAGCGACAGCGAGGACAGCCTGTATCTGCTTGTGGGCGAGGACATCGAACCCGGCGTCTACGACGTGACCTGCACGGCGGGCAGCGGCTACTTTGCCTTTGACCTGCCGATGGAGAACACCCGCACGATGTATTGCAGCGCCTGGCTCTACGGCGACGACACCTATCAGGACACCCTGCACCACATCGTTCTGGCCGAGGGCACCGAGCTCATCCTCTCCAACTATAACGATATGGGGTATACCGTGATGTTCCAACCAAGCGAGACGGTGTACGCTTATAAGTAAAGCAAATCTGGCCTCCCGGGAAAATTTCGGGAGCCCGGATTTATTTTTATCGCACGGTAGGGGCCGCATATATGCGGCCCGGCGGTGTAAGGCAGACAGGCGTTTTGGGAAAGGCTGCGGGCCGGACATGTCCGGCCCCTACAGCACAATACCTGTAAGGCACAGCGCTTTATATAGGGTCGTAGGGCGGCATGCCCCCATGCCGCCGCGGGCTACCGTTTACCTTGTGCGCAGCCGTTCCACTTCCTCCGCCGTCAGCTCCCGCCACTGGCCGGGGGTCAGCGCGGTGTCCAGCGCCACGCCGCCGATGCTCTCACGGTGCAGGGCGTTCACACCCGCATCAAACACGCCGAACATCCGCTTGATCTGATGATAGACGCCCTGCCGCAGCGTGACCTGCACGGTCAGGCCGTCGTCGGTCAGCGGCTCGACGCCCGCGGGAGCCATCGTCTCGCCGTCGGTCAGCGTGACGCCCGCGGCAAAGCCCCGGCGCATCGCGTCGGTCAGCGGCGTGTCCAGCGTGACTACATACTGCTTCTCGACGTGGTGGGCAGGGGAGAGGATGTCATGCGCCAGCGCGCCGTCGTCAGTCAGCAGCACAAAGCCGGTGCTCGTCTTGTCCAGCCGCCCCGCGGGGAACAGTTCCCGCCGCGGAAAGTCCGCCGCGACCAGATCGACCACCGTCGTGTCCTTTTTGTCGCGGCTGGCACTGACGACGCCCTCGGGCTTGTTGAGCATGATATACACAAATTTCCGGTACGCGCCCGCCAGCGGCACGCCATCCAGCGCCACGGCGGCGGTGTGCTCGTCCAGCTGGGTGTCGGCCTTGCGGCAGACTGCGCCGTCGATGCTGACGCGGCCCTTCGTTACGGCCTTGCGGCTCTCGCTGCGGGTCATGCCGGTGCGCTCGGCCAGGTATTTATCCAGCCGCATCATGCCTCGTGCTCCTGTGTGATGGCCGCCGTCCTGCCGCGTGTGACCTTGATGAGGTCCGCCGGGGCGCATTCGATCTGCGTGCCGATGCGCCCACCCGAGACGAGCATCGTTTGCTGCGCAAGGCAGCTCTCATCGTAGACGGTCACGAACTGCTTTTTCATGCCCACAGGGCTGCACCCGCCGCGGATGTAGCCTGTGACCTTGTTGATGTCGGCAACGTGGATCATGGCCACGCTCTTGACGCCTGCAGCCTTAGCGGCCTTTTTCAGGTCCAGCTCGGCCAGCACCGGCACGACAAACACATAGTAGTTTCTGTCCGCGCCCTGCGTGACGAGCGTCTTGAACACCCGCGCCGGGTCCTGCCCGGTCAGCCGCGCCACGTTTGCGCCGTCCACGGCCTGGCCCTCCTCGTGGGGATATTCGTGGGACGTGTAGGCGACCTTTGCACGCTCCAGCATCCGCATTGCGTTGGTTTTTGCTTCTTTTGCCATATTGTTACCCTTCCCGTTTGTTAATAGCGCTGTAGGGGCCGGGCATGCCCGGCCCGGTCGCCCCGCTTTGCCTTCCCCCAAGGGGGAAGGTGGCCCCGCAGGGCCGGATGAGGGGCAGAGCTTCCGTGATTGCCCGTGAACGGGTTGCATTGGCAAGGCCGCCCCTCATCAGTCCGCTTCGCGGACAGCTTCCCCCAAGGGGGAAGCCTTTTTTCTATTATAAATCCCCCCAACAATTTTCGCAAGGGGGCTTGACTTTAGCACTTTAAAGTGTTAGAATACCGTCATTGAGAAAAATTCACGGTTGTAATAGATAGGAGAACACATCATGATCATCGTTTTAAAACAGCACGCCCCCGCTGACAAGGTGCAGGCCTTCTGCAATGAGCTAAACAGCATGGGTTTCCAGATCAACGATTCTGTCGGCAGCGACACCCACATTCTCGGCCTGATCGGCGACACCAAGGCGCTGGCCGAAAGCTGGGTGCTGGCAAATCCCGTCGTCGAGACCTGCCGCCGCGTGTCCGAGCCGTACAAAAAGGCCAACCGCAAGTTCCACCCCGACGACACCATCGTCGATGTGGGCGGGCACAAGATCGGCGGCGGTTACTTTGCCGTCATGAGCGGCCCCTGCAGCGTCGAAAGCAAGGAGCAGATCACCTACGTGGCCCAGCGCGTGCAGGCCGCCGGGGCCAGCATCCTGCGCGGCGGCGCGTTCAAGCCCCGCACCAGCCCGTACAGCTTCCAGGGTCTGCGTGCTGAGGGGCTGGAGCTTTTGCAGGAGGCCCACAAGGTCACGGGCCAGCCCATCGTGACCGAGCTGATGAACAACGAGCACATCCCGCTGTTCCTTGACGCTAAGGTCGATATGATCCAGATCGGTGCGCGCAACATGCAGAACTTTGAGCTGCTCAAGGCTGTCGGCAAGCTGAATGTGCCTGTGCTGCTCAAGCGCGGCCTGTCCTCGACGCTGGAGGAGCTCGTCATGAGCGCCGAGTACATCATGGCAGAGGGCAACCCCAACGTCGTTTTGTGCGAGCGCGGCATCCGTACCTTTGAGACGAGCATGCGCAACACGCTGGACATTTCCGCCGTTCCTATGTTGAAAAAGATGACCCACCTGCCCGTTGTCATCGACCCGAGCCACGCGGCAGGCATCGCCTTCATGGTGCCCGCGCTGGCCCAGGCGGCAGTGGCCGTCGGTGCCGACGGTCTGATGATCGAGACCCACAATGACCCGGCCAAGGCCAAGAGCGACGGTGCCCAGAGCCTGACCCCCGACCAGTTCGACGCCCTGATGAATACCATCAAGCCGGAGCTGGAGTTCTTCGGGAAAACGCTGAACTAACTGTAAAGTGCCTTCCCCCAAGGGGGAAGGTGGCCGAGGCCCCGCCCGAGGCCGGATGAGGGGCCAAGTTACCGTGATTAGCCGCAAACGGGTTGCCATGGCAAGCTCTGCCCTCATCAGTCGCCTGGCGGCGACAGCTTCCCCCGATGGAGAAGCCGTCCGGGCGGATTCCATATCCGCCCGGGAAGGCTTGCGGCTGCCGCACACAACCATGGATGGGCAGCACCCGCCCCCTACAAAGAATCCCGCTGTCTGGTACAGACAGCGGGCATTTTTTATCTCTTATACAGCTTTTTCCGCTGCTGGTGCGCAGCGATTTTGATATACACGGGCCGCGGCAGGAAGCGCCCCAGCGTCATGCCGGCGGCAACCACGGGGTTCGGCACAATGACCGTTTTGCGGCGGGCCATGCCGTCCAGCGCACAGCGCACGCAGTATTCCGGCGTGATGCCGCGCAGGGCGAACTCAACATTCGCCACGGCGTTGAACTCCGTGTCCACCGGGCCGGGGCAAAGGCAGCCCGCATACACCGGGCTGTGGGCCTCCTTCAGCTCCTGCGCCAGGGCGCTGGTCAGGCTGACCACATAGGCCTTGGTGGCGTAGTAGGTCGCCATATAGGGCCCGGCGGGCATCAGGCCGGCGCAGGAGCCGACATTGAGCAGCGCGCCGAAGCCCTGCTTATACAGCTTTTGGCCGATCTTCTTGGTCAGGATATGCACCGCCCGGATATTGACGGACAGCATATCCAGATCCTTGTCCAGTTCGGTCTGCAAAAACGGCCCGCAGTCGCCAAAGCCTGCATTGTTGATGAACAGATCCACCCGGCGATCCTCCAGCGCCTTGGCCAGCCGCAGACATTCACTCTTTTTGGAAAGATCCGCCGTCAGGATCTCACAGACGGTCGTAAGCTGGTCAGACAGCGTTTCCAACCGGTCAGCGCGGCGGGCCACCAGCATCAGGTTATACCCGCGGGCAGACAGCTGCCGCGCAAATTCGGCGCCGATGCCCGAGCTGGCACCGGTGATAACTGCAAACTTAGGCATAGGTATCTCCTTCTTTTATCGGAAATTGTGCGGTATGCGGCATTCGCCTTTAATGGTGCCGCCCCACACCGCCGCCGCGTGTGGAGCCGCCGCCCGAGCGGAACCCGCCGCCCGAGGGACGCGAACTGCCAAACCCGCCGGAGGGACGGCTGCGGCCTGCACCGCCGCCGCTGGTAAAGCCGCCGCCTGCGCGGAATCCGCCCGAGGGACGCGGCCCACCGTAGGGTCTGGGCCCGCCGGGACGCGGGCCGCCCGGGCCGGGGCCGAAGCCGCCGTAGGGCGGCGGGGGAGGAGGCGGCGGACGGCGGGGCCGCCGGGATGCGATACTGCCGCCACGGCCGCCGCGCCGCGGGGGACGCGGGCCGCGGGGACGCAGCACTACCGTGGTGATCCAGATGATAAGGATCACCGCAATGATCAGAAGGATCATGCCCATCACATTCACCCCTCCGCGTGCGGCCGTGTTGGCGGTGTAACCGCTGTCCAGCGTCACACCGTAGATGCTGCACAGCCGGTCGGCCAGCGCCTGCACGGTCTTTTGGGTGCCGGTGTCGTAATCACCGGTAGCCCAATAGGGCTCCATGTACTCGTCCAGAAGGGAACCCAGCGTGCTGAAGGACAGGCGGCTTTCCAGCCCGGAGCCGCGCATGATGTAGTAGTCGCCGCCGTCGGCCTCATAGGGGGCCAGCAGCAGCAGCACACCATTGTTCTGGTCGGCAGAGCCAAGCTCCCAGTCGTTAAAGACATTGTAGGCAAAGCCTTCCATTGTCGTGTTGCCCAGCAGCTCATCGACCGTGTAAACGCCGATCTGCGCGCCGCAGGCATCGGACAAGCTGATGGAGATTTCATTGATGTAGTTTTCCGTTTCGGCGGAAAGAATGTCCGCGTGGTCGGCCACAGCGTTTTTCTTATCCACCTGCACGCGGGGTGCTGCCCAGACGGGCAGCGCCGCCAGCACCAGCGCCGCAAGCACCGCACCTGCGGCCGCCGCGCGCCCGGCAAATGTTTTCAGTTTCATAGCGTTTCCTTTTGTTATACGCTTATCCAAGCAGTGTGAATGTCGGCATCGTCTCTACCCCCCACAGGGCGCCAAGCTGCGCTGTGGGGAATGCGGTGGAATTTACAACAGCGGCATACTTGTTGTATTTTGTAAGATACTCCCGCACGATGATATTTTCGTATGAGGTGAACTCATCGTGCGCAATGTCCAGCTCTCTGCGGTCCTGCTTATCCCTTTGGGCATGCGCCGTTTTATAGGCCAGTTCGACCGCATTGATCATCTCGCTGTGTACAGTCGGCTGCTGACGGCTGATGTCTCCGATATACTCGTTTACCGCCTTCTGCGCCTGCTGTACCGCTGCGTTATCCTCACCCAAGATTGTTCCTGCCTC
>OKUT01000245.1_pt1 | contig 18542 bp, 16 predicted proteins | sample 1606571 | NCBI WGS metagenome assembly OKUT01 (sample SAMEA3882513, study PRJEB24775) | human gut metagenome | biome: human-associated habitat; feature: intestine environment; material: feces | place: Netherlands | collected 2009/2010
AACGCGAGTGTTCTGCGGAATAAAGGGTATGCAGGGTTCTCTGTCGTTCGGTGATCAGATATTCTCGGCTATCTTGGTGACGCCAACGTAGATTTGGGAGACTTTGTACCAGGTGGAGTAGTCGGTGATGCCGGTAACGGGCAGGTCGAAGATCTGCTGAAAGCGTCTGACGGCATCGGCTGTGGCAGGTCCATAGATGCCATCGGCGGCGACAGTTGGTATGGACGGATAATTCTGTGCGATACGATTTAACTGCTCCTGAAGCTGACGAACCTTGTCACCGGTTGCGCCGATTGACAGATCATATCCCGGATAAGAGGATGGAATACCGGCAATGGTTTCGGCAGAGTTGATATAAATGGAATCGCCATAGTAGTAGCGTAAGATCTCTATCGCAGACAGTCCCTGATCGGCAAGATGCTTGGAACCCCATTGGGTCATCCAGTTTGGACAGGTGACACGTTTCCCGTCACAATATTGTGTAAAGATCGGTTGTGTGACACCCGGCCTTGACAGATAATTGGCAAATTGTTCATCAACGATACGGGAGATATTTTTATATATAGTCTTGTTATAGATCCATTTCTGATCGTAAGCGGTTGAAGATGTGATCGTAAAATCGTATCCCTTTCCTCGATACCATTCTGTATAGACACGGTTCAGCGTAAATGACATGATTGCGATGATATTCGCCCGGATCGCCGCATCCGGCCATGTTGCATAGATTTCCGAGCACGCCACGTTTTTGATGTAGTCGCGGTACCGCACATAATAGTCGCGCGCCGTGCTGTCGGTCGGCGCTCCGTCGTGGACAACGACATACTCCGGGATCACGACGCGGGACAGCACAATCTCACCGCTCTCCCCCGTCGGCTTGATCTCACTTTCCGGAATTTTCGCCGGATATTCGCCGAACAACGTATGGTCCGGGATCGTCACATCCGCAAACGCTGCTCCCTCTGCCGGTTCGAGGTCCACCTGCTGGACGGACTGTTCTCCTGAAAGAAGCTCGGAGCCCGTCACTTCAACCGGTTCATACCCTTCCGCCTCCACTTTCACCGTATATTCGGAATACGGCTGATTCACATTCGGTTCCAGACTGTACTCGAGCGGCGGCGTCGCCAGATCCAGCGTCTCCGTTCTGCCGTCCCCGTCGGTAATCAGCTCCTCGATCACATTCTGCGGATCTCCCGTATACGAAACCGTCACCCGCGCCCCGGAAACAGGCCGCGCCTGGATTCTTGCATTTACCCGGATTTCCAGCCGCCCGCGGTCAGTCATTTCCTGCTGCATACGCAAATTTTTCATAAAAAAGCCCCATATCCTGCACTCCTTTTATGGTATGCAGAATATGAGGCTTTGTTGCTTTTCACTTTTCGATTTACAGGATCCGCTGGACGTCGTGGATCATGACGTAGACCATCAACGCCATCAGAAGCACCAGGCCCGCGAAGTGAACCATACCCTCCAGGTCTCGCCGGATTGGTTTTCTGCGGATGGCTTCTATGATCAGAAAGACAAGCCGTCCGCCGTCGAGTGCCGGGAGCGGCAGCAGGTTCATGACGCCAAGGTTCGATGACAGCAGAATCACCATGTTCAGCATCGTCATCACCGTAACCAGAACGCCCTGCGATTTTACATCATCATAGGCGGTTCCGATCGCATCCACCACGCCGACCGGGCCGGAAAGATCATTCACGGAATACTGTCCGGTGATCAGCATACTGACGCTGTCAATGACGGTGCGCACCCAGTATTTGATCTCCAGCACGCTGTATTTCAGCACGCCGATCGGGGACTGTTTCTCCCGGAGCTGATACGAAAACTGTACATTCGCATACATGTTTTCAACCGGTGTCACCGTAATCTCTTTCGTCTTTCCGCTGTGCTCATACTCCAGCGTCACAGCGCTTCCATCGAAAGGATGCTCTGTCTGGTAAGCAGTAAAATCTGCCACACAGGTAATCGGCGCTCCGTTGATCGATACGAGCAGGTCGCCCGCGACAACACCCGCAGCGGCAAGCGGCATATTCTGCTGCACATACGTGAATTCCATGCCACGGTCACAGTCATCGTAATTGAAGCCCATCATATACCGCGTTGTCACCGTCGGTTCATATGTGATCGTTTTCTTTTCCCCGTCGGCCTTTTTAACCTCCAGCGTAATCTCATCCGTCGGCACGCCCTGTACCGTCATCACAGAGTTCAGCTCTTTTCCGATGGAAATATGTCTTCCCTCATAGGAAGTGATGATATCTCCCGCTTCCAGGCCTGCCTCTGCCTCCGGCGAACCGTCTGCCACTTCTGTGACGCGCGCCGGGGAACTTCCCGCGTAGCTGATCACAAAGATTGCGCAGAAAAATGCCAGAATCATGTTGAACACCGGTCCCGCCGCAACGACGGAAATTCTTGCCCACACGGATTTGCTGTTAAAGGTTCCTTCCCCCTCCTCTTCACCGTCCTCGCCGAGCATCTGGCACGCACCGCCGAAAGGCAGAAGTTTTAAGGAATAGATCGTTCCTCCTTTTTCTGTCTTTACCACCGTCGGGCCAAAGCCGATCGAAAATTCCGTTACGGTAATACCATTCGCTTTCGCCAGAAGAAAGTGCCCCAGCTCATGGATAATGACGGTGATTCCGAAAATGAGTACGGCTATCAGGATTTTTACAATCATGCTGTCTTATTCTCCCATCTTATATCTGTTCGCAATCCATTCATACGTCTCCTGCTCCGCCGCGAGAATCTGCTCCAGCGTCGGATCGGCAATCGTTTTGTGTGCTTCCATTGCACCGGCGATCACGTCGTAAATCTCGAGGAAACGGATCTTCTTCGCGAGGAACAGTGCAACGGCGCGTTCATTTGCCGCATTGAAGACCGTCGGCATGGAGCCGCCCGTCCGGGACGCCTTCATTGCCATCGGAAGGCCAAGGAAGGTATCCATATCCGGTTTTTCAAACGTGATCTGTGTCAGCGCCGCAAAGTCGAGGCGGTCGCCTGCAAGGAAGCGGCGCTCCGGGTAATACAGTGCGTACTGGATCGGCAGTTTCATATCCGGTGTGCCAAGCTGTGCCATGACAGCGCCGTCTTTAAATTCTACCATGGAATGGATAATGCTCTTTGGCTGTACCACAACCTGGATGTGGTCGAGATCAACACCGAACAGCCATTTTGCTTCCATGACTTCCAGTCCTTTGTTAACGAGTGTCGCGGAATCAATCGTGATCTTGTGCCCCATCGACCAGTTCGGATGACGGAGTGCCTGCTCTACCGTTACGTTTTCGAGCTCCGCTCTTGTTTTTCCGCGGAACGGACCGCCGGATGCAGTAATCAGAAGTTTTTCAATTTCTTTTCTGTTTTCCCCGTGCAGGCACTGGAAAATCGCCGAGTGCTCGCTGTCCACCGGAAGGATCTGCACACCGCATTCCTCTGCCAGCGGCATAATAATGTGTCCCGCCGTTACCAGTGTCTCTTTGTTTGCCAGTGCAATGTCTTTTCCTGCCTTCATCGCCGCAACCGTCGGGCGGATGCCGATCATGCCGACGATCGCTGTCACAAGGATTTCGCTCTCCGGCATCGTGGCAAGCTCGATCATGCCGTCCATGCCGCTGCCGATTTTTACAGGAAGATCCTTCACTCTGTCACGGAGTTCTGCCGCTTTCGCCTCATCGCCAACTGCCGCAAACTTCGGATGAAATTCCCGGATCTGCTGCTCGAGCAGTGTAATATTGCTTCCGGCACTGATGCCGACCACCTCAAGATCGCCGTTGGCACGCACGACATCGAGGGTCTGGGTTCCGATCGAACCGGTTGAACCAAGAATTGCTATTTTCTTCATATTCCAGTTTCTCCCATCTGCTTCCCGTTTATGCTGTAGGGGAAGCTTTTTTAATGAATCAGAAGCACCGACAGGAAATAGATGATCGGTGCGGTAAAGATCACGCTGTCGAAGCGGTCGAGAATACCGCCGTGGCCCGGAATCAGCTTTCCGTAATCCTTGATGCCCTGATTTCGTTTGATTGCGGATGCCGCAAGGTCTCCGACCATGGAGATCAGCGCGCCGACACCGCAGATGATGGCGTATTCCACCATGCCGCCCTTTGTCGCAGCCGCATAGATGATGCCGAGCAGAATCGCTCCGACAACACCGCCGACGGCGCCCTCGATCGATTTTTTCGGGCTTAAAACCGGTGCCATTTTATGTTTTCCAAAGAGTACGCCGACACAGTATGCACACGTATCGCAGCCCCAGGAGCACAGGAAAATCAGCCATACATGGAATTTTCCGCCGTCCAGCATACGGGTCTGATATACATAGGAAAGCATTACGCCGACATAGACAACCGCAAAGAACGCCGGCATCACCTGATTGGCGTTGTATTTCGGATAAGTAAATACGTATACTGCCATCAGAAGCACGAGATCCAGGATCAGCGCGAGCATCTGGTACATCGGGTCATGAAGCAGCAGGGACAGATAGAAAATCACAACGCCCGCATAGCCCGTAATTTCCAACAGATTCCATTTATCTTCTCTTACCTTCATCGCGCGGAACAGCTCTCCTGCGCCAATCAGCGACAGGCACAGAACCGTCATATAAAGCACGGTTCCGCCGCTGCAGATCGTAAGCAGCGCCACAAGGACGAGCACGATGCCGCTTAACAGTCTTGTCTTAAACATCTTTTTTATTCCTCCTTCACGCCGCCGTAACGCCGGTCTCTGTTATTATATTGTTCGATGGCTTTTCTCAATTCCTCTTCGTGGAAATCCGGCCACGGAACCTCGGTAAAGTAAAATTCCGTGTAGGCCAGCTGCCACATCAGGTAGTTGGAAAGGCGCTGCTCGCCGCTTGTACGGATCAGAAGATCTGGATCCGGGATTCCAGCGGTGTCGAGGTAGCTCTCAAAACACTGCTCCGTCAGTTTTCCGTTCTCATCAAACGCATTCTCTGCGAGAGTTCCGTTTTTCACATCCTCGATCATGCGGGTCATGCCGCGCAGGATCTCATCGCGGGAACCGTAGTTCATTGCGATCTGGAAGTACATGTGATCGTAATCTTTGGAGCACTCCTCCAGTTCATGAATGCTGTCCTGAATATCCTGCGGGAATGCGCTCGGATCTCCGATGATTTTGACGCGCATCTGATTTTTATGTGCTTTTTTGATGCATCGTTTCAGATACTGGCGGAACAGCTTTAAGAGGCCCTCCACCTCGGCGCGGGAGCGTTTCCAGTTCTCGGTTGAGAACGCATAGACGGTCAGATATTTGACACCCATGTCTTTAATCACGTCACACATTTTTTCCAGATTGTCGCATCCGACGATATGGCCGTAGCCGCGCGGCATATTGCGTTTTTTCGCCCATCTGCCGTTTCCGTCCAGGATGATGGCGATGTGATTCGGCACTTTTAATTCATTATCCATACTTTTTTCCTCCGTAAACGATAACAGGCTGCCTGCAAATGACAGGCAGCCCCTCGTTTTCTTTGTATTACACGGTCATAATTTCTTTGGATTTTACGTCCACCATCTGATCTACTTCTTTGATATATTTGTCTGTTAATTTCTGGGTCTGCTCCTCGAGCTCTTTGATTTCGTCCTCGGAAACGTCCTCTTTGGCAAGTTTCTTGAACGCATCATTGGCATCGCGGCGGATGTTGCGGATGGCTACTTTTGCGCCCTCTGCTTTTTTCTTTACCTCTTTTACCAGCTCTTTACGACGGTCCTCGGTAAGCTCCGGGAATACCAGACGGATGACTCTTCCGTCATCGGACGGGTTGATGCCAAGGTCAGACATCATGATCGCTTTCTCGATCTCTTTTACCAGGGATGCTTCCCACGGCTGGATCTGGATCATACGTGCTTCCGGAACAGAGATGTTTGCCACCTGCTGCAGCGGAGTCGGTGTTCCATAGTAATCTACAGTAATGCGGTCCAGTACGTGCGGGTTTGCACGGCCTGCGCGGATGGTTCCGAATTCGGAATCGAGGCTTGCAATGGATTTGCCCATTTTTACCTCAAACGGTTTTACTCTCTCGTCGATCTGATTTGCCATATTAAATTTGTCCTCCTGCTATCTCTTATACGGTCACAGTTCTGCGAACTGTGACATTCGCAGCTCTCATTTAAAGTTTTGCTTCGCAAAAGGAGAGCTGCTCACACCTGAATCATTTTCTTACGCAGTAAAACAGCAAGTGTTTTACTGCTGAATTTTTATTAATTATACCGTTACTCTTGTGCCGTTAATTTTTCCGTTTGCAGCATTTACAATGCTGTTCTCTTCATTTAAACCAAATACCAGCATCGGCATTTTGTTTTCCTTGCAAAGGATGGATGCGGTCATATCTACCACTTTCAGATCCTTTTCAATGACTTCCTGAATGGAAATCTCGTCAAATTTCTTTGCATCCGGGTTTGTTTTCGGATCGCTGTCGTAGACACCATCTACTGCTTTTGCAAGCAGAATCTCGTCTGCCTCGATCTCGATCGCGCGAAGTACGGTTGCCGTATCGGTTGAGAAATATGGATGGCCTGTACCGCCGGCAAAGAATACAACCATGTTGTGCTGGAAATATTTGTTTGCACGGTCTTTGGAAAATCCTTTTGTGAACTCTCCGCATGGAAATGGAGTCAGAACTGCGGTCATCATTCCCTGGGAACGGAAGATTTCTGATACATAGATACAGTTCATAACGGTTGCCAGCATACCGATCTGGTCTGCTTTGGTACGGTCGATATTTTCGGAACTGCGTCCTCTCCAGAAGTTTCCTCCTCCGATTACGATGCCGACTTCAATCCCCTGGTCTACCAGAGTTTTTACCTGTTTTGCCACTTTTGTGACGGTCGGCTCGTCAAAACCGGTGTGTTTCTCTCCTGCAAGAGCTTCTCCGCTCAATTTCAGTAATACTCGTCGTTTCATCTTGCATCCTCGTTCCTTTATGATATTTTTTCACAAATGTCTTGCATTTATGAAATGATTATACCATCTGTTCCCAAAAACGACAAGGGCAAAATTCGTTTCTGTTTACCTGCGGTACTCGGTCGGCGTAAGGCCGGTGTAGCCTTTAAATCTCTTTGAAAAATACCCCGGTGAGGAAAATTGATAGTTCAGTGCAATTGACATAATCTCTTCGTTTGTGTTCCGCAGATCGGTTACCGCGCTGTCTGCTTCTGCAAACCGACGACCTGGATCATCTGCTGTGTGGTAATCTGTATTTTTACATTCACCATTCGAAAAGAATTCCGCGATACGGCGGCATAAAAACCATAAAAAAATCTCTGTCGGAAGTTCAGACTCCTGACAGAGATTTTTTATAGATTCATTTTAGATCTGTGCTACTACAAAGATATCATAGATTGCTTTGATTGCCGTCTCAAAATCGCGGTTCTCCACGCCGATGATGATGTTAAGCTCACTGGAACCCTGGTCGATCATCTTAACGTTGACGTGTGCGTGTGCCAGTGCGGAGAAGATTCTTCCGGCAGTGCCTCTCGTTCTTCTCATGCCGCGGCCTACAACAGCGATCAGCGCCAGATCGGACTCAAGGTCAATGGAATCCGGCTGTACCGCACGGTGCAGTCCTGCGATGACCTGCTGCTCTTTTTCTGCGAACTCGTTCTGGTGAACGAATACAGTCATGGTATCGATGCCGGACGGCATATGTTCGAAGGAAAGATTGTTGTCCTCAAAAACACCGAGCACTTTTCTGCCAAAGCCGATCTCAGTATTCATCATGCTCTTCTCAACCGTGATGGATGCAAAGCCTTTCTTTCCGGCGATACCGGTGATGGTGAATTTCGGTTTGCTGCAGGTGTTCTCCACAATCATGGTTCCCGGATCCTGCGGTGCGTTGGTGTTCAGCACGTGGATCGGGATTCCCTCCTGACGGAGTGGGAAGATGGAGTCCTCATGAAGGACGGTAGCTCCCATGTAGGAAAGCTCACGCAGCTCACGGTAGGTAATGGTGGAAATGACTTCCGGATCCTTGACGATACGCGGATCGGTTACCAGGAAACCGGAAACATCGGTCCAGTTCTCGTAGATGTCAGCGTGTACGGCCTTTGCCACGATGGAACCAGTGATATCGGATCCGCCGCGGGAGAAGGTTTTTACGCTTCCGTCCGGTTTTGCACCGTAGAATCCAGGAACGACTGCGTTATCCAGATCTTTTAAACGCTCGGAGAGCACTTCGTCAGTCTTGTCTGCAAGGAAGTTTCCGTTCTCGTCGAAGCAGATCACTTCTGCAGAATCAATATACGTATATCCCAGATAATTTGCCATCACGATACCGTTCAGGTACTCTCCGCGGGATGCGGCGTAGTCCTCTCCGGCTGCTGCGGCAAAGTTTTCTGCGATTTTTTCAAATTCCGGGGAAAGATCCAGGCTGAGGTTCAGACCGTCGATGATCTCCTGATATCTCGCTTTGATGTTCTGCAGTTTCTTCTTGAAATCTCTTCCAGCAACTGCAGTGCGATAGCAGTCATACAGCATATCGGTTACTTTCGTATCAGCAGAATTTCGTTTTCCAGGAGCGGAAGGTACCACGTATCTTCTTCCCTCATCTGCGCGGATGATGTCTCCGACCTTCTTAAACTGCTCTGCGCTCGCGAGGGAGCTGCCGCCGAATTTTACTACTTTCTTCATAATAATCTCTCCTTGCGTTCTTTTCGGATATCTTTCGAAATCTCGTTTTTCAGCCCGTCACTTTAACGTTAGAAAGCTGTTACGTACTAGATTAGAACAAAATCCCGTATGCGTCAAGAACTTTTTTGGCTGATTCATTCATTCCACAGATAAATTTCCGGTTTTTTCTCCATTTCATAGGAGAATGTCTCTCCAAGCCCGTAAACCGCCTGGCTTAATACGTACTCGCCGTTGTTTGCATAGATTTCGATCATATTCGGATCCACGAAAATCTCAAGAAGATCCCCCTCTTTTAACTGCGGTGTCTCGGCATGAAGCCATCCTTTTGCACCGGATGGATAGACATCCGTGCGGTCTGCACAGACTTTTCCGCTCTGCCGCCAGATCTTATAGCCGCCGATTTCCAGGCTCTCACCCTCTTTTAATTCGGCGCGGATCATGGCACACTCTCCGCATGCCGAAACGAGGGAATCCGTCTTTTTGCAGAATCCGTCACGGATGGCAGGCAGAACACGGAAGTAAATATGATCGTTCTGTACATCCACCACACGCGGCATGCAGAACATGCCTTGCCATATACCATCTACCGGTTCCGGCATCCGAAGCCATGCGATGGAAATCCGGTTTCCGTCCGCATCCGTCATGGTCTGCGGTGCATAGAGGTCACCGCCGCAGTCCAGAAGCTGCCAGTTCTCCGGAAATTTCATTGTGCAGGTTTTTTCATCAAACTCAGGCAGCATACAGATCGCCCGATCCGCATAGCCGTCGGTGTCCTCGATCAGTTCCATCGGGGAGAATACAAAGACGCTGCGTCCGTTTACGTTAAAGAGATCCGGGCACTCCCACATCCAGCCGAGCTTCTGTTTCGTCGTCGCCTGTCCGGCCAGACGCCAGTGGGAAAGATCCTCACTCTTATAGAATAATGCCTCGCCCTTGTGATCCTTCGTCGTGCTTCCAAGCACCATATACCATGCGTCGCTTCCCTTCCAGACTTTCGGGTCACGCGTGTGCGTATTGTCGCCGATTTCCGGATCGGTGAGTGCCGGGATAACAACCTCCTTATCCCCGAAGACATCAAAATGCATACCGTCCTTCGAAGTAAGGTGAAGCTGCGCCGAAGTAAAATCCTGATCAAGGCACTGATGAATATCCTTCGGATTTACCTGATTATAGTGAACACCCGTGTAAAAGAGATGCATCACGCCGTTCTCTTCTACTGCGCTTCCGGAAAAGCAGCCGTTCTGGTCCTCGGAAAGACTCGGGAACAGGGCAACGCCGACATGCTCCCAGTGAATCAGATCCGGACTCACCGCATGGCCCCAGTGCATGGTGCCCCAGCGCGGCGCGTACGGAAAATGCTGATAAAAAAGATGATACTGTCCCTTATAATAAATCATGCCGTTCGGGTCATTCACCCAGTTGCCCGGCGCTTTTACGTGTAATCTGTTTTTCATGTGTTTGATTTCCTTTCTGTCTCTTTCTTGTTGTCTCTGATAAGAAAAGCCGGAAAAAGAAAGCATTTTTAATTCCGCCCTCCTTTGCCCGGCTTGTTCTTGATTTCTATGATTTACTTATTTGACTGCTCCGGCTACGACACCGTTGATGATCTGTTTCTGCAGTGCCACGTACAGAATCAGGATCGGGATGACGCAGAGCAGAAGACCTGCCATGATGGTTCCGTAATCTGCAGAGTAAGTTCCGTAGAAGCTGTAGGTGGAAAGCGGCAGAGTCAGCAGCTTTTTGTCGGTCAGCACCAGGGACGGCAGCAGGAAGTCATTCCAGAATGCCATCGCATTCATGATTACCATGGTGGAAATGATCGGCTTTAACAGCGGGAACACGATGCGGAAGAAGGTCTGGGTGTGGGTACAGCCGTCGATGTAAGCGGCCTCCTCCAGCGCCAGCGGGATACTTCCGCGGATGAATCCGTGGAACATGAACACGGACATCGCCATGGAAAATCCGGTGTGCATGAAGATCAGGGTCAGTCTGTGGTTCAGAATGTTTAAGGTTCCGCCGTATACACTGACAAGCGGGATCATGATTGCCTGGAATGGAATGATCATGGATGCAACCATCAGTGCAAAGATGGTATTGGAAAATACGTTGACATTACGCACGATGTAGTAAGCCAGCATGGCTGCGAGTACCGTAACCAGTACGGTTGCTGTTACGGTTACAACCAGAGAGTTCTTGAAGGCATTCAGGAAGTTCATCTGATTGAATGCTTTTACAAAGTTGTCAGACCTTTGATCGTAAACAGCCAGGAGAACGGGCTCTTGATGATATCACGTTTCTGTTTTAAGGAGTTGATGATAACCATGACAAACGGGAACATGAACGCACAGAAAACGATGATCATAAGGAGCATAGCCAGCGCGTCAGTTACTTTTTTCTTTGTTCCGCCAATTTTCTTCTGATTCATTATGCTTCAACCTCCCTCTTCTTAGTGGTGTATACCTGAATACCGCTGATGCAGGCTACAATGATAAACAGGATAAAGGCTTCTGCCTGGCCGACACCGAACTGTCTCGATGTGAATGCTTTCTCATATACGTGCATGGCTGCCATCTCGGTGGTTCCGTACGGAGCACCGCCGGTTAAGGACAGGTTGACATCGTATACCATGAACGCACGGGACAGGGTCAGGAAGAGGCAGATAGTAACGGAGGACATCATCAGCGGAAGGATAATGTTTTTCATTTTTACCCAGCCGGATGCACCGTCGATGCTTGCCGCCTCGAGCACGTCCTCGGAAAGTCCCATAAAGCCGGCAACGTAGATCAGGATCATGTAGCCTGCCAGCTGCCATACTGAAACGAGCACCAGTGCTGCAAATGCTTTGTTCGGGGTAGAAAGCCAGGAAATTTCAAACAGGCTCCATCCTGTGGTCTCGCCGATGCTGACGAAAACACGGGAGAATACGAACTGCCAGATGTATCCAAGTACGATACCGCCGATCAGGTTCGGGGTGAAAAATCCGGCGCGGAAGAAGTTCTGACCTTTGATGCCGCGGGTCAGGATGTAAGCCAGTAAAAAGGCGATCACATTGACGAGAACAACAACCGCAATGACATATTTAAAGGTTAACAGCAGGGATTTCCAGAACTGCGCGTCGCGCATAACGGCTGCGAAGTTGGAAAGTCCTACAAAGTTTTTCACGCTGGAAACACCGTTCCAGTCGGTTAAGGTCAGGTAAATACCGTAGATAAACGGTACCATGACGACTGCCAGGAAGCAGAACAGGCCCGGCAGCGCAAATACACAGAAATCTTTTCCCTTGTTGCTTGATTTCATTTTCGTTCCTCCTTCATATCCTCCGGCTTACTGCTCATCCCAGTATGCCTGGATGGAATCTATCAGTTCCTCGCGGTCACTTCTTCCGGCCAGATATTTCTGCATTGCCGCACCAAGGACAGACCAGTGATCGTTCGGCACGATCGCAGATGCGTTGAATGCTCCGCCGTTCTGTACTTTTTCGTAAATGTCGCGGCTTAACGGATCGCTTGGCTCGTTCGGGTTGTTTTTAAACGGAGGGATCAGGCTGCAGGTCTTTACAACCATCTGCTGTCCGATCTCACTGTAAACCAGCCAGTTCAGAAACTCTTTTGCTGCTGCTTTCTGCTCGTCGGTAGCCACGATATCATCCAGCATGATCTGTTTGGACGGGGATGCCTGGATTTTGCTGTTGACGAAGTCGTCCGGATCATTGTTCAGGAAGTATGGAAGGAAACCATACTCATCGGTCGTCTCGGCTCCTGCCTCCTCAAGGTTCGGCCATGCCCAGTTTCCGTTGAACCAGAAAGCGGTTTTTCCGTCTGCCAGGTCAATTGCCATCTCATCGTAATCTGCGCCGAGTGGATCGCCCTTTGCTACGTTGTACTCTTTTAACAGGTCAAAGGTATTCAGGAACTCGTTCATGCGGGTGTAGTCCGGCAGATATAAGGTTCCGTCCTTCAGCTCGTTGATGACTTCTGCTGCACCGTCGGAGGTTCCGTTGTATGTCTCGTAGATGTACTGCAGCTGGTGTGCTCCAAGGGACCAGTCTTCTTTTGCCATGGAGATCGGATTCTTCATTCCGTTGTCCCGCAGGCTCTGGAGAAGTGCTGCGAAATCGTCCTGGGTTTTGATATCGGATGGATCGAACTCGGTACCTAAGGTATCTTCAATCACGCTCTTGTTGTAGATAATACCGCGGCCCTCGATACAAAGCGGGAAGCTGTAAACCTTTCCGTTGATTTTGGTCAGGTACTCTTCTGCCTCGCCGGTCCATGCTTCATTGCTTAAGTCGGCTGCTTTTTCTTCTGCCAGTGCAATGACATCGGTCGTATCCAGAATGGAAAGTGTCGGCGGGTTTCCGGAGTTGTAGAGGCTGACTACTTTGGTATAAGGAGAATCGCCGTCCGTTACCGGCATGATCTCAATATGTACGCCTGCTTTCTCCTCGAACACTTTTGCAATCTTTTCCAGTGCTGTCTGGATTTCTGCTTTTGTGTTCATGATGACGATACTCGTTCCGGAAAGCGACGTATCGTACTGGAAGGTATCGGTGGTCATGTCGATCGGCACTTCTTCTTTTACTGCGTTCGGGTCATCCGGATCGCTTGCGAAGCCGAAGGTGCATCCGGTCAGTGCAGAAGTAAGAAGCACGCCGGACATTCCAAGAGCTGCCGCCCTGGCACTAAATTTCTTTCTCATCACAATTCCTCCTGTTATCTCTGGACAGCGGGTCCTGTCCTTCGTTTTGTGTAACCGGTCAAGTAACCGGTTACTTTCATTGTCTTTATCATAGCATTGACAGTGGGTTTCGTCAATATTTTCTTTACTTTTCGTGATTTTCCATAATTTTGTTTTTGGCTTTTGTGGAACTTTTACAAAACCGGTTACTTAACCGATTCCCGCTTGTTCCGGCGGGCGAGAAATGTTATACTATCTTCATATATTATTTGTTTTTTTCTGAAAGCTTACATGATTCACGCAACACTTTTGAAGGGAAGGACACTTGAACTTATGGCACGAAAAAAAAATGTAACCTTTAATGATATTGCACAGTACACGCATTTTTCCAAAACAACCATTTCCCGGTATTTCAACAACCCGGATTCCCTGACACCGGAAAATCAGCAGATCATTTCCGATGCACTGAATAAACTGAACTATAAAGAAAACAAAGTGGCAAAAATTCTCGCGAACGGACAGACCGAATTTGTCGGCGTCCTGATCCCGAGTCTCTCCATGAACTACTATTCCGAGATGCTGAATCAGATTCTTGCTTCTTATGAGAAATATGGCTATAAATTCCTCGTCTTCGCCGGAAACGGCCACGACGAGACGGAGCACCGCTACATTCAGGAGCTGATGTCGTACAAAATCGAGGGCCTCATCGTCCTCTCCCATACACTCTCCTCCCGCGAACTCTCCGATCTGCAGATCCCGGTCGTTGCAATTGAGCGCGAAGACCAGTTCGTCAGCAGTGTCAATACAGACAACTACCTCGGCGCGTACGAAGCGACTTCGCTTCTGATTCATAACCACTGTGATGTCCTGATTCATCTGAACTCACCGACCAAAGAAAATGTTCCTGCCTACCGCCGTCTCGCCGGTTTCCAGGATGCCTGTGTAAAGGCCGGTGTACCGCACAAGGTTATCATTCGGGATTTTGGACTCTCCTATCAGGAAGCCGCAGCACCGCTGCAGGAAATCTTTGACAACATCGAACAAAAATATGCCGGTCAGAAAAAGGGCATCTTCCTCTCCAACGATGATCATGCCAATATTCTTTTAAATCTTCTGATCCGCAAGTACCATACCCTGCCGAACGATTACGAACTCATCGGCTTCGACGGTGCGCCGATTTCCGAGCAGGCTATCTATCCGATCAGCACTGTCGGCCAGCAGATTGACCAGATTGCAGACGAGGCTGTTTCCCTTCTGGTCTCCCAGATGCAGGAGCGGAAAAAACGCCACCCGGTGCCGCTTGCCGAGCCGGTTCACAAGACCGTTCCGCCGCTTCTGATCCGGCGTCAGACGACCACTTGATTTTAAAAGCAGATTTCTATCATAAAAATGTTTTTATCAAAAAAGTGTCATCCACCTGCGGGCTGTGTGCCCTGCAGTTTGTGGATGACACTTTTCTTATCTTCTTACTCTTTTTTAGTTCTGTCCGTAATAAGCATTTACACCATGCTTACGGTAATAGTGTTTATCCTGCAGCTCCTGCGGTGCCGGCTGGATTCTCGGGTTGATGGTCTCGGCACGGTATGCCATTTTGGCAACCTCTTCGAGGACAACAGCATTGTGAACAGCCTCATGCGCATCTTTGCCCCAGGTGAACGGTCCGTGGTTCTTGCAAAGAACGGCCGGAACGGCTTTTACATCTTTTCCCATCCGTTTGAACTCATTGACGATCAGATGGCCGGTGTTTTCCTCGTATGCCTCGTCAATCTCTTCTTTTGTCAGGCAGCGCAGGCACGGTACTTCACCGTAGATGTAGTCTGCATGGGTTGTTCCATAGCACGGAATGCTTCTTCCCGCCTGTGCCCAGCTTGTCGCATAGGAGGAATGGGTGTGAACAATGCCGCCGATCTCCGGAAATGCTTTGTACAGCTCCAGATGGGTCGGGGTGTCAGAAGACGGACGGTAGCGTCCTTCTACTTTGTTTCCGTTCAGATCCATGACAACCATATCGTCCGGTGTCAGCAGGTCGTAATCCACGCCGCTTGGTTTGATGACGAACAGACCGCTTTCCCGGTCAATCTCACTGACATTTCCCCAGGTAAAGGTAACCAGTCCGTATTTTGGAAGAAGCATGTTGGCTTCGTATACTCTTTTTTTCAGTTCTTCTAACATTGTGTTGTCCTTTCTGTCTTTCCCAAACGATGGTTCATTTTAAGCTCTCTACTGCTGCACGCTCAATCGGCAGGCCTTTTTTGTAGCGCTCGGTGAATACTTCAAATCCAGCGACGTCTGCCGGGTCCGGATCCATCTTGGTTCCGGCATTTCCTGCGAAGACTTTTGCATCGAGGTAATCCTCGAGTGTTTCATTCTCTTCTTTGTTGATCATATAAGAAGCCAGCAGTGCGATGCCCCAGGCTCCGCCCTCTCCTGCTGTCTCCATGACGGAAACCGGTGCGTCGATGGCACCTGCGAGGATCTTCTGGCCGACACCTTTTGTCTTGAAAAGACCGCCGTGGCCGAGAATCTGGTCGACCTGCACATGCTCCTCTTTCATCAGGATATCAAGGCCGACTTTCAGGGCGCCAAGGGAAGTAAACAGGTTGACTCTCATAAAGTTTGCCAGATTGAATTTCGCATCCGGAGTACGTGCGAAGACAGGACGGCCCTCGTTGAAGCCGGTTACGTGCTCGCCGGAGAAGTAGTTGTAGGCAAGGAGTCCGCCGCAGTCTGCGTCGCCCTCCAGGGCTTTGTTGTACAGCTTGCCGAACAGATCATTCGTGCTGATTTCCATGCCGAAGGTCTGCGCAAATTCACGGAAGAGATTGACCCATGCATTCAGATCAGAAGTACAGTTCTGGCAGTGCACCATGGCAACCGGATGACCGGACGGGGTTGTTACCATATCGATCTCCGGATATACTTTGGAGAGGTTCTTCTCCAGAACGATCATAGCAAAAACGGAAGTTCCGGCAGACACGTTTCCGGTTCTGACGCGGACGCTGTTTGTTGCTGCCATACCTGTTCCGGCATCTCCCTCCGGCGGGCAGAGCGGAATGCCTGCTTCCAGATTTCCGGACATGTCGAGAAGTGCGGCACCTTCTTTTGTCAGAACACCGGCATTGTCACCTGCGGTCAGAACGTGCGGCAGAACATCGAGTGCTTTCCATGAATATGCTTTGTCTGCGACTGCCTCGTCAAATTTGGCGATCATGTCGGCAAAGTAAGTGTTGGTTTCAGAATCGATTGGAAAGATTCCAGATGCCTCGCCGATACCAACGACACGCTCGCCGGTCATTTTCCACTGAATGTATCCGGCAAGGGTTGTCACATAGTCGATATCTGCCACATGCGGCTCACCGTTTAAGATTGCCTGATACAGATGGGCGATAGTCCATCTCTGCGGGATGTGGAATCCGAAAAGATCGGTCAGCTTCTCGCTTGCTTCTTCTGTGATATTGTTTCTCCAGGTGCGGAACGGCACGAGGAGGTTTCCTGCTTTGTCAAATGCCATATAGCCGTGCATCATGGCACTGAAGCCGATGGCTCCGACGCGGGTCAGGGTGATGTCGTATTTTTCTTTGACATCAGCTGCCATTTTGGTATAGGCATCCTGCAGGCCCGTCCAGATGTCCTCGAGGGTGTAGGTCCACACGCCGTTGTCGTAGCGGTTTTCCCACTCGTGATCTCCGGATGCGATCGGGGCGTTGTCTGCGCCGATCAGGACGGCTTTAATTCTGGTTGAGCCGAACTCAATACCAAGTGCTGTTTTCTGTTCGAGGATTGCTGTTTTTGCATCCATTCCCATTGTTTTTTCCTCCCTTGGGTTCTTTTCTATTTTTTCGTCTCTGTTGACAGATTTTTTCCTGCGGTGGATTCTCTTACGATGAGTTCCGGGGAAATCAGGCGTTTGACGCTGCTTTCTTCTTCCGGGACTTTTCTGATTTTTTCGAGAATGAGCTCTGCTGCCATCTCACCGAGTTTCTCCTGCGGATGGGCAATGGTCGTGATCCCGATCGGACTGCTCTGGCCGATCAGCGAGTTGTCGTATCCGGTGACGGCGATGTCTTCCGGCACAGAGATTCCCTTTTCTTCCAGCATAGAGATAACGGCGAGCGCGATCTGGTCGTTGTAGCAGACGGCGGCATCGACGGACTTTTTGCTGTCGAGCAGCATGGAAAGCATCAGGGACGGTTTGGTTTTCCGGTCCTCGGTGTGAAACCAGATGACGTTTTCGGGATCATACGGGATTCCGCTTTCCTGCAGCGCCTGCACGTAGCCTTTATGGCGCTGGGCGCCCTGGCTGTCGTCGGCCTTGAAGATGCCGATGATGTTTCGTCGGCCGGTCTCTAAAAGGTGCCGGGTCAGCAGATAGCCGCCTTTGCAGTCATCCATCAGAATGCAGGGCTTGTCTGCCATTTGGGGGTAGCAGCCCTGGATGAAGACATACGGGATCTGGTACTTGTCCAGCATTTCGTACAAGTTGATGTGGCGGCAGAGGATCTGGCTTTTGCTCGGCTCGATGATGAGGCCGTCGATGGGCTTGTCGAGGAGTTCTTTTAAGACTTTTTCTTCTTTGGAGCGGCTGTTGCAGGTGTTCTTTAAGATAATGCTGTAGCCGTTTTCGCTCAGCACTCGATCCATTCCCTGGATGAGACGGGGGAAGATGTAGTCGGACAGGTAGGTGGTGGTGACGGCGATGTTTTTTGAATTATGACGCTGGATTACGCGCTCGGAGCAGAAGGTTCCTTTGCCGTGCCGGGCGGTGATGTAGCCTTCATTTTCGAGAAGAGCGAGGGCCTTTCGGACAGTGTGGCGTGAGAGGGCGTATTCCCGGGTCAGTTCGTTTTCGGAGGGAAGCTTCTGGCCGGGTTTTATGGTTCCGGAGAGAATCTGCTCTTTTAGGGCTTCCATCAGGGTGTAGTATTTGGCTTTGCCGGTGGTTGGTTCCATGTGATTGGTGATTCCCCTTTCTGGAATTTATAATACAACTTGTACGGTTGTTGTGACAAGTTGTATTTTTGTTGTGGGGAAGGGACGCTCAGGAGTATCGGGTGTCCGGGGCGTGGCTGTTTCGGAGGCTAGGAACTCTAAGGGTGTGAAAATTTGCTAAAAGCATTCCCCCAAATCAAAAACTCGCATACGCTCAGACAGTTTGATTTGGGGGAATAACGCAAATTTTCAACTGCTAAGAGTTACTACGCTTCCTGCAAATGCGTTTCCCCGCA
>OKUT01000248.1_pt1 | contig 18477 bp, 17 predicted proteins | sample 1606571 | NCBI WGS metagenome assembly OKUT01 (sample SAMEA3882513, study PRJEB24775) | human gut metagenome | biome: human-associated habitat; feature: intestine environment; material: feces | place: Netherlands | collected 2009/2010
AATCTTTTTTGATTTCAATGCTTATCGAATACGCATGCTATGTAACATAAACATTCCCCCCCTTTTATATAATATTATATACAAAAGCAGCTTGTTGTCAACATATATATATATGAATTATTTTGGCTAACTGATAGAACTACGTAGACATATCCAAGAAGAAAGGGGAACAGTAAAATGTAATAGGGTGAATAACTATGGCAAAAAGACCAGTACCACGATACGACTTTAAGGCTTTTGGGGCAGCGATAAAGGCAGCGCGTGAGGGATGCAAGGAGAGCCGCAAGAAAGTAGGCGACGAAATGTTTATCTCGCCGCGCTACCTTGCGAACATTGAGAACAAGGGGCAGCACCCAAGTTTACAGATATTCTTTGAGCTGATACAGCGTTACCATATATCCGTAGACCAATTCCTTTTAGAAACGCCGCCGGAGAAGAACACGCAGCGGCGGCAGCTTGACGCGCTTCTTGACGGTATGAGCGATACAGGCATACGGATTGTAACCGCAACGGCAAAGGAGATTTCCGAAGTCGAAAAAGAGGGCGAATAGGAATGTCCGACTTAAAACTGAACAGGATTTAGAAAGCGTTGTAATCTTTTTTGAGGTTGCAGCGTTTTTCTTTTGCGTAAGTTTGGCAAAATCGCTTTTTCTCCGTAGTAGGTGATAAGAGCCTAAAGGATAAAAACATTCGTAGCAAGCATAGGAAGCGGGTACCACTTCCGTATTTTCGCCCTCCCGCGCTGCGGCGCGTCGGTTGAAAATTGCTTGTTGGGAAGTGTCCCAAACCCTCGGAACGGAAAGGAAAGGAGCGAATACATGAACGGACGCAAAAGAACGGTGCAAATCAAATTCAGAGTGACGGAAGCGGAACGGGATTTAATACTGGAAAAAATGAAGCTCGTACCCACCCGGAACATGGCGGCATATCTGCGGAAGATTGCCATTGACGGGTATATCATTCAGATAGACCATGCCGATATAAAGGCAATGACCGCAGAGATACAGAAAATCGGTGTCAACGTCAACCAGATAGCACGCCGCGTAAACGCGACGGGGAACGCATACCAAGAGGACATAGAGGAAATAAAGGGGGTGCTTGCGGAGATATGGCGGTTACAAAGATTAAGCCTGTTAAAAGCACCCTAAGCAAAGCCCTTGACTATATCGAAAACCCGGACAAGACGGACGGGAAAATGCTCATATCCTCTTTCGGCTGCTCCTATGAAACGGCAGACATTGAGTTCGGCTATACCCTCTCGCAAGCACTGGATAAGGGCAGCAATTTAGCCTTTCACTTGATACAGTCCTTTGCGCCGGGGGAAGTGGACTATGAGAAAGCCCACGAAATCGGGAAGCAGCTTGCCGACGCGGTGACAAAGGGGCAGCATGAATATGTTGTGACGACGCACATTGACAAGGGGCATATCCATAACCACGTCATTTTTTGCGCGGTGAATTTTGTAGACCATCACAAATACAATTCCAACAAAAGGAGCTATTACGGCATACGGAACATGAGCGACAAGCTGTGTCGGGAAAATGGCTTGTCCGTCGTCGTTCCCGGCAAGGGCAGCAAGGGAAAGAGCTATGCGGAGTACCAGGCAGAAAAGACGGGTACAAGTTGGAAAGGCAAGCTAAAGATTGCCGTTGACGCGCTTATCCCCCAAGTTTCCAGTTTTGAGGAATTGTTGCAGCGGTTACAGGCGGCGGGCTATGAGATAAAGCCGGGGAAATATGTTTCATGCCGCGCCCCCGGACAGGAACGCTTCACCCGTCTTAAAACCCTCGGCGCGGATTATACAGAGGAAGCCATAAGGGAACGGATAGCGGGCAGACGGGCAAAGGCGGCGAAAGCCCCCAGAGAGCAGCGCGACGTTTCGCTGCTTATCGACATTGAGAACAGTATCAAGGCGGCGCAGAGTAAGGGCTATGAACAGTGGGCGAAAATCCACAATCTGAAACAGGCAGCAAAGACCATGAATTTCTTGACGGAACATAAGATTGAACAGTACGCGGATTTAGTCAGCCGGATTGAAGAAATGGCAGCGGAAAGCGGACAGGCGGCAGACGCATTGAAGGACGCGGAAAAGCGGCTTGCGGACATGGCGGTGCTTATCAAGAATGTTTCCACCTACCAAAAGACAAAGCCCGTCTATGACGCATACCGCAAGGCAAGGAACAGGGAGAAGTACCGCGCCGGACAGGAACAGGCGATTATCCTACATGAAGCCGCCGCAAGGTCGCTGAAAGCGGCGGGCATTGCAAAGCTCCCGAACCTTGCCGCGCTGCAATCGGAGTATGAAGCCCTCCAAGCGCAGAAAGAAGCCCTTTACGCCGACTATGGGAAGCTGAAAAAGAAAGTCCGGGAATATGATATTATCAAGCAGAACATTGACAGCATTTTACAGGCAGACAGGCAGCCGGAACGGGAAAAGGGAACAGAGCGCGGATAAGGATAGCAAAATCCCCGCCGCTGTGCTATGATAGGGCTATCAAAAAGCAGAGGAGCGTTGAGCATGGAAAACCAGAAAATGCCGGAATATGAAACCATACGCGCCGCCGTTGCCGGGGAAAAATGGGCGGTGGAGAAAGTCGTGGAGTGCTACAAGGACGAAATCGACAGGCTATCGACGGTAGCGGTCAGACAGCCGGACGGAAGCACGAAACAGGAAATCAACGAAGATATGCGCCAGTCTATCACAAAGAAGCTGATAGAAGCCCTCCCGCAGTTCCCGCTTGAAGAAATGGAAAAGGGAAATGTCAGATAGGCAAAAAAAGAACAGGGCGCGGAAGCCAGTATATGACTTCCGCGCCCTGTCTTTTTATGGGTGCTGTTTTCGTGAATGTTACGCAGTAGAACGCCATTTTTGGGGGTAAAGGTATAAAGTATCGCCTATCCGATTTTCACGCCCGGAAAGCCCTGTAAATCAAGGGATTTTCCGCGCCTACTGCGTAACAGGGGTGCGTCTTTTCCTCATGCGCTCGGCGGCTTGTCTGCGGGTGATACGCTTCCGGCAGACGGGGCAGTATTTGACACTGTTAGAGGTTGACGCAAAGAACGCGCCGCACTCGGTACATTTCTTCTTATCCCCTGTCTGGTAAAGCTCCGCATAAAGCAGCCTGTCGGCGGGAAGCACCGCAACCCGGAACCACTTGCAGAGAAGCGAATAGGAAATGAGCTGCGGACATACGCACTCGTCCCCGTCGTCCAGTAAGATACAGTTCCCGTTATCATAATTGCAGCACGTCCGGCGCACAAGGGCGTTGACTTTCCGGCTCTGGGGCGGCGTCAGCCGCTTAACCCCGTTCATACTTCATCAGCGGCGTAAATGGGAAGCTCTGCAAATTCCGCTTCGGTCAAAGCGTCCACTTTGGAAAGGGTGCGCTTTGCAAGCTCCCGCATATCCGCGTCCATGTAGGGCAGCGCGGCGTTGACATTCTCAATCAAAGCCCGCTTGCCGCCCTCGTTGTAAATGCTCAAAAGGTTTGTTTCTTCAACAGTCAGTCTAATCATGCTCATACCTCCATATCGTGATTTTTTGTTTTTGCCGCCGCCTTTTTCGGGGCGGTCTTTGCCTTGTCTGCTTTAAGCTGCGCCCGGATAGAGGGGCGGGGCTTCCTTATCTCCCTGTCCCGGTTCTCCCCCTTGTCAATCAGCGCATACGTCCCATGTCTGCCCTCGATTTTGGAAAAGGAAAGAGTCTTATAGGGCAGCATGGAGAAAAGGCGGTCAGTGTCCTTTGTGGCTGCAAGCCGCATGAACGCCGGGGAAAGCTCTGCCATGAAATGGGTCTTGTTCGGGCTATTCGGCTCATAGTGCCGCTTCATTTCCCGCACAATGCGCCGCGCTTCCGTTTCAATCAGCCCGTCCCGCAAGGCTGTGATATGCGCCTTGAAGTCCCCCGGTGGAAGCTGCTCCCGGCTGCGCCGTTCTTCCTGTAAGAGTGATTGCAGCGCGTCCGGGTCGTCGGGTAGGGCTTCAAAGCGTTCAAACTTCCCAAGCTGCGGGTCTGGGTTGCCGTTGAAGAACCGTCCGGCGGGTATCTCCCTTTCCCCTCGCTCATAAATCAGCTTCACCGTATCGGCGGGCAGCTCCTTTTCCTTGACGCGCTCATAATGTTTAGAGTAGTCCAGTTCGTACAGATTGCCCTTGATTTTCCCGCGCTCCTTTCCCGTCAGCTCGATTGCATAGGCAAGGACGCGGTCGCTTGTCTGCTCCATGTAGAAACGCCATGTGTTGTGGGGCGCGGTGTCTTTGAGGAAAACGTCGCGCTCCCGGAAACAGTGCGTCCCGGACGGGCGGCAGAACCACAAAAGTGTTTTGTCCTCCCTGTGGGGGCTTGCCGCCGCCTTTGCGATAATCTCTTTGTCAATGTCTAAGTCGCTCTGGTAAAAGCCTGTGTTCTGCTTCATAATCGCTTCAAGGGAAGCGAACAAATCCACGTTTTCAAATTTACTCTGTTCCGGCATGGGTCAGCTCCTTTCCAAGTCCTGTGACTTCTGCTTTGCGTTTTTCTTCTGCGCCTTTTCCTTGTCGGCTCTAAGCTGCGCCCGGATAGAGGGCTTTTTTTCCGGCTTCGCTCCCTTGCCGCGCTCCTTGTCGGCTTTGACAGCGTTAGCCAGGTCAACAAGGGAAATCTGCTCGCCCGCCTTTACCTTTGCTTCCAGTTCGTCAACGGTGGGGGTGTTGTTGATGATACCGTCAATCATGTTCCCGTTCTGCTCTGTGGTCTGCTCGGCGGTTTTCAAGGGATTGTCCCGCTGCGCCTGTTCTGCGGCAACGGCAAACGCCCGCGTCCCATTCCCCATAATCAGATACTTTCCGTCGTCCGACTGGTGGTGAAAGCCATATCCGGCGGCTTCTATCTGCTCCCGGCTCATAGCGGTTACATGGAAAGTCCCTCTCGGTGTTTTGACAGTTTCGCCCGTTTCCAAGTCGTCCGGGGTAAGCTGCTTCTGCTCCTGTAAAAACTCCGGCACTTCCCGGAAACCTACACTGTCAACGAAATGCGCCGCGTCCTGTCCGTCCTGATGAAGCACTACCACGTCCGAAACGGAAAGGCTGTGTCCCTTAAAATCTTTGGGGTGGTCGATATTGAAACGGGTGTAAATATCTTCAAGGGAAGTTTCCGGCGCAAGGGGCGCGGAATAGACAAGCTCATAGTTCGCCCTGTCAACCACATTTCCCGCCGCCTGCAGGCGGTCGTATGGCTCAAAGCGGAAATCCCTTGTTTCGTCCCCGCCCTTTATCTGGTAAATGGAAAAGGTGTCTTTGTCCTGTCCGGCGGTCTGCGCCGTTTCCTGTGCCTTTGCGTAAAGCTGCTTTACGTCGCCCTCGGTCAGCTCGCCGCTTTTGAGCTGCCCCATAAGCTCGCGGCATTTCTCCGGCGTTCCCGTATAAAGCACGTCGCCCATTTTCGCCCGCCCGTTCTCCTGTGTCACATAGGCTTGCAAGAGGTAGCTGTTTTCCCGGCTGTCGCTGTAAGGGTTCCGGCGCACTCTGTAAATCGTTTCCGGGGTAAAGGCTTCTTTCGGGGCTGCGCCCGCTTTTTCCTGTGCGCCGGATTTTCCCGGTGCGGCTGCTTCCGGATCCGGCTTCTCCGGCGCGGCTTCCTGTCCCTCTCTGGTGGGCTGCTCCTGTCCGGCGGTCTGCTCCTTGTCCTGTGCCTTTTGCAGCTCCGCAAAATTTTCGTCTATGGAATTGATAATCTCGGCGGCTGCGCTGCGTATCGTTTCAAGGGAGCTTTTCAGCTCGGACAGCTCCCGCCCGCTGCTCCACCCGGCGACATAGCCGAAAGAGTAGTCCGACGTGTCAAGCCCGTAATGTTGGCAGACAGTATAGGCGACGCTTTCCGCTTCGACTTCGCGGGTGCGGCGGTCAACGTGGGGCTGCTGCTCGTCCTTTGGCGCGTTGAGGTCAATGTCGTGCAGCTTCGCATGGGCGATTTCGTGAATGGCGGTCTTTAAGGTCTGTAATTCGCTCATGCCCTCGTTGATAGCAATGCGCTTGTCCTCCAAGTGGTAGTAGCCATGAGAGCCGCCCTCGATATTCTCAAAGGCGATAGGAACGGGGGAAGTCTTTTCAAGGGCTGCGAAAAAATCCTTGTAGCGGTCAACGTCGCCTGTCAGCTCGTCAACCGCAATGTCCGGCAGCTCCTTTCCCTCGGTCTGGGAAACGTCAAAGACGGATACCACCTTGTAGGCGGGTATGGTGACTTCCTTTTCCTCGGTGACGGGCTTCCCGTCCTTGCCGATAACGGGCTTCTGCGTGTGCGGGTCGATTTTCTGCATTTCCTGTTTGATTTTATAGGGTGACGGAGCAATGATTTTAATTCCCTTTTGCCCTTTCATCACGTTTCGTTCAAAGTTGTTCTTCCAAGCGGAAAAGCCCGCCACAAGGGAAGCGTCCGGCTTCTGCATGGCGATAAGGACGGTGTTTCGGAAGCTGTAATTATGGAATTTTGACATGACTTTCAGATATTCCCGGTAACGCTCGCTGTCAAAGAGTTCCGCAATACCCTGTTCCAGACGGTCGGTAATCTCTTTGAGCTTTTCGGCGGGCTTCTCGCTCGTCAGCACGATAGGGATAACCGGGCGCGGCTCCTGTGGCTGCTCTGCGGTCTGCGCCGTTCTCTGCCCCGGCGCGGCTGCGTCCATTTCTACCTTTGACGGGTCGGGTCTTTCCGGCTGCGGGGGCTGCGGCGTTACCCGGTATTCCTCCGGCACGTCGCGCCCGTCGTACCATTCTGTAAAGGTGTTGCGGTTGTTGTAGATATAGCCCTTTTCGGTAAACATACCGTCGTCGTTAATGGAAGCGTCCCGCCCGTATTCCTCATACATGAAATACTTTTTCGCTTCTTCGGGAAGTTCCGGTTCTTCCAGTTCATCAACCAGATAACGCCCGTATTCTTCTTCATTGTGGACGGACGGATAAATCCAGTAGCAGTCAAGGTTTTGTGCAAGGTTGATGATGTCCTGTAAGCTGTCGGCATGGTCGCCGTATTCAATGGCTGCAATGAATTTCTCCCGGTCGTCGTCAAACTGCATTTCCAAGAGCTTCCCTAAATAGTTCAGCTCGTCGGGGTGGGAATACTCGCTTAAATGCTCCGTCAAGCCGGGGATAGTGGATTGAAATTCTGTGAAATGCCATTCCTCATAGTGCTTGAAGTCAATCCCGATACGGTCAAAGACTTCTTTCAGATGTTCGGCAGTCGTGGGGAATGTCACCCATTCGCCCGCGGGTCTGCCCTCGGTGTACTTCCCAAGATTGGAAAGATAGCCGCTTAAAATCGGTTCTGCCATTTGTTCGCTCCTTTCTTTTTCAATCATGCGGTGCATAAGCTCAAAATCCTCAATGCTCATGCTCCCGTCAAATACATAGGGGTTAAAATCCTCTCCGTCCCGGTAGGGCTTTTCGGAAAAGGGAAGCCCCGCTTCATGGGCGGCTGCCCTCGCTTCCTCGATAACCTCCGGGGGAAGCCTGTCGTCATGCGCTCCGATAAAACCGTCAATGTCGTTCATGCTGTTTTCGTAGTGGTAACGCACTCCGGCGGTCAGCTCGTCAAGGCTCATGTCCTCGCCTAAATGCCCGCAATAGTAGCCGTTTAAGATAACGGCGGCGGGGTCAATGCTTTTTATTTCCTCTAACCGGCTCCTGTCCTCCGGGTAGAGCGTATCGTCCATATCAAGATGAAAATATTCCGCGTTCCATGAACGCCCCTGTTTCCAGAACGCCACCCATGCGATACCGTCCCTAAGCTCGTCTTGATAGTCCTTTACGGTGTCCCGTAAACTTGCCATAGTGAAAAACCTCCTTTCTCTGCGGCAGCGTCATAAGCTGCATTTTTTGGCTGCATGGTCTACTACGGGTACGCCCGCATTTCTGCCAAATATTTTTGAAAATTTTTAGAGGGTGAAGCCCTCCGCAAAAGAGGGTTTGGGAAACTTCCCAACAAGCAAAATCCCCGTCCGGCGCGTCAGCGTCGCAACGGGGATTTACGGAAGTGGGTACCCGCTTCCTATGCTTGCTATTCAAGTTTTTAGTTCTTCTGTACTTCGATACGGTAGTTGACGTATTTCCCGCCAGTGTCAGCCAGAACGATAGTTCCGTCATAGGTCTTGCCTGTTTTCGGGGAATAGAGCTTCTTCACATTCACTTTGCCGGATTTAAGGAGCGCGGCGGCAATCTTCGCGGAAAAAGCGGTCTTGCGTTCCTCGAAAAAGCGGTCATTCTTCCACATGACAAAGGCACATTCTTTGTTGCTGCAATAATAGTTTTTCTTCCCCTCATGGACGGGGGAACCGCAACGGGGGCATTTGCCGACAGAGGGCTTTTCCTCCCGGAACAAATCCTTTTTCCCGTCCAGTGCTGCGGCGTGTGTCTGCACAAGCTCCCGCGCCATAGCTTCAATGCCGGACAGAAATTCGCCGGGGTCTGCGGCTCCCTTTGCTATCTGCGTCAGATTGTTTTCCCATTCTGCGGTAAGCTGCGGGGAAGTGAGCATATCCGGCAAGACTGATATAAGGGCGGCTCCGTTCTGCGTGGGGATAAGCTGCTTCCCCTTGCGCTCTGCAAAGCCGCCCTTTACCAGTTTTTCAATGACGGCGGCGCGGGTGGCGGGAGTGCCAAGCCCCCGGCGTTCCGCGTCCGGGTCGGTGTCCCCGTTCCCGGCTCGCTCCATAGCAGAGAGAAGCGACGCTTCGCTGTGGGGCTTCGGCGGCGTTGTGGTATGCTCCGTTACTTTTGCGGCGGGGTTAGGAAAGTTCTGTCCCTCGGAAAGCTCCGGCAGCGTCACGCCCTCATTTTCCCCGTCCTCTGCTTCGGGCTTATCTTTCAGCGTCGCCCGGTATCTGCGTTCAAGCTCTTTCCAACCCTCCGCAAGTACGGTCTTTCCCCTTGCGGTGAAGTCTGTCCCGGCGCATGAGAAAACCGCCGTAACCGCTTCATAAATATGCGGCTCGGCGGTGGCAAAAAGCAGACGCGCCCCCGCAAGGGTAAGGATATTCTTCTCGCTTTCCGGCAGCGCGTCCGGGTCAGCCTTTGCAAGCTCCATAGTGGGAATGATTGCGTGGTGGTCTGATACTTTCTTGCTGTCTAATACCTTTGCAATCTCCGGCGTGAAGTCCGCGCCCGCCATAAAGGGGAGCTTTTCGCAAAGCAGCGCGATAATGCCCGCTGCGGTGCCGCCCATGTCGTCAGTAAGAAAGCTGCTGTCCGTCCTCGGATAAGTAAGGAGCCGCTTTTCATAAAGGGATTGTGCAAGGTCAAGGGTCTGCTTTGCGGTGTAACCGAAAATGCGGTTCGTTTCCCGCTGCAAAGAGGTAAGGTCAAAGAGCTTTGGCGGGGCTGCGGTTTTCTTCTCTCTGGTAAGGGAAACGCATACCGCCTTTCCCGCTTCGCAAGCCCCTTTCAGCGCGTCGGCTTCTGCCTTGTCCGAAATCCTTTCGCTTGCCGCGTCCGCGCCGGATAAATCAAGGCGAACATGATAATATTTTTCTTTCTGGAAATGGGAGATAGCCGCGTCCCGGTCGGTGAGCATTTTTAAGGTCGGGGTCTGGACGCGCCCCACGTTCAAGGTCTTTCCATACAGGCAGGAGAAAAGCCGGGTGGCGTTAATGCCGATAAGCCAGTCAGCCTTTGCGCGGCAGAGGGCGGACGCAAAGAGCGCGCCATAGTCCCGCCCGTCTTTGAGGGAAGCAAAGCCCGCCTTAATCGCCCCGTCCTCCATTGAGGAAATCCACAAGCGGCGCATGGGCTTCTTGCAGCCCGCCGCTTCGTAGACAAAGCGGAAAATCAATTCTCCCTCGCGCCCCGCGTCACACGCATTTACCACTTCGGAAACGTCGGCGCGGTGCATAAGCTCTTTTAGGGTTTTGAATTGCTTCCCCTTGTCCGGGTCAACGGCGTACTGCCATTCCTCCGGCAGAATGGGTAAGCTGTCAAAACTCCATTTTTTATATTGCTCCCCGTAGGCGGCAGCTTCCGCAAGCTGTACCAAATGCCCGACGCACCATGAAATGAGGTAGCCGCCGCCCTCGATATATCCGTCTTTCTTTTCCTTAACGCCAAGCGCGGCGGCGATAGTCTGCGCCACGCTCGGCTTTTCTGCAATAATCAGTTTCATTTTCTGTTCTCCTTTCGGTTGTTTTAGGTTTGAAATTGGTTTATACTTTAAGCATTACTATAAGAAACAGGTGACAATATGAAATCAATACATACTTTCGATGTTTTTGCTCCTACTGATGAACAGGAAGAAGCAATGAATAAAAAACGTGGCGGGCATTACAGGCGCGGTAAAAACAAAGAAATGGATTACTTTATTGAGTGTGCTACTTCGCTATTTCCCAACAACCATTATTCAAGGTTCACACCTATATATGATACGACAAAAGAGTTTTATCAACTGATTACTTCTTCCGATACAACAGAAAGAGCTATACTAAATTGGATAGCTTCTAATCGTGCATGGAATTATTTGTTTGGCTTATTACGGCATTATTACAGAACAGGACACCATGACGATAATTATATCTTTCCAGAGTTCAAAATCGGGTCGGCTTATGTGGCTGATTATCTGCTCATAGGTAATAGTTCAGACGGTTATCAATTTGTCTTTGTGGAATTAGAAGCTCCCAACGGGCGGATAACAAAAGAAAAAGGTACTCGTTTCGGGGAAGTAATCAATAAAGGGATTGAACAGGTTAGGGATTGGCAAATGTATATTGCTGCAAATTGGAATGTAATTGTAGCAGAATTGGAAAAGCACTCATTCTCCAATACAAAGTTACCCAGACAATTATACAAATATTGCCCTTATCAAATCTACTATGCTGTGATAGCCGGACTCCGTAAAGATTTTGAGAATATTCGTGATAGAAAGCTCCAACTGCAAAATGAAAATAACATAACACTTTTGCATTACGAAAATCTCATAGATGTTGCAAACGAAAATTAAAAGTCCATTTTCAGCGTTCCGGCTCACTTGCCTTTTTCTCCTGTACCTGTTTCAGACAGTAGCCCACACAAGGGAGCTGCCCTTTGTACGGACAGGAAGCGCAAGCCGGGGAATGGGGAACGGGCGGCGCATTGTCACGCCGCCCGCCCGGTCTTTGTATCATCATCTTTTCAAAGGGATTGTCGGTAAACAGGGTCATGCTTCCTCGTCCTCCTGTTCTTCATCAGAAAGCCCGTCCCCCTCGTCCGGCTCGTCCTCGTCGTAGTCGTCAAAATCGAAATCTTCAAGGTCGGTGCCGCCCTTGACGTTTTGCTTCGGCTTCATAAACTTAAAATAATAGAACGCGCCCCCGCCGCCAAGAAGTGCCACGACAAGGAAAAGCACAAGCCCGCCTGTATTGCCTTTCTCTTTGGGCTGCTCTGTTGGTTTCTCGGTTTCCGGCTCCGCTTCCTTGCCGCTGCAAGCGGTCATGTTGTCCTTGCAGACAGGGCAGCTCACATTTACCTTTCCGGCTTCGCATTTATCGGTGCAACTGCAAACGGCGGGCGGGGCTGCTTCGGTGCTTCCGTCCTCCATAAGTGCTAAGAGGTCGGCTTCGTCCACTTGATTAAGGAAATGTACGGTGTCCTCGCCCTCGTCGTCCCGGTCAATGAGGATATAAAAGTAATTGCCGTTTTTGGTCGTTACGGTGATAAGCTGCTTGTTGCCGCCGAAATCGTCTACAAGGGTCGCGTTCCCGTCCGGGGTAAGGGGTTCTTCCTTTTGGGGTTCCTCGTAGACAACGCCGCTGTCGTTGGTGTCGTCCTCTCCCTCCGGGGTCTGTGCAAAAGCGGTGACGGAAAAGCCGCCCGAAAGCATAAGGGCGGCGCAAAGTGCGGTCAGTGTTCTAAGGATTTTCTTATTCATTCTCGGTGTCCTCCATTTCTTCGGTGTCGTGGTCTGCGGGTTCTGCGGGGTAGCCCGGCGCGGCTTCCATGCCCGGAATACCGCCCCCGGAAAGCATAGCGGAAAGCTCATGCGGGGAAAGGCGCATGGAGCGCACAAGCTGTACGATTTGCAGGTTTTCCGCTTCGGTTTTCTGCGCTTCAAGCCCCCTTAATCTGTTCTGGTACTCGGTGATTTTCTCGCGGGTCTTTGCAATCTCTTTGTCGATACGTTCAATTTTGTTCATAGCCATCAATAAATTTCTCCTTTCAGATTTTCATTTTTTTGTTGTCAGTTCCAATTCATTAAGCCGTAGCCCTTGATACAGGAGTAATTGACGGGGTAGCTCTTTATCTTGCAGGCGTCGCCGGAATTGCCCTCGACGGTATAGACGCGCTCCCCGTCCGTCCCGATAACAAGCCCTACATGGTCTGCGCTCCCGTCCCCGTCCCAGTCGAAAAAGATAGCGTCGCCGGGGGCGATATTCTCATAGCCCCTCGCGCCCCATTGCCCGCGTGACTGGAACCAGGGTACGCCCTGTGACTGGCACCCGGCAAAGCGCGGCTCGCTTTTCCCGGCTTGATTGTAGCACCATGAAACAAAACAGGCGCACCATTCCACGCGGCTGTTAAATCCGTACCAGCTCCAAAAGGGTCGCCCGCCTACGTTGCCGACTTGCCGCTTCGCAAGGTCTACAACGGCGGTGTTGCCGGGGCGTGTGCCGTTTACAAGCTGTACGCCGCTTAAATCCTCGGACGCGCCCATATCGGGGGAGCCGCCGCCGAAAATCAGCGGTTTGTTTCCGCTTGTTTCCAGATAGACGCGGTACATTTCAAGCTGCTGTGGCGTTAGAAGTTCCTCCGCAATCTCGGAAATGGGCTTGTTCGTCAGCTTCACGTTGAGGATATGGTACTCGTAGGGTACTTCCTCGGTGGTCGTTTCCCCTGTTTCCGGGTCTGTGCTTGTTTCTGTGCGGTAGCGGATTTCCGTTTCTTCTGTCAGCGTCAAAGTGTACTGCATGGCAAAGACGCGATTTAGCTCTGCCTGTGCGCTCTGCGGGGTGTAGGTCTGTAAAAGGGCGGTGAGGTAGGACGCTAACTCATGGGGGTTATGCCCGATACTGTCAAGGTCATAGCGGTATTCGTCATAGCCGGGGTGGGTGCTTTCGATATTGTCAATCTGCTGCTGAAGCTCGTTTTCCTTTGCGGCGTAATTGTTCTCCGTCGCCACAAGGTCGCTGTCCTCCGACGTGTAGGAAGTCCCAAGTATGCCGTTCATCAAGCCGGAGAACATGGAACCGCAAGAGGAAAGCCCCGCCGATACCATGATGAATAAGAGCAGCGCGGCAACGGCGATACATACGCCCGCCGGGTGCCGCCCTACAAAAGCGATTGCCTTTTTTGTTTCCTCGGCGGTCTTTTTTGCCGCCTTGCGGGTGTTCTCTGCGGCTTTCTGCGCCGTTTTTGCGCCGCCTTTCCTTGCCGACTTTGCATACTGCCGCTTGATTTGCTGCTTCTGCATGAAGCGGGAAAGGGGATTGCCCGCAATCTGCGGATTGTCATGCAGGGCTTTATGGTACTGGAAATCCACATTCGCCTTGAACGCCGCTTTCTCTGCCTTTGCCGCCGCCCGGTAGGGTTTGAGCTTGTGGCTGTGGTAGCCCTCCTTGACTTTCCGCGCCCCGTACTTTGCGCCGCGCTCTGCCAGTTCTTCGGATTTGTGCGCCCCCTCAACGCCGGAATTGTCCTTTTCAACGGAATGTATCTTGTTGTGGACGAAAATACCCGCTTCCTGTGCGGGGCGGGATAGCGGGTTATTGTGGGGCTTATTCCTTCCTATGGGCTTTTCCTGTTCCTCAAAATGTAGGCGGGTCTTGCCTTTCCCGGTGGCTTCATCAAAGGTGCGCTCCCGTACAAGTTTCTTTTCTTTGGGGATAGCCGCCTTTGCCGCGTCCAGACGGTCGGCTGCTTTGTCCGATTTTCGGATATACCTTTCAAGCTCCGGCGTTGCCCGTTCCTCGTCGGTAAACTGCAAGCGGGAAGATTTTTCTTTTGCTGTGGCTTCTGCCTGTGCTTTCCTCGCCGCCTTTTTGCTCGCCTTTCTGGTACGCGCCCCGTCGATACGTTCCAAGACGCGCTCGGCTGCTGCGGTGTCCTGTTCCCGTTCTGCCCCCGGCGCATGGGGAAGCGGCGGCGTGTCGGTTAAGGGCGGGGAAGTTGCGCCGCCCGGTAGGGGCTGCGCTGCCTGTTCCGGCTGCGGTGGGGCTTCGGTCTTTGCAAAGTCCGCGTCCCTTATCCGCTTGCTGATACGTTTCTTTTTCCCGGTAGCGGCGTTTACCTCGACAGCCCCCTCGCGGGTCATTTTCTGCGTGACTTTTTCACGCGCCTTATATTGTTTTATGTGTCTGTCCCTCCAATCCGCGCCCTTGCAAGGGCGCAATACTCGGCGTTTATCTCAATGCCTATATAATGCCTGTCAAGCTGCTTTGCGGCTGCCCCCGTCGTGCCGCTGCCGAAAAAGGGGTCAAGCACAACGCCGCCTTTCGGACAGCCCGCCTTGATACAGGTTTCGGCAAGTTTTGGCGGGAACGCGGCGAAATGCCCGCCCTTGTAGGGAACGGTATTGATAAGCCACACGTCCCGCCTGTTCCGCATGGTCGGCATGAGGGCTTCGTCGTAGTAGCTGCCGCTTCGCGCCCGGTTAAGCCCCTGTACGTTCCCCTGTCCGGGTACTTCGTCCGCATATTTCTGTCCCGCGCTGCGCCCGGTGCGGTACCGCGCCGCCGTTGTGGGGGCTAACGGCTCGGCTATGGCGGCTGCGTCATAAAAATACTTCTTTGACTTCGTAAGCAGAAAGATATGTTCATAGCAGCGGGTAGGGCGGTCTTTCACGCTCTCCGGCATGGGGTTTTCTTTCTGCCAGATAATGTCGCTCCGTAAATACCACCCGTCAGCGCGTAGGGCAAAAGCTAAAAGCCAAGGGATACCGATTAAGTCCTTTTGTTTGCAGCCGGAAACGCGGTTGTTTCTTGCAATCTGCTGTCCGTTTCTCCCTTTCGGGTTCTTCGGGTCTGCATGGTAGCCTTTATTTCCTGTGCCGCAGTAGGTGTCCGCGATATTCAGCCAGAGCGTACCGTCAGAACGCAGTACCCGGCGCAGTTCGCGGAAAACCTCGGTCAGCCTGTCAATGTACTGCTCCGGCGTGTCCTCCCGCCCAATCTGCATATCAAGCCCGTAATCCCTAAGCGCATAGTAGGGCGGGCTTGTGACGCAACAGTGTACGCTTTCCTCTGGAAGCTCCCGCAAGGCATAGAGCGCGTCCCGGTTGATAATGGTGTCTGTCCTTAATTTTGTCATGCTTCGCCCACTTCCTCCGGCTTCGTCGTCATTACCCGGTAAAGCTCGGTGTCTTTCGGGAAGCGGTCTACAAAGGGCAGCACCACGTTCCCGTAGAAGATAAGCCCCTCGCCCGCTTCGGTGTGGGTGACATACTTCATCTGCTGCGGGGAGATGTTGAGCTGCTTTGCAAGGATAGCCCGGTCGCCCGCCGCCTGATTGAGCATGAGGACAAAATCAGAGTTTTCAAAGATATTCTCCACTTCGCGGGAAGCAAGCAAATCCTTGACGTTCTGCGTAATGGCTGTGGGTATGCCGCCCCATTTTCTGAAACGCTTCCAGATTTCAACGGAATAGGCGGCGGTCTGTTCCTCTTTCAAGAGAAGATGAAATTCGTCCATAAAATACCGGGTGGATTTCCTTTCTGCCCGGTTGACGGTGACGCGGTTCCATACCTGGTCCTGCACAATGAGCATACCTAACTTTTTGAGCTGCTTCCCAAGCTGCTTGATGTCAAAGCAGACAAGGCGGTTAGAAAGTTCCACGTTGGTACGGTGGTTAAAGACGTTCAAGCTGCCGGAAACGTAAAGCTCCAATGCCGCCGCGATACGCGCCGCTTCCGGCTCCGGCTGCTTCAAAAGCTCGTCGTAGAGGTCGCCCAAGATAGGCATTTTCTCCGGGTCGGGGTCTGCAAGGAAAGGGCGGTACACGTTCCTAACGGCGCGGTCAATGACGGTCTTATCGACGGGCTGCAAGCCCTCCTTGCCGCCTATGACAAGCTCGCAGAGGGAGAGGATAAAGTCGGATTTCAGCGCAAGGGGGCTGTCGTCCTCGGAATAGTTGAGGTTAATATCCATAGGGTTCACATACTGGGGCTTCCCGTCAATGCCCTTGCCCGTAGGCGATAACCGTATCACTTGCCCGTCAAGCCGCTGCACAAGGGAAAAATACTCTGCTTCCGGGTCGCAGATAATTATGTCGTCGTCGGTAATGAGGAAAGCGTTTGTCATTTCCCGTTTGGCGGCAAAGGATTTCCCGCTTCCCGGCGTACCCAAGATTAAGCCGTTGGGGTTCTTTAGCTGCTTGCGGTCGCAGAGTATCATGTTGTTAGACAGGGCGTTTAAGCCGTAGTACAAAGCCGCGCCCGTCTGGAAAAGCTCCTGTGTGATAAAGGGGATAAAGATAGCGGTGCTTGACGTGGTAAGCCCTCTTTGAATGGGGATAAGGTTCTCCCCAAGCGGTACAGAGGACATAAGCCCCGCTTCCTGTTGGTAGTCAAGGCGGGTTAAGGCGCAGTTGTTCTTCTGTGCAATGCCCGCCGCCGCGAATACGTCATTTTCCAGTTTCCGCTTCGTGTCCGCCATGTTCACCACAAGGAACGTCAAGAGGAACATTCTTTCATTCCGGCTCTGCAAGTCCTGTAAGAGGTTCTTCGCTTCGCTGCCGAACGTGGCAAGGTCGGACGGGATTATATCCATGTCGTAGCCGCTGCGTACCGCTTTTTTCTGTTCCTCGATTTTCATTTTGTCAAGGTCGGTGATTTTCCGCTTGATTGTCTTTATGGCTTCGGTCTGGTCGATACTGTGGATATGCAGATTGACGATAACGCCCGTTTCCAAGTCCAGAATGTCAGATAAGATACGGTCGTTTAATTCCGGCGCAAGGATTTCAAGGAATGAAACCGCGCCGATTTTGCGCCCCATGCGGAAATAACGCCCCTCGCCAAAACGGAAAGAGGATGGGGCGATAAAGTCCTTTGTGGAAAGCCCGGACGGGGCAAGCCATGAAAAATCAAAGGCAAACTGCCCGCCCTCCGGGTGGAAAATGCCATGCAGCATTTTAAGGCGTTCATAGCCTGTCATGGGGCGGGCAGACACGCCCAAGAGCTTAAAGTTGTTGAGTACGTCCGTTTCGATACGGGCAAGGCGGGATTTCGCCGCGCCCAGACTGTCGGCTTCAATGGCAAAGGTGATATATTTTGCTTTGACAAGCCCGTTGTTGCCCTTTGCAAGCTGGTTTTTCAGCATATCCCGGTATTCTGTGCGGATAGAATTGAAAGCGTCCTCCTGTGCCGGGATATTGACCGCCTTTTCCGCTTCGCCGCGCTGCGTCCCCTGATTGATGAAAGAGAGCTGCACCGAAACGGAAGCGTCAAAGTAGTTGAGGAAGTCGCACCAGTTCTCAAAAATGGCGGTCTTGTCGTCTGCCTGTGCAAGCTGATAGTTAATATCTTCAAAGGCGACGGTCTTTGAGTATTTCCGTCCCGTAACCTTGCAGATACCGTCCGGGTACATCTGGATATAGGGGATTGTCTGCTGCGCGGTGTGGGCTTTCCCGTCGCCCTTTGCCTGTCTGATGATTTCCGCAATCTGCTTTTTCTCGGCGCGGGTGAGCTTGCGGGGCGGGTTAGGCTTTGCGCTTCCCGCCGCGCTGTTTCTTCGTGTTTCCTTTTGCAATCGCTGATACCTCCTTTTCAAGTTTTCTCTGCCGTTCTAAGACGGAATAAAAGTTGTCTGTCCTGTATGGTCGTTCTTTGGGGGCTATGAATTTTGTCCGTATGATGTTCTTCACCACCACTTCAAGGGGCTGTCCATGCTTCTCATACATGGCAAAGAGGAAACAGGGCAGCATGACGGCAATCATAGCCATAGACGCAAGGCTTGTGCCTGTGCTGTCTTTGAGCAGAAAGAAAAGCGGAAGCCCTAACAGGAGAGCTACCGCAAAACATACAATCTGCCGTTTGGTAAGGTTGAAAGCTACTTTTGTCTTGACTTTGGATAAGTCTTTGGGTACGGGTACATACGCCAAGTGAAAACCTCCTTTCTCTGGGTTTGGTGTTGCTGTAATTTTCCATAAGGGTAATCAAGGCAAAGGTCAATCTATGCCCTTTGCCCGCCCGTATTATATGGGGGTTATCCGCGTCAAGGTCGGGTCGTATTTTCGCCGCTTCGCTCTGAAAATCTCCACCCTGCCCTTGACACGCCGCTAATGCGCGGAGAATATCGACTTCGCCAGTGCGCCGGATTTGAACAGGGAGAAACAGAGGATAACGGTATAGGCTGCAAGGGAGAATATCGCGCTGTGCAGATTGTCCGCTATTATCATGTTGTTTACCAGAACCGCGTAAATGCCGACGCATATCATAATGAGGAAGCCTTGAAAACCGATAGCGAACAGGGATTTTAGGTAGTTGTTTCCTATCTGCCCCCATTCCCGGTTCGTCATAGTTGCAAACGGGATAGGCGATACCGAACAGTAAAG
>OKUT01000262.1_pt1 | contig 17987 bp, 15 predicted proteins | sample 1606571 | NCBI WGS metagenome assembly OKUT01 (sample SAMEA3882513, study PRJEB24775) | human gut metagenome | biome: human-associated habitat; feature: intestine environment; material: feces | place: Netherlands | collected 2009/2010
TTCCACTCAAACAATACGGGCTCGTGCGTCTTGCTTCGCAAGCCGTCCCCTCGCCTCTCAAAAGAGCTTTTAAACACTGCGGCGCGGCTATTGGAAGCTTAATTATCAAGATTAGTCGAGTCGCTAACTTTTATTTTGCAAAGGTTTGTTCTAATAAGATATAGAAGCTCTGATTTATCGATGTTTTTTATATATACCGATACATAAAACCCTGACCACGGAAAGCCATGGGCAGGGTTGCTGTTATATTATACGGCGGAAAATCGGGCGACATCTATTCTATGATTTTCAGCTTGCCCACTTGCTCAGGTGCTGATCAGTGCCCGAGAGCATGAACTGCGGATAATCCTCGTTCACGCCGGCATAGAAATCACCGTCGCAGGTCGCGAGCCAAAGGAAGAAGTTGCTGTAATCCGTGCCGTAAGATGCGGAGACATGGGGCGCGCCCTTTATTATATAAGTATACTTCGGGAAGAGCGCGGTCGAGAGGTCGACGCATCTGTCGGGCGACAGATACTCCGCCTTTGCGGGAACATAATCATCGCCGAGAGTCTCGCCGTACTTTGCGACAGTTGCATAGCCGGACATCTCATATGTCTCAAGCACGCCGTCGCCCGTGAAATCCGCGCTCTCATAGAGCGGAGCCATCGGCTTGTCGTAATGGGAAATAATCGCAACCTTGACGCCGTCGCGTATCATGTTTTCAATGAGTGCGGTGCGGTTTGCCATCATCTTCTGCAGGCGCTCGCCGTAAGCGAGGAAATCCTTGTGCTCTGCCGCGCTGTCGCCGAAAACGAAGTCGACTGCATTATTGTAATCCTGCGGCTGAACGAGTCCCCAAAGAACCGGCATATAGGCAAAATCCGGAATGAGCACGCGCTCATAGACCTCGTCTTTATAATTATCGACAATGTAGTCGGTAACCTTCTGAAGCAGCTTGAATGCGCCGACGCTGTTGAGCGTCTTCATGAATGCCGCCACAGCAGCGTTCGAGCCTGTAGCATCGGCGAGCAGGCCGGAGAAATAGTTATACATCGTATCTGCCTTGAGCTCGATCTTGCCGGTCAGAACATCGGAGGCGACCTGCGCACCGCAGAATGTCGAGGACATAAAGACGCAGCGGTCGACCTTGCTGTAGCCGTACTTTGTCAGATAAGCGACGGTCATTATGCCGCCCATGCTCGCGCAGAATATCGAGACTTTATCGTGACCCGACTCGGCTATGGCTCTGTCAACTGTCGCGGCGATATCGTCGGCGACTTTGTAAGGGTCAAGACGCCAGTCGTATGTAAACAGATATGTGTGGTTGGCGGGAAGATTCTCGGCACAGGCGCGGGTCATTCCGCGCTCGCTGTTAGAATCGAAGTTTTCCCAAATCTCAGGATAATTCTCCGCGCTCCCGGGATATTTCGCAACGCTGACATTGTACTTCGACTCGCCGTTTTCTTTCATCGCATAGCCGTCAAGCAGGTTTGCCGCATAATCGATAACAGCCTGGAAGAAAGGATCGATATCCTTGGCTTTGACTGCACCGGAGATGCCCTTGTAAAGCATGGAGAGCAAATCGCCCAAATCAAACTCGAATGCGTTGCGCTCATTCTCGGTGCCCTTGTCGATATAAAGCCCCATCATATCCATTCCCCTGACTATGACCACGGGGCAGTCGGTGCAGGTCGCGGGATCGTGCGCTTTCTCTGCCTGCGCTGCTGTGTCTGCGGTTTTCGCGCCCTGATACGCAAATGCCGGCGTCACAAAGCTCAGCAGAAGTGCAAAGGCGAGGAAAGCACTCAGAAGTTTTTTCATTGTTTTCATCCTTCGTTTCTTTTATATTTTCCCGAGGTCCCTGAAAACAGACCACGAGACTAATTCGATATTGTTCCTGCGCGCGGCTTCGAGAAGATCGCCGCTTTGAAGAAGTCTCAATTCATAGACGCGCTTCGTCCACTCGCTGGGCTTGTCGTCTATCGGATACGCAGGGTGCATGAAAATCTCAGTCACGCCGTCGATGCAGTTTTCGACAGCGTCAAGATAATATTTGCGCAAGGTGTCGTAATCTTTTATGCGATCCATCGACCACGGATTCGACACAAGGTCATCGAGCAGGCCGACTCCGCGCCGCTCACCCGCTCCAACAATAATTTTCTGGAAGCATTTTATCACACCGGGAGCTTCCCTGTCAATCTGTCTGGACAAAAATCCCGGAGTTTTCGGAAATCTGTAGGGCAAGGAATGTTCCGCGCAAAAATTATATGCATCAATATAGAAACGCCTGCCGTTTATGCCGTAGAGCGTGGCGCAATGGTTATCGGCATGGTCGACTTCAACGCCCCTTGAGCTGATAAAATTATACTGCGCCTCAAGCTCCGCGCGGACATCGCGGCGGCGGGCGTGCAGGGCGAGCCCGACCTGACTCTCATAGAGTCCCATCCCCTTTTCACTGAGCGATGGCGCGCCGCTGTTGCTCTGCCAGCGGTTCTTGCTGTCATCGGTGTTTATAGTCAGATGCACGCCGACGGGATAGCCGCCGAGCCTTGCGAGTTCAGCGGCATTGGCGGCATCCGGCGCGACGGTCATGAGCGAGGTCGAGGTTATCAGTTTGCCTCGCATGAGCTCGTCTATCGCCTTTGTCTGCTGCGGATTATAGCCGAAATCATCGGCGTTGATTATAAGATACTTAGACATTTGCTTTTAACTCTTTCCTCCTTTTAAAATTGCACCAGTCGTTTGACTCATCTTTGAAATGCAGGAACAGGGTGAATATTGTTGCCACAGCCATGGCTATGAACGGGAACACGCAGAGCAGGAACCGCGACGCCATATCGGGATTCGAGCCGGGGTTCGCTCCGCTCTCGAAGCCGAACGCCACGCTGATAACTTTATAGCCGAGCGAGACATAAAGTCCGTTCAGGCGGTTCATGACGCCGACGAGACTTGTGAGCATTCCCTCGCGCTTGACTCCGTGGCGGGAATAGTCATCGTCGATTATCTTCGCGCCGATGCAGTCGATAGTGACGAGGCACCCGGCGACACCCATACCCATAACGCACATTATGGCGACCGCGACGGGCATTGTGTTTGCAAAGAACAGCGGGATGAATCCGACTGTCAGCACGGCAAATCCGAGCCTCCAGACATTCATGATCCCCGCGCGTTTTACGACATTCGACCAGACCACTATGCCGACAAGCGCGACGCCGAACACCACGCCGAGCATGACGGTTGTCATGGAGCTTTCAAGCTTCAGAGTATACTGAACATAGAACGGGATTGCCTGAGAAATGAGCGAGAACGCGGCGGAATAGAGCGCGTTTGCAAAGCCGAATATCCAGAATTTGCTGTTGGTGATGAGGGCGAATATCGCCTTGAAGAGATCGGGCTTCTCGTCGTTTGCCGCTTCCGCTTCCTCTTCTTCGATATTCTCGTGGCAGCCGAAGGTCATGAACATAATGACTGCGAGGGCGATAACGCCGTAAATGATCGCAGTGAGATTATAGCCTATCTTTGAAGTGACAACGGGAGTGAGCACGATTGAAATAACCATAGCGACAAGCTGGCAGACCTGTCTTATAGCATTGGTCTTTGCTCTGAGCTCGTCGGTCTTGAAAAGAGTCGGGAACAGAGCACCGTAGTTTGCGTTCATGAGCGAGTCGAGCGTGCCGGTGAGTATGTACATCAGCAGAATATAGAGATAAGCCTGACCGGAGTTCGACTGCACGCGCGCGGGCATATTATAGAACATCACGAAGCAAAGAATCATCAGCGGAGTGCCGATAACGAGCCACGGTCTGCGCTTGCCCCACTTTGTATGCGTTCTGTCCGAAAGGAAGCCGTAGACGGGGTTATCGATGGCATCGACAAAGGTGTAGATAAACAGTATCTTCGCCATTTGGTCGGTCGTGATGAGTCCGAGCTTCAGAACATAATATGCGGCGGCATAAGACTTCAGCATATTTATCGGAATCGATGTGCCGAGCATGCCGAAGCCGTAGCGGAACGGGGAAGTGCGTTTTCGGTTCAAAGTGTTTGAAGGTTCCATCAGTTATCCTCCTCTTCCTCTTTCTGAAAATATATCGGATTTGTGAGCGCGCGAACTGCGCCGAGTTTTCCACACCCTCTGATTGCCTTGACATAAGCGAAATTATCGTTTTTCGGCTCTATATCAATATCAAGATTTCCTCGCGCGAAGTGCTTTATCACGCGCTCTCCGCTGCCGGTGACAAGAACAAGCGTTTCGCCGCAGAGCTGTTCCGCGTGAAGATGGAGTTTTTTGTTTTTGTCATAGCGAACAGCGTCGCCCATCATTGCATCGCCGCAGGTCAGAGTCAGGCGCGCGCCGTCAACTCCGCTTGAAACGAAGGAGTGCCCTGCGCGGATATTTTTCAGTATATCCTCGCGGCGACGCGACGGCGAATAGACTGCCGTTATCGGATTGCCGAGCTTCGCGAAATCCTTAGGACGATGGAAATCACTGCCGCCGACGGCGGGTATGCGTCTCCCCTCACGCAGAAGCTGAGTCCACCACTTTATGCCGCGGATATTCGTTCCGCGCATCGGTCCGTTCCAGACCTCGATCATATCAAAATTCATGCTGTTCCATTTATACGGGCAGAACGGACATTTCGGATGGTCTACCGATATGACCGCGTCGAGCGAACGGGCGTCGTTGATTATCTTTTCCATCTCCTCGGGCGTGTTTGCTATGAAGCTGTTTTCAAAGGGCGCTTTGGCTCCGAAGAAATTCATATGCCCTTTATAGTGCGTCCATTCGACTGCGTAAACAAAAGTCAGCCCCGGGATATCCGGCAGGCAAAAATTATCGGCATAGTTATTGTGGTTTGCAAGCCCGACGAAATCGAGCCCGCTATCGCGGGCGAGCTTCCCTACGGCTTCGGAATCGAGCGCGCCGTCGGAGGCTATGGTATGTATATGCAGGTCGCCGAAGAGTAGTTCGGGTTCGGCGTTCGTGTTATCAGAAGATATATTTTCGGGCGCATCCTGTTTATAATGCTTCGGTTCGGGGGCGCCGGGTTTGTGATATTCAAACTCAATATCATATGTGACCTCGACACCTGCGGGCACGACATGATACGCGCCGACGATTATCGACCACTCGCCCGACTCGGGTCTTTGCACAAGATAGCCGTTCGTGGACTTATCTTCGCCGACAAATATGCTCGGATGCGCGCTGCCCGACCAGCCGAGGAATCTCCTTTTTTCATCCATGAGGCCGAGATCGATTATATTCTGCGGGTGTATCTCTCTGAGCAGACCTTTGGTGCCCTGCCAATAGGAATACGATACCGTGACGCGCGAGACATTTTCGGGCACGGTGAACGGTATTGTATAATAGGTTCCCTCGCGGGACTTTTCAACGAAATGTTTAAGCCGAGGCATTTTGTGCAAACTCCATAAAAATTATGTTGTATTTATTATAAAACAGTATATATTGTTTTTCTTGCTATTTTTTAATGTTAATGAGCGTTTTTTTAAATTTTATGTTTTATAATCAATATAAGCTCTTGAAATCGCCGATAAAGTGTGTTATTTTTAAGAAAGCACCAATCAAAGGAGTGAAAATATACGGACAGGCTGAACATTATCGACTACAGGACGAATCCGATTATAAGCAAATATTCCGTGTCATTTCACCTTTGGGGCTCGGAGGGCACGACGGAGCACGGACACAACTACTATGAGATTTTTCTTGTAACGGACGGGCGCGTATGCCACGAGATAAACGGAAAAATTTCCGAGATAAGCAAAGGCACTTTATGCATGATATGCCCCGGCGACATTCATCAGTTGCGCCGCATCGAGAATTTTTCGAGCATACACATGAACATCTGTCTATCGCCGAAAAAATTTGAAGAAATCTGCTCGGCTCTCGGGATAGATCCCGAAACGTTCGAGTCGCAGAAACCGCTGACGGCTGCGCTCTCGACCGAGGAGCAGGCATACTTTTCTTCGCGGGCAAGTCTCATAAACAGGCTCATCAGCGACGGATACGAAAAAGCGGCGAGCGTAATATGCTCGACCGCATCGGATTTTATCTCGATAATAAACAGCTCGAAGCTCACGCAGAAAATCGACTGCCCCGAGTGGTTTGAAAACATGCTCGAAAAGATACGCTCGCCGGAATACATGACCTGCAGCGCAGCGGATGTATATGAGATGAGCAACTTTTCGCCGCCCGTCGTTATCGAAGCGTTCAGAAAATACACGGGCAAGACGGTTTCGGCATATCTCAGGGACACAAAATGCGAATACGCCTGCCTGCTGCTAAGCGGAACCAAGATGACAACGCTTGAAATATCCATGCAGCTCGGCTACTACAGCCTGAGCCACTTCAATCGGGTTTTCAAGAGCTACTCCGGATTCTCCCCCGCCGCATACAGGCGCGAATATCAAAAATAAAGCATCCGCACGAAAAGTACGGATGCTTAAATTTATTCCCGACCTGCCATTTTCAGCAGATCGTCCTGAGTTATGACCGGGATGCCGAGGTCGGTCGCTTTTTGCAGTTTGCTTCCGGCTTCCTCGCCCGCGACAACATACGAAGTCTTTTTCGAGACTGATGACGACGCTTTGCCGCCGAGATTTTCGATTATCTCAGTCGCTTCTTTTCTTGAGAGCGTCGGCAGAGTACCCGTAAGGACGAAAGTCAGACCCGCGAAGCGCTGATCGTCGCTCTTCTCTTTGAGCGACTTCATATTGACTCCCGCCGCTTTGAGTCGTTCTATTAAATCGGCTGTCTGAGTCATAGAGAAAAATTCCGCCGCGCTCTTTGCCATTATTCCGCCGAAGCCGTCTATTTCGGCTATCTCCTCTTCGGACGCGGCGATTATAGAATCGATATCGCCGAAATGCTCGGAGAGAAGCTTCGCCGCTTTCTGCCCGATATGGCGTATGCCAAGAGCGAACAGCAGGCGCGAAAGGTCGTTTTGCTTTGAGCGTTCGATGGCCTCGACGAGATTTTTTGCCGACTTTTCCTGATGTCCTTCGAGCATCATTATCTCGCCTGCGGTTATGTCATAGATATCGGCGACATTTGATATCAGATTTTCGGAGATAAACTTTTCTACGAGGGCATCGCCGAGTCCCTCGATATCCATGGCATCGCGCGAACAGAAGTGGATAACATTGCGCAGCAGCTGAGCCGGGCACTCGGGATTGACACAGCGGACAGCCGCCTCGCCCTCTTCGCGGATAACGGGAGCGGAGCAGGACGGGCAGATTGACGGCAGGATATACGGCACGGAATTTTCCGCGTGCGACACGACGCGCACTACCTCCGGGATTATATCGCCCGCTTTTCTTACGGCGACTTCATCGCCGATGCGGATATCCTTTTCTGTTATAAAATCCTGATTATGGAGCGTTGCGCGGCTGACGGTTGAACCCGCGAGAAGAACAGGTTCAAACACGGCAGTCGGAGTGAGCACGCCCGTGCGTCCGACACCGATTTCTATATCAACGAGCTTCGTTGTCTTTTCTTCGGGCGGATATTTGAAAGCCACCGCCCATTTGGGGAACTTCGAGGTGCTGCCGAGACGTTCGCGCTGGGCAAAATCATCGACTTTTATAACCGCGCCGTCAATATCATATTCGAGTCCCGAGCGTATCTCACCAATGCGCTTGAGCTCGGAAATAACATCGGTTATATTATCGAACCGAGTATAGAACGGAATTGTATGAAAGCCCTGTTCGCGCAGGAAATCGAGCGACTGCTTATGCGAGCTGAGTTCTGTGCCCTCTATCTGCTGGACATTGAAAACGAAGATATCAAGTCCCCTGCCTGCGGTCACTTTTGAATCTTTCTGTCTGAGCGAACCTGCGGCGGCGTTGCGCGGATTTTTAAAGGGCTTTTCGCCGTCGAGCTCCTGCCTTGTGACGAGAGAGGCAAAGACCGACTTGGGCATATACACCTCGCCTCTGACTTCGAGGAAAGGCAGCGGCGTTTTTATTTTCAGCGGAATCGAGCGCACGGTGCGCAGGTTTGCGGTAACATCCTCGCCGACATCGCCGCGGGTCGAGCCGCGGGTCAGCACGCCGTTTGTATATTCGAGCGAGACGGAAAGTCCGTCGATCTTCGGCTCGACGACATAGTGAACATCCCGCTCGGTCTCTCTGACCCGGCGGTCGAATTCCTCTATCTCCGCGAAGCTGAACGCATCCTGCAGGCTCTCCATGCGCACGTGGTGTTCTACCTTTGAGAACAGATTTTCCGCGCTGCCTCCGACGCGCACGGTCGGGGAATCCGGGGTCACGAGGTCGGGATATTTATCCTCTATCGCCTTGAGCTCGCGCTGGAGCATATCATATTCGTAGTCCTCTATCTCGGGGTCGTCATCGACATAATATTTTCTGCTGTAATAATTGAGCTTATCTCTGAGTTCCTGCGCACGTTTTGCGCTCTGCTCTTTGTCGGTCAAAAGGGATTCCTCCTTTTAAGCTTCCTTTTTCTCTGCGGTTATTATACCACAACTTGAATACATCTAACAACAATTTATTTCACTGCCGCTGCGGAATATCTATTGTCACGGCGGTCTGCGGGACAGTGCCGACGACGATATTCTCGGCTATGCAATATTCATCCGAAAAATTCGCCGCGCCCTCGTTACCGCCGAGAAAGACATAGACGGAGCACTCGACCTTCAGCATAACTCTGTGGCGGGTCTGGTTTATGCCCGCAGAAGTAAATTCGTCCGTTATCTGCGCCTCTGCACCGCCCGTCATGCGAACGGTTACAGGTATCTCGGGTCCCATACCCGCAAAAACTTCGGATCCGGTTACAGCGCCGAGCGGTATTTTTACAATAAATTTTGCATTTTCTTCGAGCGCTTCGTCGACAGCGCGGACAAGGCGGGATTTGAACAAATTGACGGAGGCGGCATTGAGCGACATTGAACCTATCTTTCCGTCGTTCGAGCCGACGCTGACAAGCGCGGAGCACTCCTCCGGGTTTTCGGATATAAATTTTTCTATGCTCTCGCCGACCGTGCGCACGGCAAGGCTCTTGGCACGGGTCATGGCGATATTGCGAACCGCCGGACGAAGCCGCGCATCGACAACGAGCACAAGGCAGACAGCAAGCGTAAAAGCGCACAGAGCCCTGAACGCCCCGCGCGGCAGAGTGCGAATATTGAATCGGCGCATCCGGCGCATAAAAACACCCCCGCAACAGTTTATGCGGGGGCGATGAAATTTGTTATTGTTTTATTTTGAAGCCCTGACAACGGACACGCCGGTATCTATAGATTCGGGACCCGTCGAATTGCCTTTGAGAGCCGCGAGCGCCTGCGCCATGCCGAGATAGCCCATGGTATAGGGATTCTGCACCATGACTGCTTTAAGACTTCCGTCGTTTATCAGCGACTCGATAGTGTTCGAAGTATCGAAGCCGATGCCGATTATCTTCTTGCCGGAATCTTTGATAGCGTTGCCCACGCCGACGGTCGAGCCCTCGTTGGTGCCGTAAAGTCCGACGAGGTCGGAGTTGCCGGTTATAAAGCCGGTTGCCGCCTCCTGCGAGGATGCGAAGTTGCCGTCCTTATATTCGGTAGTGAGCAGAGTGAACTTGCCGTCCTTGGTTATCGCCTCGCGGAAGCCCTTTTCGCGGTTCATGCTCGAATTTGTCGCGGTGTTGACGCCGATTATGCCTATCTTGCCGCTCGTTATGCCCGCGTTTTTGAGCTCTTCGAGCATGGTCTCGCCCGCTATCATGCCTGCATTGTAGTTATCGGTCGAGAGAGTTGTGACCGCAGGCTCGTTTGCGGGAGAATCGACATAGATTATCTTGACTCCCTTGTCCTTTGCGTTTTTGACAGTCTGCGAAATCGCCGAGGGGTCGTTTGCGGCGAGCATTATCAGGCTCGCGCCGTCGGCTATGGCGTTGTTGACCGCCTCAATCTGCTTGGCGTTGTCCTTGACATCGGGGGCATCCCATTTATATGTGATGCCGAGCTGCTTTGCCATATCAGACGCGCCCTTGTCGACCGAAACCCAGTGCTGATCCATCTTGTCGATAGTGATGAGATATACTTTGTACTTGGCGTTGGCGGCGCTCTCGGTCATGCCCTGCGCCGTGTTGTTACCCTCGCCGCTTCTGCTGCATGCCGCAAAGGCGGTCAGAATCAGCAGCGCCGACATAATAACTGCGAGTATCTTTTTCATACTGTCCTCCGTTTATTCTCTTTTTTCTCTGCCGCCGCCGAGCTTGAGCCCTTTGGCGGCATTTGTGTTGAGCCGCTTGCCTCCGTGGACGATTCTGTCTATAAGCACGGAGATTATGACGACTATGCCGATGACTATATTGCGAAGCGCAAGAGGCGCGCCTGCGAACTGGAGACCGTTATTGAGCACGCCCCAGATAAACGCACCTATGACGGTGCCGAGGAGCATACCCTGTCCGCCCATGGTGCTGACTCCGCCGATAACGGACGCGGCGACGGCGTTGAGCTCATAGTTAGAGCCCGCGTCCATGCTGCCCATGCCGCTCTGCGCGGTGAGTATCAGGCCGACAACGCCGGCGAGGAAAGAAGAAATGACATAAACTTTCGTCTGCGCCGCGGCGACATTGACTCCGGACAGGCGCGCCGCCTCATAGTTCGAGCCGAGGGCATAGACATGCCTGCCGAGTGCCGTCTTTGAAAGAATGAACGCGAAGAAAGCGAAGAGCACTATCGCTATCCAGATCGGGGTATATATCCCGAGGAAGCGGCCGTAATAGAAGAAATTCTTGAAGGCGTCGGAATATATGCCGTTGGTGTTCATGTTGCCGTTGACAATCTGCGCGACACCGCGGGCGATTATCATAGTACCGAGGGTGGCTATGAACGCCGGAAGCTTTGCAACAGAGATAAGAAGTCCGTTTACAAGACCGATTGCAAGACAACAAATAATAGTTATGAGCACGGTTAAAATCGGGTTCATATTGAATTTTGTCATCAGTGTCGCGCTTATCATGCACGACATTCCCGCGACCGAGCCTATTGAGAGGTCGATTCCGGCAGTTATGAGGACGAACGACTGACCGACGCCGATTATCAATATCGGCGCCACCTGGCGCAGAAGGTTCGTTATATTGGTTGCGGAGAAGAACAGCGGATTTATCAGCGCAAAGACGATTATCATAACTATCAGCGCCGCAAAGACCGAGAGCACCTGTCCCATTCCCCTTGCGGAAAGCATTTTTTTGAACATTCAGCTCACCTCCGTGCGGAACTTTGTTGCAAGCTCCATTATTTTTTCCTGCGTGGCCTCATCGCGGCTGAGTTCGCCCGTGATGCGCCCGGAACACATGACGATTATCCTGTCGCTCATGCCGAGCACCTCGGGCAGCTCAGACGAGACGAACATAACACCGATGCCGCTCTTTTTGAGCTTGTTCATCAGGTTATATATCTCGACCTTGGCGGCGACATCGATGCCGCGCGTCGGCTCATCGAAAATTATTACTTTGGCGTCGCGCATGAGCCATTTGCCGACGACTATCTTCTGCTGGTTGCCGCCCGAAAGATTTTTGACCTCGCTTTTTATTGACGGCGTTTTTATTTTCAGCTCTTTTACGGCGCGATTAGCCATATCCCGCTCGCGCTTTGCGTTGAGCACTCCGACGGGGTTCGAGAGCGTATCGAGATTCGCTATAGCGATATTCTCGCTGACATCGAGCTCGACCAAAAGGCCGTCCTTTTTTCTGTCCTCCGGCGCGCAGACTATGCCCGCCTTGACAGCGTCGCGCGGACTTTTGAGCTTCACGCTCTTGTCGTAGACGACAACTTCGCCCGCCGTTATTTTATCCGCGCCGAACAGCGCCCTGACAAGTTCCGTGCGCCCCGCGCCGACAAGACCCGCGAAGCCGAGTATCTCGCCGGAATAGAGATCGAACGAAATATTCTGAACCTCGGAGGTGGATATTCCCTTGACCTCCATGATTTTTTTGCCGCGCTCGGTCTGCTCATGCGGATATTTTTCGGTTATCTCGCGCCCGACCATGAGGGCGATTATCTCGCCTATAGACAAATCTTTGAAATCGGCGGTCTTTATATATTTTCCGTCGCGCATGACAGTGACCCTGTCGACGATATTTTCGAGCTCTTCAAGGCGGTGAGAGATATAAATTATGCCCTTGCCCATATTTTTGAGCTCGTTTATTATTCTGAAAAGCTCCTGCGTCTCGCGCTCGGTCAGCGCCGAGCTCGGCTCGTCCATGATTATAATATCGGCGTTTGTCGAGAGAGCCTTTGCAATCTCGACCATCTGCTGTTTTGACACGGAGAGCTTGCCGACTTCGGTATCGGGCTCGATATTGAGGCTCAGCTCTTTGAGGAGCTTTGACGCGCGGGCGTTCTGCTCTTTGAAATCGACCATGCCACCCTTTTTGAGCTCCCTGCCGAGAAAGATGTTCTCCGCCACGGTCAGGTGGCGGCACATATTGAGCTCCTGATGGATAACAGCAATGCCGAGTTCAGACGCCTGGGCGACGGTAGAATACTCCTGCGTTTTGCCGCGTATCTTCACTTCGCCCTCGTCTTTTTGATATATTCCGCCGATTATTTTCATCAGCGTGGATTTTCCCGCTCCGTTTTCGCCGAGCAGTGCATGCACTTCGCCCACCCGAAGCTCGAAATCGACTTTGTCGAGTGCGACGACTCCGGGAAAGAACTTCGATATTCCCTTCATCTGCACAAGATATTCTTCCATTTTTCTTCCTCCCGTGCGGATTTGAAATCCGCAAATAAGGTAAAGTCGGTGTTTATTGTTGCCTGTGCGAGCGCAATTATTAAGGCGGGCGCAAAATTTTCAGAATAATTAAATTGTCATAAATTGAGAGCAAATATAACGACAAAAATATAGATTATGGCGCTTTATATACTTGTCTGCTGGCAAAAAGAGTGGTATAATAATTATGTCTGTAAAACCAGCCATACTATTTCCGTCTGGAGGTAAAAATATGTCATACGATGTAGCAATTATCGGTGCAGGCGTCAGCGGCGCTTTAGTCGCAAGAGAGCTGTGCCGATATAACATCAAAGTAGCATTGGTTGAAAAATGCATTGACGTGGCAATGGGCACAACAAAAGCAAACAGCGCCATTGTTCACTCGGGTTTCGACGCAATGCCCGGTACTCTCAAAGCAAAACTTAATGTTGAGGGTACGGCAGCAATGCCCGCTCTGTGCGAGACTCTTCATGTCCCGTTCAAGCCCATCGGCTCTTATGTTGTCGCTTTCTCGAACGAGGAGCTCGAGACTCTTGAGGAGCTCAAGGCAAGAGGCGAAGCGAACGGAGTTCCCGGTCTCGAGATAATCGACAAGGAAACTCTTCACCGCGAAGAGCCCAATCTCAGCGATGAGGCTGTTGCCGCGCTCTATGCTCCGACCGCCGGAATCGTCTGCCCCTACGAGCTGACGATAGCAGCAGTCGAAAACGCAGTCACGAACGGCGTTGAGCTCTTCCGTAATTTTGATGTTACAGCTATTGAAAAGAACGCTCAGGGTAATTTTGTTCTCAAGTCCGACGCAGGCGAGATCGAGGCCGAGTATGTTGTCAACGCCGCAGGCGTTTTCTGCGACAAGGTCGCTTCTCTCATCGGCGACAATTCAATGACAATTATTCCCCGTAAGGGCGAATATATGCTCATGGACAGAGCGGTCGGCGACAAGGTCAAGCACACGATATTCCAGTGCCCCACCAAGATGGGTAAAGGTGTCCTCGTCACTCCCACCGTTGACGGCAACCTGCTCGTCGGTCCGAGCGCCGTCGATATCGACGAAAAGGACGACTGCGCAACCACCGCAGCCGGCACAAACGGCGTTTTCAAGACCGCGCTCAAGTCCGTCCCGTCGCTCTCGACCCGCGACGTCATCACCTCATTCGCAGGTATCCGCGCCCACAGCACCGGTGACGATTTCATCATCGCTCCCAGCGAGAAGGACGCGAAGTTCATAAATGTTGCCGGCATCGAATCCCCCGGCCTCTCCTCCGCTCCCGCTATCGGTCTCTATGTCTGCGACATGATTCTGCAGGACATGGGCGAAGTCAGCGAGAAAGCGGACTTCATTCCCGGCAGACCCGCTCCCGTGCGTTTCCGTCACATGAACGCAGAAGAGCGCAAGGCTCTTGTTGAGAAGAACAGCGCATACGGCAGAGTTATCTGCCGCTGCGAGACTATAACCGAAGGCGAAATTCTCGACGCTATCCATGCACCCGCAGGTGCTGTTGACGTCGACGGCGTAAAGCGCCGCACGAGAGCCGGTATGGGTCGCTGTCAGGGCGGCTTCTGCGGCTCAAAGGTAGTCGAGATACTCGCAAGAGAGCTTGGTCAGGAGCTTGACGACATTACAAAATGCGGCGGAGAGTCCAAAATCCTCTTCGGCAAGACTAAGTGATTTGCGAATTTTCGCAGCATGAAAGGATGAATACTAATGCTTAAATATGATCTTGCCGTTATCGGCGGAGGCCCCGCAGGCATGGCCGCCGCGCTCAAGGCGCGTGAAAGCGGCGTTGAAAAGATAATCATACTCGAGCGCGCAGAGACTCTCGGCGGTATCCTTGAGCAGTGCATACACACCGGCTTCGGTCTGCACTACTTCGGCGAGGAGCTGTCCGGCCCCGAATATGCCGCGCGCTTCATCGAGCTCGTTGAGGACACCGACATTGTCGTTAAGACCGACACTATGGTGCTCTCCATCTCCGACGACAACGTTGTCACCGCAGTTAACAAAGAGGACGGTCTTATTGAAATAGACGCTACCGCAGTTATCCTTGCCATGGGCTGCCGTGAGCGTCCGAGAGGCGCGCTCAACATAGCGGGCACCCGCTGCGCAGGTGTTCTCTCCGCAGGCACCGCCCAGAAATATGTCAACATCGACGGCTATATGCCCGGCAAAGAAGTCGTTATCCTCGGCTCGGGCGATATCGGTCTTATCATGGCGCGCCGCATGACCCTTGAGGGTGCTCATGTTAAGATGGTCTGCGAGCTCATGCCCTATTCGAGCGGTCTTACGAGAAACATCGTACAGTGCCTCAACGACTTTGATATTCCGCTCAAGCTCAGCACTACCGTTATCGACATCCACGGCAAGGAGCGTCTTGAGGGCGTTACCATTGCGCAGGTCGATGACAACCGCCGCCCGATACCCGGCACAGAGGAATATGTCCCCTGCGATACGCTCATGCTTTCCGTCGGTCTTATCCCCGAGAACGAGCTGAGCAAGAACATGGGCATCGAGTTTGACCGCGTCACCGGCGGTCCGGTAGTTGACGAATACAGAGAGACTACTCACCCCGGCGTTTTCGCCTGCGGCAACGTGCTGCACGTTCACGACCTTGTTGACTTCGTTACCCTCGAGAGCCAGACGGCCGGCGAAGGCGCAGCGAGATATATAAAGAACGGCAGAAACAAGGAAAAGAAATATGTCAAGACCAGAGGCATCAACGGCGTACGTTACATCGTACCGCAGAAGATAGCTCTGGGCGAGGATGAGGACGTTAAGCTCTTCTTCAGAGTCGGCGACGTTCACAAGAATGCCAAGGTCGTTGTCACCTACAACGGCGAGACGCTCATCAGCAAGAAGCGCCCGAGACTCGCTCCCGGTGAGATGGAGAACGTCATCATCAAGAGCGACATGCTCAAGAACTTTGATGAGAACGGCATAATCGAAATTCAGGTGGAGGAATAATCATGGTAAAAGATATTATTTGTGTCGCCTGCCCCATGGGCTGCCAGATCTCCGTTGAGCTCAACGACGACGGAGAGATCCTCAGCGTTACCGGCAACACCTGCAAGCGCGGCGACGCCTATGCGAGAACCGAGTGCACCCACCCCGAGAGAAGCCTGACGACAACTGTCAAGGTCAGCGGCGGCGTTCACCCCGTTGTTCCCGTCAAGTCCGCAAAGGCTGTTCCGAAGGACAAGATCAAGGACTGCGTCAAGGAGATAGCAAAGCTTGAGATCAAGGCTCCGGTCAAGATCGGCGATGTTGTCTGCGCGAACATACTCGGCACCGGCGTTGATATCGTTGCGACGAACATCTGCCCCGAGGCGTAAAAGACATAGAAAATAAATCGAGCATCCGCAGAACGAAAATTTCTGCGGATGCTTTTTTGCGGATGTTTTTAAAATTATATGCTGTCAGCTCTTGAAATAGCTTTCAAGGACATCGGACGGATGCTGCCCTCCCTCAAGCTTTTCGAGCACAGCATCGGAATAAATATAAGATGTTTTCGCCGACTTTGCCGAATCGAGGGCAATTTCATTGCCGCTGATTTCAAAATAATATTTATCCCTGCCGTTGTCGTCGCTGAGAATAAGGCGGTTGTCCTTTTCTTCGTAAGTGCCGGTCGAGCAGTCGCTCATGCCGCTCCTGTACATGGAATAACTGCCGTCTGCGGGCGACAGGACGATTTCGACATAGTCTTTTTGACCGTCGTGCTCGTTCTTGCCGATGTAAGTTATAACATCGGTACGAATAGACTCGGGCGTGAAAAGAGCCTTATTTTTTAAGCACTTGTCAGTCTTTTCGGAATCCGCAGAATAGCAGAACTCCCGCACGGAATCGGACTTTTTGGCGAGAAATTCGAGACCGTCTTTTTGTTTTTTGAATGTAAATTTGCTCTGCGAGCCGGAATTTTTCGCGGTAAGTATCAGATAATCGTCATCCTCCTCGTAAGTGCCGCTCAGGGCGGCGGAGAACCGATATGACTGCATGAAATTGAAGGTCTTATCCTTTCTGTTTAGCACAAGACCCGCATAGTCGTTATCCGACTTGCAGCCGAAGGACGCCACGCCGTTTTCATCAACGGAGGCTCTGACTATATCCGCAGAGCCGTCCGCGCTGTTTCCGGGAAAAAAGTGCGCCAAGAGTGCCGCGCACACGGCAACAACAGCAACAACGCCTATACAGATAATACGTTTGACCGAGCTTTTCATACTGCATCTCCTCTCATGTTAAAATAAAAAATACCGCAGAGAGCCTGCGGTACTTTAAATTACTCCTCGAACAAATCGAGTATCATCTCTTTCGGGCGCGCTCCGACGGCGCGGTTGACCAGCTCGCCGTCCTCAAACACGAGCAGAGTGGGTATACTCATAACATCGAACTTTGACGCGAGTTCCGGCTCCTCATCGACATTGACCTTGCCGACCTTTTTGTCGGGATTCTCGGCGGCTATCTCGTCAACTATCGGCGAGACCATGCGGCACGGACCGCACCACGACGCCCAAAAATCGAGCAGGACGGGTTTATCGCTCTGAAGCACTTCTTTATCAAAATTATCTTTTGTAACAGTTATAACTGACATTTCATATTCTTCCTTTCTCTTCACTTCGCCGGATATCCTCCGGCATTATTTAGAATAACAGATTTTCAAAAAATATTCAAGCAAAGTGATGATTCGTTCACACAAGTTTAAAATATTGGGTGTACTATATAACCTGTGAAAGGTCGATCAATTGACTTTCAATGTGTATTCTGTTAATATCAGTATATAATAAGATCATCTTACGGGAGGTCATAAAATGAGAAATGTTATAAGGATAAACGACGGCTGGCTCTTCACGCTCGACGGGAAGACCGAGACCGTCAATCTGCCGCACACATGGAACGCCTTTGACGGTCAGGACGGCACAAACGGATATCTTCGCACAAAGGCGACATATTCCAAAGAGCTGCCGAAATCGGACAAGAAAACGTTCCTCGAATGCCGAGGAGTCAACTCAAAGGCGGAAGTCAGAGTCAACAACGAGCTTGTCGCAGTCCACGAGGGCGGATATTCCGCATTCAGAGTCGATATCTCCGACTACATCAGATACGGCTGCCGCGTTGACATAACTGCCGACAACTCGCCGGACGAGTCCGTCTACCCGACGATGGCGGACTTCACATTCTACGGCGGCGTTTATCGCGATGTCAATCTTATCGAAGTCCCGGACTGCAGATTCACCATGAACGACTACGGCTCGGACGGAATATACATCACCCCGCG
>OKUT01000325.1_pt1 | contig 16040 bp, 9 predicted proteins | sample 1606571 | NCBI WGS metagenome assembly OKUT01 (sample SAMEA3882513, study PRJEB24775) | human gut metagenome | biome: human-associated habitat; feature: intestine environment; material: feces | place: Netherlands | collected 2009/2010
GTACTGCGGCGACTGCGGCGAGACCGTCGTGGCCAAGGAAGCCCCCTGCACCTGCCCCAAGTGCGGCAGCTCCAACATGACCCAGGACCCCGACACGCTGGACACCTGGTTCAGCTCTGCCCTGTGGCCGTTCTCCACGCTGGGCTGGCCCAACGAGAACGCCGAGGATTACAACTACTTCTACCCCACAAACACGCTGGTCACCGGCTATGACATCATCGGCTTCTGGGTGTCCCGCATGATCTTCTCGGGTCTGGCCTACACCGGCAAGGCACCGTTTGACACGGTACTGATCCACGGCATTGTCCGCGACAGCCAGGGCCGCAAAATGTCCAAATCCCTGGGCAACGGCATTGACCCGCTGGAGGTCATTGAGCAGTACGGCGCGGACGCGCTGCGCATGATGCTGATCATCGGCTCCACCGCAGGCAACGATATGCGCTACAGCGATGAAAAAGTCCTTGCCTGCCGCAACTTTGCCAACAAGCTGTGGAACGCCTCCCGCTTTGTGCAGATGAACCTGCCTGAGGACTTTGAGCCGGGTCTGCCCGAGGAAAGCCTGCTCGACATGAGCGACAAGTGGATTTTGTCCGAGCTTGCCAAGGTCGCCGCCGAGGCTACCGCCAACCTCGACAAGTACGAGCTGGGTCTGGCCGCCGAGAAGGTCGAGAACTTCATCTGGGAGGTCTACTGCGACTGGTATATCGAGATCTGCAAGACCCGCCTGAACGGCGAGGACGCGGCAGCCGCCGACGCGGCCCGCAAGGTGCTGGTCTACGTGCTGGACAAGGCGCTCAAGCTGCTGCACCCCTTCATGCCGTTCATCACCGAGGAGATCTATCAGGCTCTGCCCGGCAGCGCCGAGACCATCATGAACGAGAAGTGGCCCGGCGACGAGAACATGAAGGTCTGGGCCGAGGACTGCGCCGACTTTGAAAAGCTGATGGACTACATCAAGGCTGTCCGCGCCATGCGTGCCGAGATGAACGTCCACCCGGCCAAAAAGACGAGCATGGTCATTGAGACTGCCTCTCCCGCCGCGTTTGAGAAGGGCGGCGCGTATCTGGCCCGCTTTGCCTTTGCCACCGACGTGACGGTCACGGCAAAGTACGAGGGCAGCACCGACGGCATGGTCAACGTGGCGACCCCCGACGCGAAGGGCTTTATCCCGATGATGGAGCTGATTGACCGCGACAAGGAGCTGGCCCGCCTGAACAAGGAGCTGACCAAGGCCGAGAAGGAGCTGGGCATGTTCACGAACCAGCTGAACAACCCGAAGTTCGTCGAGAAGGCCCCGGCGAAGCTCGTCGAGGAGACCCGCGCCAAGCTGGCTGCCGCCCAGGACAAGGCCGCCAAGATCAAGGAGAGCATTGCGGCGCTGGGGTAAGTCTGAAGGCTTTCCCCGTGGGGGAAGCTGTCACCGCAGGTGACTGATGAGGGCAGCGTTTCCGCCGCAGCTCGTTCACGGGCAATACTGGCACACTCGCCCCTCATCCGGCCCTTCGGGCCACCTTCCCCCGTAGGGGAAGGCTTTTCAGCCACAAACAAAAAATAACCCCGCCCCGTCAGGAACTGCATCCTGACGGGGCGGGGTTTTCTCGTTACAGCACAAAAATTGCAGGGAAAAAGTTCAAAGCAAATTACTTGCGGCGCTTGCCCTTGCCGCCCTTGCGGGTGTTGGTCTTGGCAGCGGCGGTCTTGACGGCCTCGACGGCCTTCTCGGCTGCGGGCTTGGCAGCCTCAACAGCCTTCTCAACGACAGGCTCGGCAGCCTTGACGGCCTTCTCGACGACGGGCTTCGCAGCCTTGACGGCCTTCTCAGCGGCAGGTTTGGCAGCCTTGACGGCCTTCTCGACGACAGGCTCAGCAGCCTTGACGGCCTTCTCAGCAGCAGGCTTGGCAGCCTTGACGACCTCGGTGGCGGCCTTCTCGGCAGCGGCCTTGGCCTTAACGGTGGTGGCCTTCACGCTGGTCTTGGGCTTGCGGGTGACCTCGTTGATGGTCCAGAACTGGTTGTCGCCGTTGACGTCAGCCCAGATCTGCAGCACGGTGCCGTTCTCGGTAGCCATGCCGGGGTCCAGCAGCTTGCCGGCCAGATTGGACTTGATCTTGACGCGGCCATCGTTGGTAGGCTCCACGACCCACAGCTGGCTGGATGCCTGGGCACCCTCCCACTGGTGGACGCGGGTGCCGTCGCTGACGCCGCCCATGTCCAGATCCATCATCTTGCCGGTGAAGCGGTTCTGGATGCGGTAGACGCCGTCGCCTGCTGCGACGAAGTTCCACTGCTGCCACTCAAAGTTGGCGTTGTCCATCAGCTGGATCTTCGCGCCATTGTCAATGTTATAGTCAGCGACCTCAACGACCTTGCCGTTGGCGGCGCTGATGGTATAGAACTTACCCTCGGTAAGTACGGTCTGTGCAATCTTCTTCGGTGCCATATTTGTTCCTCCTATAGGTATATCATGTATATTATGCGGCAAATCTTGTTTGTAGTTTCCCTCATGCCGCGTGGTCAAACACCGCTTTTTGCGTGTCTACGTATCCTATTATAACCACTTTTTACCTTCCCGTCAACTTTTTGGCGCTGTTGCGGCATTTTGCACAAAAACCGCCGGGACGGCAGATGCTATCCCGGCAGTTTTGATTGATTTTATGCCGTTTTGCGGCTTTTTTCGACCTCTCTGCGTTTAAGAGTTCTCGGCAAAGTTGCCGGTGTACAGGCGGTAATAGCGGCCCTTCTGGGCGATCAGCTCGTCGTGGGTGCCGCGCTCAATGATACGGCCCTGCTCCAGCACCATGATGCAGTCCGAGTTGCGCACGGTGGACAGACGGTGGGCAATGACGAAGGTCGTGCGGCCATACATCAGGCCGTCCATGCCGTCCTGCACAAGCTTCTCGGTGCGGGTGTCGATGGAGGACGTTGCCTCGTCCAGGATCAGCACCGGCGGATCTGCGACAGCCGCGCGGGCAATCGCCAGCAGCTGGCGCTGGCCCTGGCTCAGGTTCGTGCCGTCGCCGGTCAGCATCGTGTTGTAGCCGTCGGGCAGATGCTTGATGAAGGTATCCGCATTCGCGAGCTTCGCGGCGGCCATGCACTCCTCATCGGTGGCGGTCAGGCGGCCATAACGGATGTTCTCCATGACCGTGCCGGTGAACAGGTGGGTATCCTGCAGGACGATGCCCAGAGAGGAGCGCAGCGCGTCCTTCTCAATGGACTTGATGTCGTGGCCGTCGTACAGGATCCGGCCCTTCTGGATGTCGTAGAAGCGGTTGATAAGGTTCGTGATCGTCGTCTTGCCCGCGCCGGTGGAGCCGACAAAGGCGATCTTCTGCCCCGGACGGCCATACAGGTTGATGTCATGCAGGACGATTTTCTTTTCGTCGTAGCCGAAGTCCACATCCTTAAAGACGATGTCGCCCTCCAGCTTGGTGTACCGGGGCTTGCCGTCGGCATCCATGCGTTTCCACGCCCACATGCCGGTGGACTCGTTCGCCTCGGTGACAGTATCGTCCGCTTCGTACTTGGCGTGGACCAGGGTGATGTCGCCCTCGTTGACCTCGGGCTTTTCATCCAGCAGCGCAAAGATACGCGCACCGCCGGCCAGCGCCATAACGACGGAGTTCAGCTGCATGGAGATCTGGCTGATGGGCTGGTTGAACTGGCGGGTCAGCACAAGGAAGCTGGCGAGACCGCCCAGCGTAAAGCCGCCGAAGCCGTTGATAGCCAGCGCACCGCCGAGGATGGCGCAGAACACGTAGGACAGGTTGCCCAGCTGGCCGTTGACGGGCATTGCTACCAGCGAATAGGAGTTTGCCTTGTCGGCGCTGTGGAACAGCTCATCGTTGAGCCTGTCGAACTCCTCAATGGCAATTTCCTCATGGCAAAAGACCTTGATGACCTTCTGGCCGTTCATCATTTCCTCAATGTAGCCGTTGACCTTGCCCAGCTCCTGCTGCTGCTTGATGAAGTATTTTCCGGAGTTGCCGGTCAGGTACTTCGTCGCCAGCAGCATGATGCCGACCATCGCGAGGGCCAGCACCGTCAGGGGGACGTTCAGATAGAGCATCGAGGCCAGCACGCCGACGAGGGTCACAACCGTGTTGACGAGCTGCGGCAGACTCTGGCTGATCATCTGGCGCAGCGTGTCAATGTCGTTCGTGTAGACCGACATAATGTCGCCGTGGGCGTGGGTGTCAAAGTATTTGATGGGCAGCGTCTGCATGTGGGTGAACATCTCGTCACGCAGGTCCTTCAGCGTGCCCTGGGTGATCCTTGCCATCAGGCGGTTCTGCACAAAGACAGCAGCGATGCCGACGCAGTAGATGACTGCCACGCGCAGGATAGCCGCGGCCAGGCCGCTGAAGTCCGTGCTGCCCGCCTTGAGCAGCGGCAGAATGTAGCTGTCGATCAGCGTCTGGGAGAACATGACGCCCTGCAGCTGGGCGAACACAGCCAGCAGAATGCAGCAGAGCACCACAATGACCTGTGCCTTATAGCGGCTCATGACATAGGCGAGGATGCGCTTGAACACCTTGCCGGGGTTTTCGACCTTGGGGCGGGGGCCATTGCTGCGCCCGCCGGGGCCGACCTTTACGACTTTAGGCTGCTGTGCCATTATGCCTCCCCTCCCTTCTCATCAAAGTCGCCGGAACCTTTGGTCTGGCTGTTGTAGACATCCTGGTAGATGGCATTTGTTTTCAGCAGGTTGGCCGGGGTGTCAAAGCCGCTGACCCTGCCGTTGTCGAGCACGAGGACCTTGTCCGCATTTTCCACGGAGGAAATGCGCTGGGCGATGATGAACACCGTCGTGCCGGGGATTTTTTCCGCAAACGAATGGCGGATCTTTGCGTCCGTCGCGGTATCGACGGCGGAGGTGGAGTCGTCCAGGATCAGGATGCGGGGCTTTTTCAGCAGTGCGCGGGCAATGCAGAGACGCTGCTTCTGGCCGCCGGAGACGTTGTTGCCGCCCTGCTCGATGTGGGTCTGGTACTTGTCGGGGAAGCGCTCGATAAATTCATCGGCGCAGGCCTGCTTGCAGGCGTCCTCGATCTCGGCGTCGGTGGCGTCGGGGTTGCCCCAGCGCAGGTTCTCGGCAATCGTGCCGCTGAACAGCTCGTTCTTTTGCAACACCATGGCGACGTTGTTGCGCAGGGTGTCGAGGTCATATCTGCGCACATCAACGCCGCCGATGGTCACGCTGCCCTCAGTCACGTCGTACAGACGCGGCAGCAGCTGCACAAGGCTGGACTTAGCCGAACCGGTGCCGCCAATGATGCCGATGGTCTCGCCGGACTTGATGTCGAGGTCAATGTCCTCGAGGGCCTTCTCGCCATCCTTTTTATAGGCAAAGCTGACGTGGTCGAACTTGACGGAGCCGTCTCTGACCTCCATAACGGGATCCTCACCGTTCGTCAGGTCGGACTGCTCGTCCAGCACCTCGGCCACGCGCTTGGCGGAGGCTGCAGACATCGTGATCATGACGAACACCGTGGACAGCATCATCAGGCTCATAAGGATGTTCATGCAGTAGCTCAGCATGCTCATCAGGTCGCCGGTGGTGAAGGTCGTTGCGCCGGAGCTGACGATGAGCTGGGCACCGATCCAGGAGATGAGCAGGATGCAGCTGTAGACGGTCAGCTGCATGAGCGGGGCGTTCCAGGCCAGGATCAGCTCGGCACGCATCAGCAGATTGCGCACATTCTCGCTGGCCTTGCGGAACTTCTCGCCCTCAAACTTCTCGCGCACATAGGCCTTGACAACGCGGATGGCGGAGACATTCTCCTGCACGCTCTCGTTCAGGTCGTCGTACTTGCGGAATGCCTCGCCGAAGTACTTGGTGGCGCGGCTCATAATAAAGGCGAGCGCGCAGCCCAGCAGGATGACGGCGATCAAATAGATGTTTGCCAGCCGACGGTTGATCGTGTAGGACATGATCAGCGCCACGATCATGCTGGCGGGCGCACGCACCGACATGCGCAGCATCATCTGGTAGGCGTTCTGGATGTTGGTGACGTCGGTGGTCATGCGGGTGACCAGGCCCGCGGTGGAGTACTTGTCAATGTTGGCAAAGCTGAAGGTCTGGATGTTGCGGAACATGCCGCGGCGCAGGTTGCGGGCAAAGCCCGTGGCTGCGTGGGAGCCGGCCACCGCGCCCAGAATGCCGAACAGCAGGCCGAACAGCGCCGCGACGACCATCTGTGCGCCGACGGTGTAGATGACCTGCATATTGCCCGGCGTGACGCCGTTGTCAATGATGGAGGCCATCATCTTCGGGATGATCATTTCCATGATGACCTCCGCGATCATAAAGATCGGCGTCAGCACGGAGACCAGGCGGAAGCCCTTGGTTTCACGTCCGAGTGTTTTTAACAATTGGTATTTCCCCTCTCTTGTTTGGTATTTTCCTCTTGCAGGAAGTGCTGTGCGTTGCGCAGGGTCTGCTCCAGCACAGCGCGGGCCGCGGCGGCCTGCTGCGGGTCAATGCCGCTTTGCAGGTCATCCTCAAACCGCGCAATGCTTGCCTCGATCTGCTTGTGACAGGCGCGGCCCTTCTCTGTGGCGATAAGGCGCTTTAAGCGGGCATCTTTCGCCACGGCGCTGCGGGTGATGAAGCCATCCTGCTCCATGCCCTGCAGCATGGCGGTGACGCTGGAGCGGCGAATGTTGAACCACTGCTCAATGTCGCGCTGGTAGACGTCGCGGCCCTGGCGCTCGGCACGGACGATGTCGCCCAGCACCATGCCGCGCACGCCCGACAGCTCCGAGCTGACCTCGGCGTTGATGCGGGCATCCAGCGCACGGCGGATGAGCCGCGAGGTCTGGTTCAGCAGTGCGCCGAAGTGGACATCCGCGCAGCAGCCGCAGTCATCATACGATGATTCGTGCATTTCTTCCCTCCTTTACGATTTTTGGGTCCAAGAAGTTAGATTTTGAATTGTTCGTTGTCTAACTGTTCGTTTGCGTACTTTACCAGTATAACACCGGATCGGGCAATGTCAAGAGGGACGGCGCAGAGTTTTTTGTATAGTGCAGCGGCAAACGGGCAGAGCCCCGTCCCCCTGCGCTTTCCCGATTCAACGTAGGGGCGGATTCCATATCCGCCCGTGCCCGGCTGTCTTTATTCGCCGCTTTCCCTCTCCACCCCCAGATACGGCAGCACCTTTCCCAGTACCTCGGCGCACACCGGCCCGGAGAGCGCGCCGCCGCTCGTCGTCCAGCTGTGGGGCTCATCCAGGCAGACCAGCACAGCGACCTTGGGGTCGTCGATGGGCGCAACGGAGACAAAGCTCGCAATGCGCGCGCCCTCGTTCGGGCTGTCCAGCTTTTGGCTCGTGCCGCTCTTGCCGCCGATGCGGTAGCCCGCCAGCGCGGCCTGCTTACCCGTGCCGCCTGTAACAACACCCTCCATCAGGCGGCACATCGTGGCGGAGGTCTCCGCGCTGATGACGCGGCGCTTCACCGTCGGCTGCACTTCCTTCACAACAGTGCCGTCAGGCGCCGTGATTTTCGCCACAACGTAGGGCTGCATCAGTTCGCCGCCGTTTACCACCGCACAGACCGCCGTGAGCATCTGCAGGTAGCTGACCTTGCTGCTCTGCCCGAACGAGCAGCTCGCCAGCTCCACCGGGCCCATCCGGTCCGCCGTGTAGTATTCACTGCGCCTGACCTCGCCCGGCAGGTCGATGCCCGTGGCCTCCCGCAGGCCGAAGGCCGCAAAGTAATCACAGAAGCGTTCTTTTCCAAGCCGCGCACCGATCTGGATGAAGCAGGGGTTGCAGCTGACAGCCAGCCCCCGGGCGAAGGTCTCGGTGCCGTGGATATGCCCGTTTGCACAGCGGAACCGCGTGCCTGCGACGGTTATTTTACCCGCGCAGGTGAAATAGTCCGTGGCCTTACACGCCCCGGAGTCCAGCGCCGCCGACGCCGTGATGAGCTTGAACACACTGCCCGGCTCATACAGGTCACTGATGGCCTTGTTGCGCCACTGTGCCTGCTGGGCCTTTTGCAGCGCGGCGCTGCGCTCCTCGCCGGTCAGGGTATTCACAGCGTCGCGGACTTCTTTATTTATAAGGGTCCGCGGTGCGTTCGGGTCGTAGTCGGGCTGGCAGGACATCGCCAGCACGGCCCCGGTGTGGACGTCCATCACGATGCCGACGCCGCGCTCGGCTACATGATGCTCCGTCACAGCGGCGGACAGTGCGCTTTCGAGCCAGTGCTGAATGTTCGCGTCGATGGTCAGCGTCAGCGTGCTGCCGGGCACGGCGTCCACCAGCGTCTGGTAGTGCGTCGGCATATCGTAGCCCCAGGCGTTCTTGGCGGTCAGGATGCGCCCGTTCTGCCCGGTCAATTCGTCGTTGTAACGCAGTTCCAGTCCCCACAGGCCCGCGTTGTCCACGTCGGTAAAGCCTAAAATGCCGCCCATAAAATGCCCCTGCGGGTAGACGCGGCGGGTATCCTGCCGAATTTGTATGCCGTCCACACCGTTCGCCCGGCACCAGTCCCGCACAGCGTCGGCCATCGTCTTATCCACGCGGCGGCGCAGCAGGCAGTCGTTGGAGGTTCGCTGGCTGAATTTGGCCAGCGTATCGGCGTAGTCCAGCTCTAAAATTTCGCTCAACGCCCGCGCAGCCGGTTCTACGGCGTCGTCGGCCATCTCCCGCGGGGCGGCGCGGATGGTCCAGCAGGTCTCGCTGGCGGCCAGCAGCGTACCGTCGGCGGAATAGATCTCCCCGCGGGCGGCGGGCAGCGTGGCCCCGCGCAGCTGCTGGTCGGCGGCGCGTGCCGCGTAGCCGCCGGGGTCGCGAAGCATCAGCACAAACAGCCGCACCGTCAGCCCGCCCAGACACCCCACCGCCAGCACCGCCGCCAAAAGCCGCATGCGCAGGCGCATTTTTGTATTCTGCTGCGGCGTGATCGGACGCATAGCTCCTGCCCCCTTCCCCATAGAACAGCCTATGAGTGTTCCACTGGCAAAATGCTGAATTATCGCCGGAAAATTCTCTGTATTGTCGATTGACCGTTTAGACACATAAGGTGTATACTGTTAATAGCAAATTTTGACATTTAATTGTCAAAGTCCGAGAGAGCTATTTTTAAAGGAGGCAAACCCTATGGCTAGATTTACTTTACCCCGTGACCTTTACCACGGCCCCCACGCGCTGGAAGCGTTGAAAACGCTGCCCGGCAAGCGCGCCATGATCTGCGTCGGCGGCGGTTCGATGAAGCGCTTCGGCTTCCTGGATCGCGCCGAGGCCTACTTAAAAGAGGCCGGCATGGAGGTAGAGCTGTTTGAAGGCATCGAGCCCGACCCGTCCGTGGAGACGGTCATGAAGGGTGCTGCCGCCATGGAAAAGTTCCAGCCCGACTGGATCGTCGCAATCGGCGGCGGCTCCCCCATCGACGCAGCCAAGGCCATGTGGATCAAGTACGAGTACCCCGACATCACGTTTGAGGATATGTGCAAGGTGTTCGGCATCCCGCCGCTGCGCCGCAAGGCCCACTTCTGTGCCATCTCCTCCACCTCCGGTACGGCCACCGAGGTCACGGCCTTCTCGATCATCACCGATTACCAGAAGGGCATCAAGTACCCCATTGCCGACTTTGAGATCACGCCCGATGTCGCCATCGTTGACCCCGAGCTGGCCCACACGATGCCCAAGAAGCTCGTCGCCCACACCGGCATGGACGCCATGACCCACGCCATTGAGGCCTACGTCTCCACCGCGAACTGCGACTTTACCGACCCGCTGGCCCTGCACGCCATCGAGATGATCCAGGCGGATCTGGTCGGCAGCTATAACGGCGATATGGATAAGCGCGACGCGATGCACAATGCCCAGTGCCTGGCCGGTATGGCGTTCTCGAACGCGCTGCTCGGCATCGTACACAGCATGGCCCACAAGACCGGCGCGGCGTTTGCCGATTACGGCGCACACATCATCCACGGCGCAGCCAACGCCATGTACCTGCCCAAGGTCATCGCCTACAATGCGAAGGATCCCACCGCCAAGGCACGCTACGGCGTCATTGCCGACAAGATGCACCTGGGCGGCGAGAACGACGACGAGAAGGTCGCGCTGCTCATCCAGTATCTGCGCGGCATGAACGACGATCTGAACATTCCGCACTGCATCGGCCACTACGGCCCCGACTCCTACCCCGCCGAGCAGGGCTTTGTCCCCGAGAACGTATTCCTCGAGAGACTGCCCGAGATCGCAAAGAACGCGATTGCCGATGCCTGCACCGGCTCCAACCCGCGCCAGCCGACCCAGGAGGAGATGGAAAAGCTGCTGAAGTGCTGCTACTACGACACCGAGGTCGACTTCTAACCACCGCCCTTCTGCGGTCTCTGCAAGCCGCCGCATGATCTGCCCCGGCCACAAGCTTTTGTGGCCGGGGCTTTTTGCCGCCGCAAAAGTGGGCAAAATCCTTGCGATTTGTTTTTTGCGGATTTTTGCTGTACAGGGCGCGGCTACAGCGTTCGCGGGCATTTTTTGTACAAGTATCAAATCCTTGATTTCGCATAGATTTTGCTGTATACTAATGGTAAAATCCAAGTAAAAGAGGATGGGAATTTACCATGACATCCACTGCAAAATCACAAGGTCCCCTGTTTACCAGGCGGGCGTTGTTCACCCTGATCTGGCCCCTGCTGCTGGAGCAGACATTAAGCGTCACGATGGGCATGGCCGACACGCTGATGGTCGCCGGTGTGGGTGAGGCCGCTGTCTCCAGCGTATCGCTCGTGGACAGCCTGAATATTTTGATTATTCAGATTTTGTCCGCACTGGCTACCGGCGGTGCGGTCATTGCCAGCCAGTATCTGGGCCGCCGGGATGAGGAAAACGCCAGCCGCAGCGCCGCCCAGCTGTACAGCGTGCTGGGCATCTCTACGGTTGCGGTGGGTGTTGTCTGTATGCTGCTCTCCCGCCTGATCCTTCGGATGGTGTTCGGCAGCATTGATGAGGATGTCATGCGGTTTGCGCAGCAGTACTTCCTTATCAGTGCGGTGTCCTACCCCTTCATCGGCCTGTACAACGGCGGCGCGGCACTGTTCCGTGCGCAGGGCAACAGCCGCATCAGTATGCTGGCCAGCCTTGTCATGAACGTCATCAACATTGCGGGCAACGCGCTGCTGATCTACGGTTTCGGCATGGGCGTTATCGGCGCGGCGCTGGCCACGCTGATCGGGCGTGTGTTCGCCGCGGTGTTCATCCTGTGGCAGAACCAAGACCTGCACAATCCCCTGCGCGTGCAGCGCTTCGCTGACCTGCGGCCCCGGCGCAGGCCCATCATGCAGATTTTGTCCATTGGCATCCCGTCGGGTCTGGAAAACGGCATGTTCCAGATCGGCAAGCTGTGTGTCAGCAGCCTGACGTCTACCTTAGGCACCTCGGCCATCGCGGCCAATGCCGTGGCAAACTCGGTCTCGACGCTGGCGAACATCCCCGGCAACACGATGAGCCTTGCCATGATCCCGGTCATCGGGCAGTGCCTTGGCGCAGGCGAGAAAAAGCAGGCGCAGCGCTATTCCGTCACGCTGCTGGGCATCGCCATCACGGGGCTGACCGTCACGAACGCGGCGCTGTTCTTCCTGATGCCCGAGGTCGTGACCTGGTTCAACCTCTCGGCGGAGGCATCCGCCATGTGTACCCACGTGGTCCACTGGTTCAACCTGTTCAGCATCTTCTTCTGGGCGACGAGCTTTACCCTGCCCAACGCCCTGCGCGCGGGCGGCGACGCCAAGTTTACGATGTCGGTCAGCATCGTCAGCATGTGGCTGTTCCGCGTGATTCTGAGCTATATCTTCGTTCTGCAGTTCCACTTAGGACTGACCGGCGTCTGGTTCGGTATGTTCATCGACTGGATCTGCCGCAGCCTGTGTTTCCTTGTGCGGTTTGCCCGCGGGAAATGGATGGAGCATAAGGTGATATAAGACGCAAAAAACTCCCTGCCCGGTGCGGACAGGGAGTTTTCTGTTGTATGGCGCGGGAAATTACTCCACCATATACTCAAAATCAATACGGCCCAGCGCCACATCGGCGGCGGCGACCTGGATCTTCATGGAAGAACCCAGCATCCAACTCTTGCCGGTCAGCGGGTCCAGCATGCTGACGCCGTCGATGACCTGCGGTTCACCCTTGCAGAGCTGCGCGGCGGGGACAAAGCCCTCCACCGTGTTATCCAGCTCGACAAAGACGCCGCGGGGCGTGATGCCGGCCACCGTGCCGGTGTAGACCTCACCGAGATGGTTGTGCATGTACTCGGCCTTGTACAGGTCCTCGACATCGCGCTCAATGCGCACGGCGGCGACCTCCTGCTTGCTGGACTTCTCGCTGGCCTGCTGGGCAAACTCGTTGAAGTCGCGCTGCAGCTGGCTGGCGGAGACACCGTTCAGCATCTCGGTCAAAATACGATGAATCGCCAAATCGGGGTAGCGGCGGATGGGGCTGGTGAAGTGGGCGTAGTCCGCCAGTACCAGACCGTAGTGGCCCAGAGGCTGCGGGGCGTAGCGGGCCTTCTGCATGCTGCGCAGAATGCCGGTGTGGACGGGGATCTGGATGGGCTGGCCGCGAGTCTCGTCCAGCAGGGCCGCCAGCTCGAGCTGCGTCGGGATGGGGTTCTTGAACTTGGCGTTCAGGCCGCAGGCCAACAGCGTGGCGGACAGCTTCTCCATCTTCTCGGCGTCGGGGGCCTCGTGCACGCGGTAGACGAACGGGGCCTTGTTCGTGCGGCCCGCGTTGGCGGCGCACTGGTTCGCCAGCAGCATGAACTCCTCGATCATGCACTCGGACGTGCCGCGGTCACGCTTGACAATGTCGATGCAGCGTCCGTTCTCGTCCATGACGAGCTTAGCCTCGTTGGACTCGATATCCATGGCGCCGCGGGCCTTGCGCAGAACCAGGCGCTTGCGGTACAGCTCGTCCATCGTGGGCAGCTGGTCAAGCACGGCCTCATATTTCGTCTTGAGGTCTGTCAGGTCAACACCCTCCTCGGGCTCCAGCAGCGCGTTGATCTCCTTGTACACGCCCTTGACGCGGCTGCAGATGACGCTCTTGACGAACTTGTAGCTGCGGATCTCGCCGTTCTCGTCCAGTCGCATCAGACAGGAGAACGCCAGGCGGTCCTCGCCCTCGTTCAGCGAGCAGATGCCGTTGGACAGCTGGGTCGGCAGCATCGGGATGACCTTGTCGGCGTAGTAAATGCTCGTCGCACGTTCGAACGCTTCCTCATTCAGCGCGGAGCCGGGGCGGACATAATGGCTGACGTCGGCAATGTGAACGCCCAGCTCGTAGCCGTCGTCCAGCTTCTGCAGGCTGATGGCGTCGTCGATGTCCTTCGTCTCGGCGGAGTCAATCGTGAAGATGGGAATGCCGCGCAGGTCCAGGCGCTTCGCGGCCTCGGCGGGGTCAATCGTGGCGTTGTCGTAGGCGCGGGCCTCCTCCAGCACCTCCGGCGGGAACTCCTGGCGGACGCTGCGGCCATACAGGATGGCCTTGGCGCACTCGGACGCATAGTCGGAGGAACCGAATTTCTCGACAACGGCGGCGCGGTGGTCGCTGTGGCGGTTGCCGCGGTGGGTGATGAGGAAGCCGACCTTGTCGCCCAGGTGCACGCCCTCGCTCCCCTGCTTGGCCAGCAGGAACTTCACGTCGCGGCAGCCGTCCGGCTCCACGGCCATGCGGCCATCCTCGGACAGGCAGACCGTGCCCGCAAAGCGGTTGTTCGGGACCGTGACCTCGACGACCTCGCCCTCGGAGGAACCCTCCACGCGCGGGTGGTCGAACAGCTTGACGTTGATCTTATCGTTGGGCATTGCGCCGTGCAGCGCGCGGCCCGGGATAAAGATGTCGCCCTCGCCGTCGTCGCGGCTGGCAAAGCCGAAGCGCGCGGCCAGCTTGACGAGCGTGCAGGGAATCGTGTTGGGGGCTGCAGCGTTCTCATAGGTCGCAAAGCCGGGCACATAGGTGCCGTTGCGCATCGACAGCTCACCGGTGGCGACCATAGCGGAAACGGTGGTGCGCAGGCGGGAGTTGTCCACCTGCAGGTTGTTCTGCATTTCGCGCAGCGTCATGGGACGGCGCTTGACTGCGTTTAAAATAGATTTCTGTAACGGTGTCATAGTTGCTCCTTTAATTTACGTCGCACCGCCATCCGACGGTGCCCTACCCTTATATACATCCACAAAAAACGGCCCGCCGGGGCGCTGCTTACAAAGCCAAAGCGCTTGGCGGACCCTTTTCATCTTTGTTACCCTGCCAAAATCACAGGCGTGCGCTCAAAACGCAGACGACCAGCGTAACGACAAAGAAAACGACGCCGCAGATCTTGGTCAGCTTGGCCAGCTTGGCGTCCACGCCGCGCTCACGGCCTGCTGCCATCGTGGCGGAGCTTTCGCCCATGATCGCACCGGACAGGCCCTGGCCCTTCTGCTCCTGCGCGAGGGTGAAAACAACGATCAACACGGACACGGCGATGAGGACGACGCCGAGAACGATCTCATACCAGTTCATTAGATTAGCACTCCTTCTATTTCTATCCACGCCGTCGTGACGTGAAAAGTCTCATGCACCGTACAGTATAGCATAGTTTGCCGCACGTTGCAAGCGCTTTTTTCACGTTTTGGGTGTAAAATCAGTTTTGCAGCGCAATTTGTTCGCCCTGCACCAGCGGATAGCGGACCAGCCTGTCCCCGTCAAGGTTTTCCCGGTGCATATCGACGGCAGTGATCTGGTGGTTGCCGTAGGTCGTGTAGTAGTAAATGCCTCTGTCAGCGTTGCAGCAGCTTGTGTAGAGCGTGATCTCGTACTTGCCGCCGTCCAGCTCACAGCAGCCGCGCTGCTGCTCGACAGCGTGCAGGATGTGGAAGAACTGCCCGACGCTCTCGGCCTCGCTGCTGCCGGATTTCGCGTTCATCCGCACAAAGGCCGCACGCACAAAGCGGGACTGGCTGGACAGATCGCCCGGCAGGCCCAGTGCGCCGAGGCCGCGGCTGTAGACGGGCAGGTCAAGGCCGTCCGCAAACGCAACCGCAGGCGTACGCGGCGAGAGTGCGCGGTAGTTGTTCAGTGCGAAAAGCTGCTGCGGGAACGGCGGATTGTTCGTCAGTACACCGACGGGGTTATCGTAGACGTGCAGGCCGTCGGCGGTGGACTCCACCACGATGCTCCCCGTTTTGTCGGCAATGAGCCAGTGCAACTGCGCGAGGGGCAGCTGCTCACTGAACGGGATATTGACGATGTTGGTTTTTGCAAGCAGCGTGCGCACCTCGGCCAGCGTCGCACAGCTGCCCAGCAGCCAGGGGATCAGCTCAAACTGGGCGACGTTGCTTTTGCCATCCTGCGCCGGGTGGTAGACTGCATTGCCGACAAAGTTCAGCCCTGCGATGCCCAGGCCCTTCTCATTGACGGCGTCATAGTAGAGCGGGTACTCCCCCGCCACGTAGGCCATGCCGATCATCGCATATTTTGTGCGGAAGTCCCCCATGCAACGCAGGCTAAACGGGTAGGCCCGCGGCGTGATCGTGACCTCGTCGCCGTAGGAAAATTCATAATCGAGATTGCGGCCAAAGTAGAAACTGTCGGTTGTATAGGTTGCAGCTGTACACATGGTAAACACCCCTTTAATTATAATAGATGCAGCGCGGCTTTCCTGCGTCGAGAATGTAAGGGCGGACATGGTTCGCCCGCGGCACATAGTGGCCGCCGCAAGGTTCACGGGTCGATGGTGAGCATCAGCCCCTGCATTTTCAGTGTGGTTTATATTGTACCACACCCTGCGCGGGATAATCCACCGCCAAATTGTAAACAATGCGTCCTTGCCGAATCCAACATCATCGCAAAAAAGCTTGCGGCGTATAAAAACCTCCCGGTAACAGAAGTGAAATAACCGGGAGAAGGAGGAACAAAAAACGCTGCAAGCCCCGAAAAAAGGCTTGCAGCGGTGTTTTCTGGCGTCCCAGAGAGGATTTGAACCTCCGGCCCCACACTTAGGAGTATGGCTTACCAAATGTCCCGCAGCGCCGTGCAGCGGCGAC
>OKUT01000331.1_pt1 | contig 15825 bp, 10 predicted proteins | sample 1606571 | NCBI WGS metagenome assembly OKUT01 (sample SAMEA3882513, study PRJEB24775) | human gut metagenome | biome: human-associated habitat; feature: intestine environment; material: feces | place: Netherlands | collected 2009/2010
GGTCGAGGAACACGATGTCCGCTGGATGCTGGAGGGGCGGTTCGACATTCTGGACAGGGTGCGCGCGCTGCATCCCGGCGGGCTTACAACTCTTTCCATCGGTGTCGGCCACGGCGGCAAGACACTGCAGGAGTGTCACCAGATGGCGCGGGAGAGCATTGACATCGCCCTCGGCCGCGGCGGTGATCAGGCGGCTGTCAAAACGGTGGATGGCTTTGAATTTTACGGCGGCATTTCCCACGGCGTGGAGAAACGCAGCCATGTCCGCAGCCGCATCATAGCCAATGCACTGTGCGACCTGATCCGCCGCAGCGACAGCGTGATCATCATGGGCCATCGCATGTCCGATCTGGACGCGATCGGCTCGGCCATCGGTGCGTTGCGCATCTGCAAGATGTGCGGCGTCCCGGCGGTCATTGCCGTCAACAGCGAGGCAACACTGGCCGGGCCGCTGCTTAAAACCGTGATCGATGCAGGGGAGGGGCATGATTTTATTGCCCCGGATCAGACGCTGGATGTCATCACACCCAACACGCTGCTCATCGTGGTGGACACCTACCAGAAGCGCCTGCTTGAAAGCCAGAAAATCTACGAAAAATGCAGCCGCGTCGTTGTCATCGACCATCACCGTATGGCGGTGGGCCATATCGACAACCCGCTGCTGCTCTACCATGAGCCCTATGCATCCAGCGCCAGTGAGCTTGTGTGTGAGCTGCTGCAGTTCATGCCCAAGGAAAACAACATAACCCCGCTGGAGGCCAACGCATTGTTGGCAGGCATTATGCTCGACACACGCAGCTTTGCGCTGCATGTGGGTGTGCGCACCTTTGAGGCTGCCGCATGGCTGCGCAGCCGCGGCGCCCAGACTGCTGACACCAAGCTGCTTTTCAACACCTCAAAAGAGGAGTATGAGGCCCGCGCCCATATTGTGGAGGGGGCCTACATATACAAGGGCTGCGCGATAGCCCTTTCTGACGAGCTGGATGCCGGTATGAATGTTGTGCTGCCGATGGCGGCCAACGATCTGCTGACCATCAACGGCGTCGATGCCAGTTTTGTGGCAGTCGCCAAAAACGACGGCGTCAATATCTCGGCGCGCAGCATGGGCGCGCTGAACGTGCAGGTCATTCTGGAGCCGCTGGGCGGCGGCGGCCATCTGATGATGGCGGGTGCTCAGCTCCAGAACTGCACGCTGCAGGATGCGGAGCACCGCATCCGTGAACAAATCGACCTTTACCGCGCGGCGCAAAAGGAAAATACTGCGCGGTAATTGTGATAAAAATTTTGGGAGGGAAACCCTTATGAAGATCATTCTCAAACAGGACGTCAAGACCATCGGCAAAAAAGACGAGATCCACGAGGTTTCGGACGGCTACGCCCGCAACTTCCTGTTCCCGCGCAACCTGGCAGCCCCCGCGGATGCCGCAGCACTGAACCAGGCCCGCACCAAGAGCGAGGCCAAGGCCCACCACGAGGCCGAAGCACGCGCCGCCGCAGAGGAGCTGGCCGCCAAGATCAAAGGCCAGGTCGTGACCGCCAAGGTCAAGGGCGGTGCATCCGGCAAGCTGTACGGCAAGGTCACCGGCAAGGAGGTCGCCGAGCTGCTGACCACCCTGACCGGCACCGAAATCGACAAAAAGAAGGTCGAGCTGCCTTCCGCCATCAAGGAGTTCGGCAGCTATGACGCCTCCGTGCGCCTGTACGCCGGTGTCGTCGCACCCTTCAAGCTGAAGGTCGAGGAACTGTAATTTGCCGTCTGGCAGGGAAGGAGGATGTCCGCTATGCCGAAAAATGAAGAAGTAAGCCTTGCCAGCCTGGGCATCCAGATGCCCTACAGCATGCAGGCCGAGCAGAGCGTGCTGGGCGCGGCGCTGGTGGATGAAACGGTGCTGAACCGCCTCATCACCGACATGGAGCCCGAGATGTTCTACTCGGACCAGAATCGCGCCATCTATGAGACGATGCGCTCGCTCTACACCGAGAGCGAGGCCGTTGACATTGTCACGCTTGTCAATGCGCTTGCCAGCAACAAGACGTTTGCCAGCGCCGACGACGCCAAGGTCTATCTGGCCCGCATCGCCGAGACGCTGCCCTCGGTCTCGAACGTTGATTCCTATTTTAAAATCGTCAAGGAAAAGTACCAGGGCCGCCGCCTGATCGACGCCGCCCGGTCCATCCTGAACGAGACCGCCTCCGGCGAGGACGCCGATCTTCTGCTCGAAAGCGCGGAGCAGAAGATCTACGATATCCGTTCCGGGCGCGACAAGTCGGGTGTCAAGACGATCCGCGAGTCCATTCTCGAGGTCATCGACACGATGCAGAAGCTGAGCGGCGCGGACCGCGACAAGTTCGCCGGTATCCCCACGGGCTTCAACTATCTGGACACGGTCCTGACCGGACTGGGCCGCTCGGACCTGATTATTCTGGCCGCCCGCCCCGGTATGGGCAAGACCTCGTTTGCGCTGAACATTGCAACAAACGTTGCCCGCCAGCAGAAGGTGCCGACGATCATTTTCAGTCTGGAAATGACCTGCGAGCAGCTGACGGACCGCATTCTTTCCAGCACGGCGAACATCGACAGCCAGGCATTCCGCACGGGCCGTCTGAACAACTCCGACTGGAACGATTTTGCCCAGGCTACATCGCTGCTCTACAACGCTCCGATTTACATGGACGATTCCTCCGGTATCTCGGTGCCGGAGATCAAGGCAAAAATTCGCACGATCAACCAGGATCCCAAGAGGGAAAAAATCGGGCTCGTTATCATCGACTACCTGCAGCTGATGCAGAGTGCCAAGCGCACCGAGAGCCGCGTGCAGGAGATCAGTGACATTACCCGGAACCTCAAGATCATGGCAAAAGAACTGAACGTACCGGTCATCGCGCTTTCCCAGCTGTCCCGTGCAGCGGAAAAAACGACGGGCCGCTCGGATCACCGGCCCCAGCTTTCCGACCTGCGCGACTCCGGCTCTATCGAGCAGGATGCCGACATCGTGCTGTTCCTCTACCGCGCGGCCTACTACAATGCCCAGAACGGCGAGGAAAACCAGGCCAATGAGAATGAGGCCGAGTGCATCGTAGCCAAAAACCGCCACGGCGAGACGAGCGTTGTCCGTCTGGGCTGGGACGGCGCGCACACGCGCTTCAGCAATCTGGATGTGACCCATGAGTTCTGACGCGGAAAAAACTGTACAGCGTATGGATGAGGCTCTGTTGGACAACTGCCGCCGACAGGGTCTGTTCAAGTCTGGCGACAGAGTCATTGCGGCCTGCTCCGGTGGGGCAGACTCGATGGCTTTGTTGCTTTTTTTACTGCGCCATCGCCGCACGCTGGAGATCGAGGTTCTGGCGACCCACGTCAACCACGGCATCCGGGGCGAGACCGCCCGCCGCGATGCTGACTTTGTGGCGGACTTCTGCCGCCGGAACGGCGTGGAGCTGTTCCTGTATGACGCCGTGCAGGAAGGCATAGAGGTGCCGCCCCGCCCGAGCGAGGATTGGGCCCGCGGTCTGCGCTACGGGTGGTTCGATGAGCTGGCCGCGCGGGAGGAGGCCGTCATTGCCACGGCTCACACGATGTCCGACCAGGCTGAAACGGTGCTTTTCCGCATGGCGCGCGGCACGGGTCTGCACGGGCTGACCGGCATCCCGCCGCGCCGCGGCTGCTATGTGCGGCCCTGCCTCTGCCTGACCCGCGCCGACACCGAGGCATACTGTGCCGCGCTGGGGCAACACTATATCCGGGATGAGACGAACGACCAGGACGTCTATGCGCGCAACCGCATCCGGCATGATGCCATCCCGGCACTTCAATACGCCAACCCCGCCGCCGAGCGCAGCATTGCGCGGCTCTGCCGCCAGATGCGCGCGCTGGACGACTGGCTGACCGGCGAGGCCGCCGCCCTTCTGCAGGCGGCTACTGTGCCGGGCGGCTATGATGTCACGGTCCTGCGCCGCGCCGAGGGACCTGTGCTGGACGCCGCGCTGCACGCGCTGGTCAGCCCCGTGCGCGACGCCGAGGAAAAGTATATCAGCCTGCTGCACTTCCTTGTTTTAAAGGGAGAGGGTGCTGTTCAGCTGACCCCGGACGTAAACTATAAAATACAGGACGGCCTGCTCGTCTGCCTGACGCGGGAGGGTTCTCAGACCCTTCCCGCGCCGCCGCAGCCCTTTGAACCGGGTGATTTTTACCTTCCGGGTGGTTATTTTGTGAAATTTCAGGTCGTAAAGTATGAAGATTTTCTAAAAAATCAACCAATTTTCAAAAAAGACTTAAACTGTTGCGCAGATTGTGCTAAAATACAGGGGAATGCTATTCTGCGCACACGGCAGCCGGGGGACTTCTTCCGCCCGGCAGGACGCCATCTGCGAAAAACACTCAAAAAATATTATAATGAACTTGGCATACCGCAGGCCGAAAGGCCGCTGCTGCCGCTGCTGGCTGACGGCAGTGAGGTGCTGTGGCTGTGGGGCTGCGGCTTTGCCGAGGGATGTGCCCCCGATGAGTACACCCACGAGGTACTGACGGTGCGGACAGAAAAAACAGGGGAGGCATAACTCTGATGTACAGCATGGACAATGATATTGACCACATTCTTGTATCGGAAGATGCGCTGAAGGCCAAGGTCAACGAGCTAGGCGCACAGATCAGCCGCGATTACGCGGGCAAAGACCTGCTTCTGGTCTCGATCCTGAAGGGTTCCGTCGTCTTTATGGCGGATCTGATGCGCGCGGTTCAGATTCCCTGCGCCATCGACTTTATGGTCGTTTCCAGCTACGGCGGTGCCAACACGTCTTCCACGGGCCTTGTCAAGATCATCAAGGACCTGGATGCCGACCTGACCGGCAGGGACGTGCTGATCGTTGAGGATATTCTGGACACCGGCATCACGCTGTCCAAGCTGGTTCCGGTGCTGAAAATGCGCAACCCCGGCAGCGTGAAGATCTGCACCATCCTCAGCAAGCCCAGCCGCCGCATGGCCGACATCGAGCCGGACTACTGCGGCTTTGAAGTGCCGGATGAGTTCGTGGTCGGCTATGGTCTGGACTACGACGAAAAGTACCGCAACCTGCCCTATGTGGGTGTTCTTAAGCCGGAAGTGTATTCTGGCGAATGATAAAATGCCCGGTGTGCACACCGGATAGGAGTTGATTTCTTGAAGCAAAAACAACCGAAATTCAGCGGCATCCTCGTGGTAGCCGTCCTGATGGTGTTGGTCCTGTTCATCGTCAGCCTTTCGCCGCTGCTGGCAGCGTCCGGCAGCAAGGACACGACCTACTCCGAGATTTACTATTACTTTGAAAATCAGCAGGTGACATCGTTCCGTCTGGACCTTGGCACCGGCAGCCTGGAGCTGTGGCTCAAGGAGGGTAAGGCTGCTCTGCCGGAGTCCAACGCTGCAGCCAGCCTGCCCACCGGCGGTCTGCTGACCGGCGTGTACAGCTCGGACGATAACGCCCTGCCCGCCAACGGCGGCACCGTCTATATGACCTACAAGCTGCCCTACGGCGGCGACTTCAACACCGGCAAGATCTCCGATTTTGTTGACGAGTACAACGCGGCCAACCCGGATGCGCCGATGGTGTTTGACTACGTCGCCGCCAAGACGAGCATTCCCTGGCTGGAGATCATCTTCTACGTCGCAATGATCGGCAGCATTGGTATGCTGTTCATGTCGATGTACCGCGGCGGCGCGGGCGGCGGCATCATGAATGTAGGCCGCGCCAAGGTCAAGGATCAGCAGGAGAACCAGCGCAAGGCAACCTTTGCCGATGTGGCCGGTGCCGATGAGGAAAAGGCCGAGTTGCAGGAGGTCGTTGAGTTCCTGAAGGCCCCGAACAAGTTCAACTCCCTCGGCGCACGCATTCCGCACGGCGTACTGCTTGTCGGCCCTCCGGGTACCGGCAAAACGCTGCTGGCCCGTGCCTGTGCCGGTGAGGCCGGTGTGCCGTTCTACGCGATTTCCGGTTCCGATTTCGTCGAGATGTACGTCGGCGTCGGTGCCTCCCGTGTGCGCGACCTGTTTGAAAAGGCCAAAAAGACGATGCCTTCCATCATCTTCATCGATGAGATCGACGCGGTGGGCCGTCAGCGCGGCGCAGGTCTCGGCGGCGGTCACGATGAGCGCGAGCAGACCCTGAACCAGCTGCTGGTCGAGATGGACGGCTTCGATGCCAACGACGGCGTCATCGTCATGGCTGCCACGAACCGCGCGGACATTCTGGACAAGGCGCTGCTGCGCCCGGGCCGCTTTGACCGTCAGGTCTACGTCGGTCTTCCCGACGTCAAGGGCCGCGAGGAGATTCTGCGCGTCCATACAAAGAATAAGCCTCTCGGCCCCGATGTGAGCCTGAAAACGATTGCCCGCTCCACGGCTGGCTTCTCCGGCGCTGATCTGGAGAACCTCGTGAACGAGGCTGCACTGCTGGCCGCCCGTCAGGGCAAGAAGGCCATCACCGAAAAGGAGATCGAGGAAGCCTCCGTCAAGGTCATGATGGGCCCTGAGAAGAAGAGCCACGTCGTCACCGACGAGGAGCGCCGCCTGACTGCCTACCATGAGACAGGCCACGCTATCACGGGCTACTTCAGCAAGCACCACGATCCTGTGCACCAGATCAGCATTATCTCCCGCGGCGGTGCGGGCGGCTACACAATGTACCTGCCCGAGAAGGACCCCAGCTACGTCACCAAGACCGCGATGTTTGAGAACATCGTCACCCTGCTGGGTGGCCGTGTGGCCGAGCAGCTTGTGCTGGAGGACATCTCCACCGGTGCGTCCAGCGACCTGCAGCGTGCCACCGATACAGCCCGCGCCATGGTCACACGCTACGGCTTCTCCGAGCGGATGGGGCCTGTCGTCTACGGCAGTGACCCCGGCGAGACCTTCCTGGGACGTGACTTCGGCCAGGGCAAGGGCTACTCGGAGGCTATCGCATCCGAGATCGACAACGAGATCCGCGACATTGTGGATGAGGCCTATGAGACCGCCCGCCGCACCCTGACCGAGCACATGAACGAGCTGCACAAGGTAGCAGGCGTTCTTATGGAGCGCGAAAAGATCAGCGGTGAGGAATTCAAAACATTGATGGAAGGCGGGACCCTGCCGCCTTATGACCTGGGCAGGAGCGAGACCGCCCAGCCTGAAGCACCTGCGCCGGATTCTGCCGCACCTGTGCAGCCTGCCGAACAGCCCGAAACCCAGCAGCCTGCCGAGCCGGCCAACCCCCAGCCCGACACGCAAGAGTAAAGAGTAGGTGTAACTATGGATCAGAATTTTTCCCTGATGGCGCAGTCCCGCGCAAACTACTATACCGCCGGAAGTCCGGTGCAGTTCGTGCGTGTCGAACTGCTGAAGGGTGACACGACTGGTGAGGTCGCCGTCTGCCTGACCTTCAAGAATGTCGGCACTGAGCCGCTGACCGGCCTGGTCGTCCACTTCAAATGTAAGGATGCCGCCGGTCAGGTCCTGTGCGAGGATGACTTCTACTATGAGCAGCTCAACGCCCAGCCCGGTGCCGTGTTCGGTAGCGATGACGCTGTCTATGTCAGCGACACGCCGGTTTCCAGCGTGGAGGTCGAGCAGGATCGCGCGTTCCTCAATGGCCGCGGCGTCGACCTGCGCAATTACAAGCGTGTTCGCTTGAACATGCCCCGCGTACTGCCCGGCTCCATCGCCAAGACGCTGCAACAGCGCACCGGCAATGTCCAACTGACCTGCGTGCCCCAGGACACCGAGTACGGCTGGTTCTGCGCCTGCGGTGCGTTCCATCCCAATGAGGAAAACACCACCGTCTGCTCCGAGTGCGGCGGTGACCGCGCCGGTATCAAGGCAACGCTGACCGCTATTCTGGAGGAGGCCCGCCAGGCCGCCGAGCGCCAGCAGCAGGAGGTCAACGCCGTTGCCAGCAGTGTGGCCCCGGCGCCCGCTCCCGCACCGCAGCCGCAGGCACAGCCTGCCCCGGCTGCCAGCGACCCGCGCGCCATGGCCAACGCCGTGCAGGCAGCCATCACCGGTCAGCAGGACATCCCGCCGCAGAGCGCCTATGAGCCCGAGCAGGCAACCGCCGCGTTTGAACCCCAAGGCAGCAGCTACGCCGATGACGACGAGGATGCCGAGGCCGAGCGCGTCCGCCGCTACGCTCCCAAGGGCCGCCTGTTCGACGATGATGAGGACGACGATGAGGGCACCCAGATGTACGATACCGATGACCTCGACTACGATGACGAGGACAACGGTTACGACAAGAAGTCCAAAAAACGTGGCCGCTACGCCGATGACGACGAAACCAGTGAGGACGACGTCATGGCCGAGCGCATCATCCACCTGGCCCCGCCCATCACGGCCATTGCCTGCGCCTTGATCGTGGCACTGTCTCTGGTCTATCACTTCGTTCTGGCGTAAAAAAATTGCCGGGCCGTTTCCCGAATGTGGGGAGCGGCCCGGTATTTTTGATTTTTCGGCAATATCCCGCGGGCAGATATGGAATGCGCCCCTACGGATAACAGCATCGTTGCTTGCAGGGGTGGATGCTTCCAGCCGCCAGCCGCGGCAGAGCTTATTTTTCTGCCGTCAGTCGTTCGTACGTCTTTACGATTTCAGGGTCATTCAGCTTGATGACCCTGCCGGAAAGATAGTGCAGCGTGTTTTCCTCGGGGATTCGGCCAAACGTCAGTCGCTGGGCGCAGAGAGCCTGTGTTTTCAGCCCGGTGCGCTCGTTCATCTTGTGGTTGCCGTACTTGATGTCGCCCAGTACCGGATGGCCCAGATACGCCAGATGCGCACGGATCTGGTGGGTGCGGCCCGTGATCAGCCCAATGCGGCAGAGCGCAAACGGCCCTGCCTGCCGGATGACTGTCACCTCGGTGATGATCTGCTTGTAACCCTCGCTCTCACGGGCGTGGATGCGCACCTTGTTATTTTTCTCGCTGTGCTGCAGCCATGCGACGAACCGCCCCTGCGGCGGTGCCCCCACCGTGATGGTCAGATACTCCTTTTTCATCATGTCGTCGCGGATGATGGCGTTCAGGTCGCGCAGCGCGGCGTAGCTCTTGGCGGCCAGCACCAGACCTTCGGTGCCGCGGTCCAGCCGGTTGCACAGCGCCGGGGCAAATCGCTTTTCTGCGTGGGGATCATACTCGCCCTTGGCCTCCAGATAGGACGCAAAAGCATCCACCAGATTGGCGTCGCCGGTGCGGTCACTGTGGCAGAGCAGGTGCGCGGGCTTGTAGAGCACCGCAAAATTTTCGTCCTCATACACCACGGTCACAGGCGGTTGCCTACGCGGCTTGGCGGTCTTGGCGGTGGGCTTGCCCACGGGGAAGAACTCGTCGTTGATGTACAGTTCGATCAAATCGCCTGCGCTCAGGCGGGTATCAGGCTCGGCGCGCTTGCCGTTGACCTTGATGCGCTTGTTGCGGAACGCCTTGTACATCATGCTGCGGGGCATATCCTTGGTCACGCCCTCCACAAAGCGGCTCAGGCGCACGCCGTTTTCATTGGGTCCTGCGGTAAAACTTTTCATCGTGTCCTCTTTAAAAATTCATCAGTAAAAACGGTTGGCAAAAGTCTTTTTACAGTATATAATAAAACCAGCAGAACGTAAAGATGGGATGTGAAAAAATGGCAGACGAAAATCTCCACGCGAAGCACCGCGCCCGCATGCAGGAGCGCGTCGAGCGAGACGGACTGGACAGCCTGGCCGAACACGAGGCACTGGAATATCTGCTGTTTCTCTCCATCCCGCGGGCAGACACAAACGCGCTGGCGCACAGGCTTATTCAGCACTTCGGCGATTTCTGCAAGGTGCTGGAGGCCGAGCCCGAGGAGCTGATGCGGGTCGAGGGCGTCGGCCCCAAAAGTGCGCGGCTGATTTCTACCGTCATGGCGTGCAGCCGCTATTATGAGCTGAAAAAGCGCAAGACCCGCCTGTCGCTGAACTCGGCAGAGACGGCCATCGCCTACGTAAAGCCGCTGTTCCGCGGTGTGCAGAATGAGCAGCTCTACCTGATTTTATTGGACGACGCCTGCCGCCCTGTGCAGGACCTGCGCATTGCCGAGGGCGTTCCCAACCGCGTGGCCGTGGACACCCGCAAGCTGCTGCGCGCCGTGGCCCGCACCAACTCGACCTGCGGCATTCTGGCACACAACCATCCCACCGGGCTGGCCATTCCGTCCGAGGCAGACCGCCTGACGACCTACCATATTATGGAGGTCACCGGTCAGCTCGGCTTTACGATCATGGATCATATCATCATAGCGGGGGAGGATGGCTGTTCGATGCTGAACCGCGGCAGTCTGCCGGAATACCGCGTAAACAGCGGCGTGCTGCAGGCTGCCAGCCGCTGAACGCCGCCCATGCGCCTTGCCGTGTCCCGGCAGGGCGCATTTTTCTGCGGTTTGGGTACAAAATATCGGCAAACCTATTTACATTAAAAATTTGTCGTGCTATAATCATTGTACAACTATTCGTTGTACACGAAAGGAACGACTATGGACGAAGTCTTTCACTTAAAGGCACCGTTTCAGCCCACCGGCGACCAGCCGCAGGCGATAGAAGCGCTGATGCAGGGCATCCATGAGGGTGACGACGCCCAGACGCTGCTGGGCGTCACCGGTTCCGGCAAGACGTTTACGATGGCGAACATCATCGCCCGGTGCAATCGCCCGACGCTGATTTTGGAGCCGAATAAGACGCTGGCCAGTCAGATCTGTACCGAGATGCGCGGCTTTTTCCCCGATGATGCGGTAGAATATTTCGTCTCCTACTACGACTACTACCAGCCCGAGGCGTATATCCCGTCCACAGACACCTATATTGAGAAGGACAGTGCCATCAACGACGAGATTGACCGCCTGCGCCACTCGGCCACGGCGGCGCTGTCAGAACGGCGCAACGTCATCATTGTGGCGTCGGTGTCCTGCATCTACTCGCTGGGCGACCCCATCGACTACCGCAGCATGGTCATCAGCCTGCGCCCCGGTATGCAGATGGAGCGCGACGAGCTTTGCAGCCGCCTGGTCAAGCTGCAATATGAGCGCAACGACATGAACTTCATGCGCAACAAGTTCCGCGTAAAAGGGGACACGGTGGACATCCACCTGGCCTACAACGACGAATTTGCGATTCGGGTCGAGTTCTTCGGCGACGAGATTGACCGCATTGTGGAGTTTGACCCGCTGACAGGCGAGCACAAGAACGTGGTGCGTCATGTTGCCATCTTCCCGGCCAGTCACTATATCGTCGGCCCCGAAAAGATGCAGGAGGGCCTGAAAAAGATTCAGGCCGAGATGGAGGAACAGGTCAAAAAATTCACCGAGGAGGGCAAGCTCTTGGAGGCCCAGCGCATCCAGCAGCGCACCAACTACGACATGGAGATGCTGCAGGAGGTCGGCATGTGCAAGGGCATCGAGAACTACTCCGCTGTCCTGTCAGGCCGTGCGCCCGGCTCCACGCCCACAACGCTGCTGGATTATTTCCCGGATGATTTCCTGCTGATGGTCGACGAGAGCCACGTTATGCTGCCGCAGGTGCGCGGTATGTTCGGCGGCGACTACAGCCGCAAGAAAACGCTGGTCGAATACGGCTTCCGTCTGCCGTCGGCGTTTGACAACCGCCCGTTGAAATTTGAAGAATTTGAAGCCAAAATCCATCAGAAGATTTTTGTTTCTGCAACCCCCGGTGAATATGAACGCCAGCATTCCAGCCGCGTGGCGGAGCAGGTCATCCGTCCCACCGGCCTGCTGGACCCGCTTATCATGGTGCGCCCGGTGGAGGGCCAGATCGAGGACCTGCTGGGCGAGATCCGCACCCGCATCGACCGTGGCGAGCGCGCACTCGTCACAACGCTGACCGTCAAGATGGCCGAGGATCTGACGGATTATCTGGAGGAACATGGCGTCAAGACGAAGTATATGCACCACGAGGTCGACACGTTTGAGCGCATGGAGATCATCAAGGACCTGCGCGTTGGCGCAATTGATGTTATTGTTGGCATCAACCTGCTGCGCGAGGGTCTGGACCTGCCGGAGGTGTCGCTGATTGCGATTCTGGATGCCGATAAGGAAGGTTTCCTGCGCAGCGAGACAAGCCTGATTCAGACGATCGGCCGCGCGGCCCGCAACGCCAACGGCGTTGTGCTCATGTACGCAGATGAGGTCACGCCCAGCATGGAGCGCGCCATCATGGAGACCGAGCGTCGCCGCACCATTCAGGACGCCTACAATAAAGAACACGGCATCACGCCCAAAACCATCGTCAAGGCCATCGGCGACGGGCTCGAAATCAGCATGAGCGAGGAAAACAAGCGGATGCGCCAGCACCGCATGAGCCGCGCCGAGCGCCAGCAGACAATTGAACGCCTGACCAAGGAGATGAAGGAGGCCGCGCGGCTGCTGCAATTTGAGCTGGCCGCACAACTGCGCGACGAAATTCAGCGGCTGGAACGCGGAGAGGATCCCACCGCCGCCGACACCAGTGAACGCAAGGCCGCTGCCAAAACACGCAGGGGCAGGAGGAAATATAAAAATTGAGTACAACACCCGAAAAAAAGCCTGCAAAGCGCAGCTCCAAAATCAAAATCGACCCGAACAACCGCATTGTCATCAAGGGTGCGCGGCAGCATAACCTGAAAAACGTCGATTTGGAGCTGCCCAGAGATAAGCTGATCGTCATGACCGGCCTGTCCGGCTCCGGCAAGTCGAGCCTGGCGTTTGACACGATCTACGCCGACGGCCAGCGCCGCTATATGGAAAGCCTTTCCAGCTATGCCCGCCAGTTCCTGGGCCAGATGGAAAAGCCAGATGTCGACGAGATCACCGGCCTGTCCCCGGCCATCTCCATCGACCAGAAAACAACAAGCCACAACCCGCGTTCCACGGTGGGAACGGTAACGGAGATTTACGACTATCTGCGTCTGATGTACGCCCGCATCGGCGTGCCCCATTGCCCGATCTGCGGGCGGGAGATTACCCAGCAGACCGTGGACGAGATGGTCGACGAAGTCATGAAGCTGCCGGAGTGCACCCGCTTTCAGGTGCTGGCCCCCGTTGTGCGTGCCCGCAAGGGCACCCAGGCCAAGGAGCTGGATGCCGCCCGCCGAGCCGGTTTTGCCCGCGTGCGCGTTGACGGCAATATGTACGATCTGAGCGAGGAGATCAACCTCGAAAAGAACATCAAGCACACCGTTGAGATCGTTGTGGACCGTCTGGTCATCAATGACACGGTCCGCGGGCGTCTGGCCGATTCCATAGAAACCGCGCTGGCGCAGGCAAACGGGCTTGTCGTCATCGATGTCATTGGCGGTGAACCGATGATGTTCAGCCAGAGTTACGCCTGCCCCGAGCACGGCATCTCCGTCGAGGAGCTGACCCCGCGGATGTTCAGCTTCAACAATCCCTTCGGTGCCTGTGAGAAGTGTACGGGTCTCGGCACCTTCATGAAGGTCGACCCGGCGCGCGTCATCCCCGACAAGCGCAAGTCCATCCGGGAAAGTGCCATCAAGGCCAGCGGCTGGTATTACGCCGAGGGCTCTGTGAGCGAGATGTATTATCTTGGCCTTGGAAAAAAATACGGTTTTACGCTGGATACGCCCATCAAGGAGATGAGCACCGAGGCGGTGAACGCCCTGCTCTACGGCACCAACGGCGAAAAGATCGAGATGCACCGCACCAACGAGTTCGGCAGCGGGGTGTACTACAACACCTTTGAGGGCATCGTGGAAAATCTGGAGCGCCGCTTCCGCGAGACCAGCAGCGAGTGGATGAAGGAAGAGATCGGCAGCTTTATGTCCGGCGTGGAGTGCCCGGACTGCCACGGCCAGCGCCTGAAGCCGGTGGTGCTTGCCGTGACTATCGGGGATAAGAACATCAGCCAGTTCTGTGAGATGTCCATCCGGGACGAGCTGGAATTTATCAAGCAAAACGAGCCGAACCTCACCGAAAAGCAGCAGCAGATCGGCGGCCAGATCATGAAGGAAATCAAGAACCGCCTGCAATTCTTGCAGAGTGTGGGTCTGGATTACCTCACGCTTGCCCGGGCGGCGGGCACGCTTTCCGGTGGTGAGAGCCAGCGCATCCGCCTGACCACCCAGATCGGCAGCGCCCTGTCCGGTGTGCTCTATGTGCTGGACGAGCCCTCCATCGGCCTGCACCAGCGGGACAACGACAAGCTTATCGCCACCCTGAAAAACCTGCGGGATCTGGGCAACACGGTCATTGTGGTAGAGCACGACGAGGACACCATGCGCAGCGCGGATTATATCGTGGACGTAGGCCCCGGTGCCGGTGTGCACGGCGGCGAGATCGTAGCCGCAGGCAGCGTAAAGGATATCTGCAAGGCCAAGCGCAGCATCACCGGCGACTATCTCTCCGGCCGCAATCGCATTGCTGTGCCCCAGACCCGCCGCACCGGCAACGGCCACTGTCTGACCGTAAAGGGCGCACGGGAAAACAACCTGCGCAATATTGATGTCAGCTTCCCGCTGGGGGAGTTTATCTGCGTCACCGGCATTTCCGGCTCGGGCAAGTCCAGCCTCATCAACGAGATCCTGTACAAAACGCTGGCCAGCGAGCTGAACGGTGCCCGCTCCCGCGCCGGCAAATGCGATGGGGTAGAGGGACTGGAGTTCGTGGATAAGGTCATCGGCATCGACCAGCAGCCCATCGGCCGAACCCCGCGCTCCAACCCCGCCACCTATACAGGCGTATTCAACGATATCCGCACCGTATTCTCCCAGACGCAGGACGCCAAGATGCGCGGCTACGGCCCGGGACGGTTCAGCTTCAACGTCAAGGGCGGCCGGTGCGAGGCCTGCGAGGGCGGCGGCATCCTGACCATCGAGATGCACTTCCTGCCCGATATTTATGTGCCCTGCGATGTCTGCAAGGGCAAGCGCTACAACCGCGAAACACTTGAGGTCAAGTACAAGGATAAGAATATCTCCGATGTGCTGGACATGACGGTGGAGGAGGCCTGCGTATTCTTCGCCAATATCCCGAAGATCGCACGCAAGCTGCAGACGCTGCAGGAGGTCGGTCTGGGTTATATTCAGTTAGGACAGGCAGCCACAACGCTTTCGGGCGGCGAAGCCCAGCGCGTGAAGCTTGCCAATGAGCTGGCCCGCCGTGATACCGGCCAGACCGTCTATATTCTGGACGAGCCCACCACTGGTCTGCATGTGGCGGATGTTCACCGCCTTGTCAAGGTGCTGGATAAGCTGGTCGATGCAGGCAACACGGTCATCGTGATCGAGCATAACCTCGATGTCATCAAGCGCGCGGATTATATCATTGACCTCGGCCCGGAGGGCGGCAGCGGCGGCGGTACCATCGTGGCCACTGGCACTCCGGAGGAGGTCGCGCAAAACCCCGACTCCTTTACCGGGCAATACCTCAAGCCGGTGCTGGAGCGGGCAGCAGAACTTAAACAATCACAAAAATAACACGGACAGCTCTCCTGAGGGAGAGCTGTTTTTTGATGTGCCGATTTTTTGCGCGCACCATTCCATACATTGGGATTTGCATACGGCGCGGTTTTGTGGTATAATACCCGCAAGTAGGCTTTAAGGAGGGCGGCACTGTGACCGTTTTGCGATATACCGTGCCGCCGGAAAACGATGGCTGCCGACTGGGACTTTTTCTGCGGATGCAGGGGGTTACGGCCGGGCTGATCAAATCCGTCAAGTATGACGGGGACGGCTTTTTTGCCGATGACCGCGCCATCCGCACGAACGAGCCGGTGCATACCGGCCAGTGTATCCGCTTCGCGCTCCCGCCAGAGCGGGAGACCAGCGTTGTACCGCAGCCTGTGCCGTTTTCCGTTGCCTAT
>OKUT01000373.1_pt1 | contig 14462 bp, 10 predicted proteins | sample 1606571 | NCBI WGS metagenome assembly OKUT01 (sample SAMEA3882513, study PRJEB24775) | human gut metagenome | biome: human-associated habitat; feature: intestine environment; material: feces | place: Netherlands | collected 2009/2010
AATATTTTTTCTCAATAAACTCATCGATTGTACCGTTTTCTATAATTTCGGCTGCCTTGATAAGACCGAGAGCAAATGTGTCCATGCCGAGAATATAGCCATAGAACATGTCCTCTGCTGTGTTGCTCGCTCTGCGGTTTTTGGCGTCAAAATTAAATCCGCCGGTAAGTCCGCCGTTTTTGAGCACCTCATACATACACATCGTTGCGCTGTATGCGTCAAATGGGAACTCATCGGTATCCCAGCCCAAAAGCAGGTTGCCCTGATTCGCGTCAATGGAGCCGAGCATACCGTTTACGGCAGAAATTCTCAGCTCGTGCTGGAAGGTGTGACCGGCAAGCGTCGCGTGATTGGCCTCGATATTCAGCTTGAAATCCTTGTCGAGTCCGTACTGTCTCAAAAAGCCTATTGCCGTTGCGGCATCGAAATCATATTGATGCGTCATCGGCTCCTTCGGCTTGGGCTCAATATAGAAATCTCCCTCAAATCCGATGCTTCTGCCATATTCCACAGCCATGCGCATAAGAGAAGCTATATTTTCCTGCTCAAACTTAACATCGGTGTTCAGCAGAGTTTCGTAGCCCTCTCTTCCGCCCCAGAACACATAGCCTCTGCCGCCGAGCTTAACGGTAATATCAAGCGCCTTTTTTATTTGCGCCGCAGCAAAGCAATAAACATTGACATCGTTGGTGCTGCCGGCGCCGTTCATAAACCTCGGATTGCCGAACATATTTGCCGTTCCCCAAAGGCACCTGATATCCGTGCCGTTCATTTTTTCAAGAATATAGTCCGAAATTTCATCAAGACGCGCGTTTGTAACATTTATGTCCTTGTCCTCGGGGACTAAATCGACATCGTGGAAGCAGAAGTATTTGATTCCGAGCTTTTGCATGAACTCAAAGCCCGCGTCCACCTTTGCCCTTGCGTGTTCCATCGTACCGGGTATCGCTCCGAAAGACTTGTCGGCCGTACCGACGCCGAACATATCCGCACCTGCCGCGCCCAGATTGTGCCACCATGCCATGGCGAACGGCAAATGCTCGCTCATTTTTTTGCCAAAAATCACTCTGTCGGGATCATAGAACTTGAAAGCAAACGGATTTGAACTTTGCTCGCCCTCGTAATTTACCTTCTTTACAAAATCAAAATATTCCATAATATCAGTCTGCCTTTCTTATATAATAAATTTGTTCAATCAAACGCTGACCGTAAGCTTATTGTTCATTGCGTCCGCGCTGTCCTGACCGACATAGAATGTGTATTCATTCTCCAAATACCATTCTCCGGCCTTTTCGTCATAAAATTTAAGGTCATCCTTATAAACAGTCACGGTCTCTTCGATCTCTTTTCCCGCCGGGACATTGACTTTTTTGAAGCCTTTGAGCAGCTTCACGGGATGATCTCCGTTTGCTCCCGCATAGACCTGAACGACCGTCTTTCCGTCGAAGCTGCCGATATTCTTGATTTTCAGCGACACTTCTATGCTACCGTCTTTATTTTCGGCATGTATATCGGAATACTCAAACTCGGTGTAGGAAAGACCGAAGCCAAACGGGAACGCAGCCTCTTTACCCTCCTTGTCGAGCAATGTATAGCCGTGATAGTAGCCGTAGTCGATAACCCTTGTTTTTTCTCCGGGGAACAGAAACTTCGGATAATCATTTTCATCCTTGGCAATTGTAAACGGCAAATGGCCGCTCGGAACCGCCTTGCCTGTCAACATATCCGCAAGCGCGTTTCCGCCCTCCATTCCGCTGTAGAAAGAATGAAGTATAGCGGACGCTTCGTCTTTCCATTCTTCAATGACATACGCACTTCCTCCGACGATATCAACGATTGTGTTCTCACAATCTGCGCAGATGCGGTGAATAAGCTCCACCTCGTTTGACGGAATACGCAGCGAATATCTGTCGCCGCCGTGCGCCTTTTCTGCCGTACCATCCTTGCTTGAGAAGTTCGCGAGATTTTCGCCCTCCTGCTTATAATCGCTGCCTACGCAAATCAAAACGCAGGAGCACGACTTGATTTCATCAAGCTTTGACGATATATCAAAGCTTTCGCAAAGGACAACATTTTCTTTTCCGAATGCATTGCAGAGGCCTTTATACGGAGTAACCGTATACGGACCCGCAACGCTGCTCGAACCATGATCGCCGACATTGATTTTGTTGGCATATCGTCCGACGACGGCTATTTTCTTGACATCGCTAAGCGGAAGTATTCCGTTGTTTTTAAGCAGGACAGTACCCTCGCACGCAACTTTTTTTGCAAGCATGGCATGGGACTTACAGGCGATAACATCCTTGGACTGATGTTTAATTTTTGGTGTTATCTTTATTAAGCCCGTCAAAACATTCCGAACTGCCTTGTCGATATCATCTTGCGATATTTTCCCGTTTCTTAAATATATTGGCAGCATGGTATACAGTATCTTCATCGGCATCTCGACATCCATGCCTGCCTTAACAGCTCTTTCCCCGTTTCTCAGGGCAAACAGGAAGTCGGTAATTGCAAAGCCCTCAAAATGCCACTGATCGTGCAAGACATCCGTAAATAAATACTTGCTTTCGCAGCAATGCTCCCCTCTAAGAAGATTATAGGCACCCATAATGGACATCGCGCCGGCATCAATGCACTTCTTGAAATGGGGGAAATACACCTCCTGCAAAGTCTTTTCATCCGCATGAACATCCACCGAAAATCTGATGTTTTCAATGCTGTTGCAGGCAAAATGCTTTGGACAGGCGATAACGCCGTTATCCTGCACCGCTTTTGTCAGTGCAGCGCCCATTTTTCCGAGCAGAAACGGATCCTCGCCATATGTTTCCTGCGCTCTGCCCCAGCGGGGATTGCGCAAAAGGTTAATGCATATACCGGCAAAATAGTTGGCGCCGCCTGCAATCACTTCTTTTGCAATGGCTGTGCCGACCTCATATTCAAGCTCATCGTTAAACGAAGCGCCTCTTGCCATTGAAACGGGGAAGCAGGTACTTTTACCCATAACAACGCCGCGCGGACCGTCCGAAAAGGCAACCGTCGGGATTTCCAAGCGCTTAATTCCGCCCGCAATGCACGGTCGGTAGTTGTACTTTCTGCCCTTTGTAAGCAAGTCATAGCAATTTCGCATAGCAAACTGCCTGCCTGAAAGCATTTTCAGCTTCTCTCTTAATGTCATTTCGCTGCACAGCTGTTTGCAAACCTCCTTCAATGTCTCACTTGTCGGAGATTTTTGGTATACCGCTACCGCATCATTATAATTCATAATCGCGCTCCTTTACAGACATATTTTTGTTTTATCCCATGTTCATTATATAAAATGAATCTTGATTATAAAAGAAATATGTTTTATAATAATGGAAATATATTTGCACGGTGATTAAATTATGGTCGTTTATGAAGGACACAGAAGCGTAAAAGGCGAGTATCTTTATAATCAGGTAGACAAAAATCTGAACTTTCAAAAGCACACACATTGCAACTATGAAATTGTGTTCTGCCTGGGCGGTTGTCTGGTGTGTGAAGTGGGAAACAAAAAATACGAGCTGCACAGCGGCGAGGGAATGCTTATCCTTCCCGGATATATTCATTCTTTCTGCACACCCGAAGAAAGCGAGGATTATCTTTGCGTTTTTTCAACCGATCTTGTCTCCCTATTTTATGAAAAAACAAAGATGAAATCACTTTCCGACACGAGGTTCTCGTTTAACAACAGAAATGACATCGATATTCTGACGGACGAGAACAGAAGTATTTTTGCAAAGCAGGCTGTCCTTTACAAGCTTTGCGCCGCCGTGTTTGAACAAAGCGAAATAGAAAAAATTGATGAGTCCTATTTTGCACTCACCAATTCTCTCTCAATGTATATTCAAAATAACTTCACCAAAAAGCTGCGGCTTCAGGATATAGCAAAACAATTCGGCTACGATTACAGCTATCTGTCTTCCTTCTTCAACAAAAATTTTGACATGGATTTCGCCTCATTCGTCAACAAATACCGCATTCAATTCGTCTGCGAGCTGTTGAAAGACACCAACGACGATGTGACCCAAATCGCAATGAAATGCGGATTCTCCACCATACGAAACTTTAACCGCGTTTTCAAGAACGAAACGGGACAAACGCCCAAAGCCTACCGTAAATTAAACAGCTCAAATTCGCCATCAGATTCGGAACAGCGGGAAGACAAATAAAAAACCTGCAATGCATCTCAGGCGGACTGTCACCGTTCAAAACCGCACCCCGTTTATCAGGCATTGCAGCTTGACAAACGGGGTGCGATTCACATTTACGGGAGATTACAGAAAAGATCAGGTCAGACTGATTTTATCTATTCGTTCGAGCTCGTCGCTCGTAAAAGATGTGTTTTCGATTGCTTTTATATTATCGATGATTTGCGACGGCTTTGACGCGCCTATCAAAACGGAATTGACAATGCCGTCTTTCAGAACCCATGCAAGTGCCATTTCTGCAAGAGTCTGGTTCCTCTCCTTTGCAATTTCCGAAAGCGCGCGGACTTTTTTGAGCTTCTCTTCGGTTATCGCGTTGACAGATAGAAATCTGCCGTCAGTCATAACCCTGCTGTCGCTCGGGATGCCGTTTAGGTATCTGTCGGTCAGCAGACCCTGTGCAAGCGGACTGAAGGCGATAATACCCTTGTTCAGCCTTGCGGCGGTGCTTTTCAGACCGTTATTCTCTATTGTTCTGTCAAATATCGAATACCTGTTTTGATTTATCACGAACGGGCATTTGAGGTCTTCGAGAATGCTGCATGCCTTTTCGAGATTTTCGCCGTCATAGTTGGACACTCCCGCATAGAGAGCCTTTCCGCTGCGAACCGCCTGCGCAAGCGCGCCCATCGTCTCTTCGAGCGGAGTCTCGGGATCGAGGCAGTGGTGATAGAAAATATCAACATATTCAAGCCCCATGCGTTTGAGGCTCTGATCAAGACTCGCGAGAAGATATTTGCGGCTTCCGTTCCGGCATCCGTAGGGTCCCGGCCACATCTCATAGCCCGCCTTCGTGCTGATTATCATTTCATCGCGGTATGCCCTCATCTCGTTGGCAAAAATTTTGCCGAAATTCTCTTCCGCGCTGCCAGGCGCCGGGCCGTAATTATTTGCCAGGTCGAAATGCGTGATGCCGTTGTCGAATGCGGTAAAGCAGAGTTCTTTCATGTTTGAATACTGCGCGTTATCGCCGAAGTTATGCCAAAATCCGAGCGACACCGCCGGCAGCTTCAGACCGCTTTTTCCAAGGCGGTTATATTGCATCTTGTCGTATCTTTTTTCGTTTGCAACATACATATTGATTCTCCTATATATCCGTGTCACTCTGCCTTATCCCAGCCGGAATAGAGGGTTATGCTTTCGTTGACTGTATCCTTGCTGATGTCAAATGCTTTTGTGCAGTCTCTGTCGCTGTACCAGCCTGTGAACACATAGCCCTCTTTGACGGGGTCGTTTTCAACATTGACAAGCTGACCGTGCATAACCTTCTGATTCTCTATCTGAGAGCCGCCGTTCGTGTCGAAAGTTACCGTAAAACCCGCATGGCTTATTGCAAAAACTACACAGGCAATAAGAACAACAATACCCACGAGTATAAGCCTATCGGCGGTTTTTACAGATATTTTGACGTTTCTGTAAAGCCCTCCCGGCTTTCTTTCTGTCGTAAGACCCATTGTGCTTTTTTCGTTATCCATGGTTTCACAGCCTTTCGGTTTCAGCATTCATTATCTGCGTGCGAGATATTTACGCATATCGATAGCGCAGGCAATAAGGATTATCATACCCTTGATGATATAAAGCATATTTGCGGACACGGAGAGGAAGTTGAGTCCTGCAAAAATTATCTGCAAAAGCAGAACACCGACAACTATTCCGCTTATCTTTCCTGTGCCGCCGACGAACGACACGCCGCCTATAACGCAGGCCGCGATGGCGTCGCATTCATAGTTGAGTCCGGTGTTTGCGGAGCAGGAAGCGATACGCGCACCCTCGATGAATCCCGTTATACCGTACATAACGCCTGCAAGAATAAACACAATGAGAATAGTCACAAAGACATTTACGCCCGAGACTCTTGCCGCCTCTTCGTTTGAGCCGACTGCAAACATATTTTTGCCGAACTTCGTCTTATTCCAGACGACCCACATGACAGCGGTCAAAATGATTGAATAGAGAACATATTTCGGGATCGCAACGCCGTCAATCGAGAACAGCGTGCCGGTGATAAATTTAGTGTAGGACGGATCGAGGCCGGAGAGCGTCTGTCCGTTGTTTCCGCCTATCATAAGATACATAAGAACCGTACCGAAAACGATAAGCTGGGTCGAAAGAGTGACTATAAACGGATGAAGCTTGAACTTGGCAACGAAAAATCCGTTCACAAGACCGACTGCGGCGCCTATGGCTATAACCGCGAGGAGCACGACGATCAGCGGCATCGTGTCAAGACCCTTGAACATCTTGTTCGCATAATCGCTCATCTGGAGCAGAGAAGCGGCGACGCAAGCCGTGAGTCCGACGCAGCGGCCGGCGGAAATATCGGTACCGGTCAGCACTATGCATCCCGCAATGCCCAAAGCGATCGGCAGTTTTGCCGCCGTGAGCGAGATTATGTTCACTATTGATGAAATGCTCAGGAACGCCGGCACCTTGACCGCAATAAAAATCACGGAAATCGCGATTATTATATACATCGCGTTGTTGAACAGCAGATCCGTCACAAGTCTTTTTTTATCGCCGCGGTCTGCCGCTTTGAATTTTTGGAGCCAGAGCGAAACGCGCGAGCGCTTTACTTTTTTTGCACTTGTATCAGCCATGATGATTCCTCCTTAGACATATTTCGCCGCAAGGGTCATTATTTCTTCCTGGTTCGTCGTTCCTGCGTCCACTTCGCCCGCGAGCCTGCCGCCCGACATAACGAGTATCTTGTCGCAGACGCCCAAGAGCTCCGGCATTTCGGAGGAGACCATGATAACGGTTTTTCCCTTTTTGGCGAGGTCGAGAATAAGCTGATATATCTCATATTTCGCGCCGACATCAATACCTCTTGTGGGCTCGTCGAGCAGGAGCACCGTGGGGTCGGTCAGAAGCCACCTTGCAAAAATGACCTTCTGCTGATTGCCACCCGAAAGAGAGCTTATCTTCGTCTCCTGGCTGGGAGTCTTTATTTTCAGGGAGTTTATGTACTTGTCGGTAGTTACCTTCATTTTCTTCTTGCTGACGAACGGACCCGTCATATACTTCTTCAGGCTTGCAACAGTCGCATTCTCTCTGATGTTGAGAATGCCGAATATTCCCGTCGCGCGCCGTTCTTCGGTCAGAAGCGCAAATCCGTTTTTTATCGACTCGTGAGGAGTTTTATTTTTTACCTCCTTGCCGTCAAGAAAAATCTTTCCGGAGCGGCGCGTCGTTATACCGAAGATCTGTTCAAGAAGCTCTGTTCTGCCCGATCCGTCAAGTCCGGCAACACCGAGTATCTCTCCCCTGTTTGCCTCGAAGGACACATCTCTGAGATTTGTATATTCGCTGCCGAGGTTTTCGACTTTCAGTAGCACATCGCCGATCTCGTTATCCTTTTTCGGATAGCGGTTCGTCAGCTCGCGTCCGACCATGAGTCTGATTATCTCGTTCATGGTAAGCTCGCTCGCGGGCTTCGTCGCGACCCATCTGCCGTCGCACATTATTGTGACCTCGTCGCTGATACGCAGTATCTCTTCCATTTTGTGCGAGATATAGATAATTGCGCATCCGCGGTCGCGGAGCATATTGATTATGCGGAACAGATGCTCCGCCTCTTCCTCGGTAAGCGATGATGTGGGTTCGTCAAAGACGATTATTTTTGAATTATAAGAAACCGCTTTCGCGATCTCAACCATCTGTCTCTGCGAAACCGGCATAGTGCTCATTATTGTTTTGGGGTCAACATTTATTTCAAGCTCTTTGAATATTCTCGCCGTTTCGTCATACATTTTCTTTTCGCTTGTAAACGGAAGAAATTTTGAAACAGTCGGGAATCTTCCGAGCCACATATTATCCATGACATTGCGTTTGAGAGCCTGGTTAAGCTCCTGGTGAACCATCGCAACTCCGTTTTCAAGGGCTTCCTTGGAGTTTTTGTAATTCACCTCTTGACCGTCGACATATATATGTCCGCCGTCCTTGCTGTAAACGCCGAAGAGGCATTTCATAAGAGTTGACTTGCCCGCGCCGTTTTCGCCCATAAGCGCGTGCACCGTCCCCCTTCTGACCGTCAGCTGCGCATGGTCGAGCGCCTTGACGCCGGGGAACGACTTTTCTATATCCACCATTTTGAGCAATACATCTTTATCGGAGTCCGGCTTATTTATATTGGTCTGCATATGTTTCACTCCTGTCTGCATCTGAGTTTTACGGTTGGGGCATAACGCCCCAACCGCAAATTGAAACCGTTTGATTATTCGCTCTCAGAAGTGTAAGCAGAATAGGGTATATTGACTCTCCAAGTGCCGACCGTGTTTGCGGAATCGATGCCTTCGAGCGCATTTGTGCCGTTGAGCAGATTCTTCATGACGGTGGTTATAGCGGTTGCCATACCCTCGGCATCCTGCTTGATAGTGCCTATCATCGAGCCGGACTTGATAGCCGACTTTGCAGCATCTGTTGCGTCAACGCCGAACACGGGGATAACGGTCTTGCCGTCCTTGTTGTAGCCCGCGGTCTGAAGAGCGGATATTGCGCCGAGCGCCATCTCGTCGTTATTCGCGATAACGAGCTCGATCATATTCTTGTTGGACTCGGTGTACTGTGCGAGAGCCGTGCTCATATAGTTTGTCGCGGCGGCAGACGACCACAGTCCATCCTGGTCAACGAGGTACTTGTTCTTGTTTGCAGAATCGTAGAACTTGAGCTCGGGCTTTCCGGCAGCCTTGAGAATCGCGTTTGCGTCCTCAACGCCGTACTTTGTACGCGCGATGGCTTCCATGTTGCCTTCCTGACCCTTGAACATAACGTAGCTGATGACGCCGTCGTTGTTGAGGTCGAGCTTGCCATAGTTCTTCAGGACATATTCGCCTATCATTTTGCCCTGCATATGGCCTGCCTGCTCATAGTCAGTGCCGACGAATACGCACTTGTCATAGCTCTCGATAACGGACTGCTCAACGGAGCGGTTGAAGAATATAACAGGAACGTTCTTTGCCTTGGCGAGATTGATGATGTTCTGCGCCGCGTCGTTTGAACCGGTGTCAACGACATTGACGATAAGCAGCGAAGAGCCCTTTGCAAGAGCGGTCTGAACCTGCTCGGTCTGCGTGGTCTGGTTGCCGTTGGCGTCATAGTCATTGTAGGTATATCCGCCGTCGCTCAGGATCTTGTCCATCGACGAGCGAACGGTGGAAATATACGCGTCGCTGAAGGTATAATAAAATACGGAAATCTCACCTTTTGTTGAGCCCTTGTCTCCGGAGCCGCCGCCGGACGAGCAGGCGGCAAAGCTGGCTACCATGAGCACTGCCAATAATAATGCTAACAACTTTTTCATAAGATTACCTCCTTAAAAGAATTTCTTCGTTATCAGCATCTTCATTATAGCTTCTGGATTCAAAAAACAGAATGAGATTTTCTATCTAAAATGTATAAAATTTTACGATGTTGTCGAATCAATATATATACTTTGCCGCTTTAGCGAGAAAAAACCGCCCGGATGCTTATTTCTCACATCCGGGCGGTTTTGTTAATCATATTTATCGAAGCCGAAAAGGATCTTCTGAACATCAGCCGAGAACATATTGCTTCGGTCAACAACATAGACATCTGTTTTTATCACGCTCTCGGTCTTCTTGCCCGAGAGTATGTTCGCCGCGTTCATAACGGCGAGATAACCCATGGAAAACGGGTTCTGTACAATGAGCGTATCGAGTTCCCCCGTTTCGAGCATACCGACACATTCCGTGTTGTTGTCGAAGCCTATCGCGCAGACGCGGTCTTTTAGCCCGAGCTCCTTTATCGCCATTCCAACACCGAGGGTCGACCATTCGTTGAAGCCGACGAGAAGATTGATCTGCGGATTCTCTTCAAGAAGCTTTCTTGCGCCCGCGGTCGCGCTCTGGGCGTTGGACGAAACGCTGACCATAGCGACTATCCTGGCGTTTTTAACGTTTTTAATTTCGTCCTGAAAGCCCTGCAATCTCTTGCTGCCGTTTTCGGTGTTCTCGCCGTAGTTTACTATTCCGATATTGATGCTCTCCTGCTCTCCGCAGAGCTTCTGCGCGACCTGAGCGGTTTTCAGTCCTGCTGAGTAATTGTCGGTTGCGATAAACAGCTCTTTGTCCGCCACATCAACATCGCTGTCCACGGTTATTATTTTTATACCCTTCTCTGCCGCCTTGCGAACAGCCGGGGCATTTTTTTCATAGTCTATCGCGGACAGGATAATGGCGCCGACATTTCGCGAAACGGCATTTTCTATCATTTTGTTCTGGGTTTCGTAGTCCTCCTCGTTATCCGGTCCCTCGAAAGTGATATCGATATTGAACTCGGTCGCGGCGGAGAGAGCGCCTTTTTTCACATCATTCCAAAAATCCGATTCGCTCCCCTTTATTATTATGGCGACGCTCGGGGTGTCGGAATCAAAGCCCTGCCCGTCCTTGCATCCGGATAAGCCGCAGAGCAAAAGGACGGCAATCATAATCAGCGCTGCGCTTCTCTTAATATTCATTTTCCCGTCCTTTCTCGATCTTTGGAATCCTTATAGCGACGGTTGTGCCGACATCGAGCTCGCTGTCAATAGAGATTCCGTATTCATCGCCGAAATAAATTTTGAGCCTGTCGTTGACATTTTTAACGCCGATGCCCTTTGAATCGCTCCTGTCTTTTTTCAGGATAGTCTCGCACTGCTCTTTAGTCATTCCGAGTCCGTTATCGGAAACGGTTATCACAATATCCTTTCCGTCGCCGTGAACGCAGATGCGTATCTCGCCCTCGTCCACCATTCTGTCGAGCCCGTGATAGATGGCGTTCTCAATAAAGGGCTGAATAGTTATCTTGTTGCACATATATTCGAGCAGACTCTCATCCACATCAAAAGAATAAGTGAACTGATTTTTGTATCTGTAGCTCTGGATTATCAAATAGCTCTCGGCGTGGCGAAGCTCGTCGCGGATGGTGATAAACTCGTTTCCATGGCTGATGCTTATTCTGAACAGCTTCGCGAGGGCGCCGACCATCTCAACCGCTTCTTTGCTGTTATCCTGCTCGCACATCCATTGAATGGAGTCGAGTGTGTTATAAAGGAAGTGGGGATTTATCTGCGCCTGAAGAGCCTTGAGCTCGGTCTTTCTGAGAACTATCTCCTCATTATGCACCTTTTCCATGAGCGACTGTATCATATGCACCATGTGCTCAAACGACGCGGAGAGGGTGCTGAACTCAACTACATTCGCCTTGTCCGCTTTATATTTATATGTTTCCGCCTGCTTTTCAAAGCTCTGCATTGACGAGACGAGGCGTCTTACGGGTCTTGTGACCGTCCGCGAAAGCAGGAAATATACAGTGACGGAGATGATAAGACTGAACAGCAGCGCAACAGCCATCCCGACCGCTATCTGCCTTTTGACGGACTGAGCCACTTCATCGGTAAAACTGACTCCGACTATCTTCCAGTTGCATGAATTAAGGGACGAAACCGTGTAAATATTGTCTTCTCCCCTGTGGACGCCGTCCGTCATTTCTGAAACTTCGTCGGTATTCTCTTTTTTGATGCCGGAAAAAAGCATCTGCTGCTGCGGATGGTATCTTGTCAATATATTTCGCAATTGAAATAAACTCGAAATTGACGGCGACAAAGACCTGCTTTTGAAAAAGATCTGAATATTTTTTCTTTGCAATGGTCACGACCCACGGGTACTTATTCTCATAGAGCGTGTCAACATGGGGCTGGGTTATCGCATAGCCGTCCTTGAGGCTCGAAAAAATCGATTTGTCAAAGGACAGATCGGTCGCATTTTTCTTTGCAATGTCGCCGCTGTCGTTTTCGGTCAGAAGAATATTGCCGTCGGTGTCATAAATCGTTACGCAATAGATATCGTCCTCAAGCCTCGCCGCAGTTGAAACAACTTTTTCAAGCGACTGCAGACTGTCGCAGCTGTCCGCCTCGTCGCAGAGGTTGTCCAGCTTGTTTTTGATTGACGAGATGTAATTTGAAACCGTGCCGTTCGCCTGCGACACCGACTGCTTTGACGAGACATACGCCGAATTGAACATCGTCCTCTCGTAAAATACACCGAAAAGGAGCGTAGCACCTACAGTCGAAAACATCACTCCGAACACGACTATTGCGATTATGAGCGTTGACAGTTTTATTCCGGCGCGTTTAAATATCTTTCCCACCCAAACGCTCCTCTCTGTATTTGTTCGGCGAGACCCCGTAATATTTTTTGAGGCAATAGCTGAAATAGTGCTGATCGCTGTAACCGCACTTCTGCGATATTTCAAATATCTTCATCGAGGTGCACAAAAGCAGATCGCTCGCCGCTTTCATCCGCCTTTCGGTCACAAGGGCAACAAAATTCTTTGACTTTTTCTTTTTTATCAGCGCGCTCAGATAGTTCGGGCTGACGCCCAGCTTGTCGCTCGCGTCCGTCAGGGACAGATCTTCGTTCATATATTCCTCGTTGATTATCTGCAGCGCATGGTCGCAGAGAGCCTCGCTCTCATGCCTCTGCGAACGGGAGATAATATCCCTCGCGTCAAGGCAGAGCGAAACAAGCTCGTTTTTATACTGCTCGTTAAAGTCGAAGGACAGGCGGGACATGAACGAATTGTTGGAGGTAAACAGCTCCGCAGCGGCGTTGCCGTCCGGCAGAACGCTGACGCATCTGTGCGCGGTAGCAAGAATCTGAATGATAATATAATCAATGCCCTCGCGCGTCTTTCCGGAAAGTATCTCGTCAAGGAACGACTTTATCTCATCCTTGCTCCCTATCTTCAGAAGCTGTTCGAGCTTATAGACGGATTTTTCGGCATTTTCAAACTCGTGTGTGCTCTTGCGCTCCTGGTCGTTGATATATCGGATGTTGCCCGTGCCGTAGGAGGTATAGCGCCGCGCCGTGATAGCCTGAGTGCAGGCAAGCGCCAACAGAGACGGATCCTGAACGATCTCGCTGATGCCGATAGTACAATTCTGATTCAACAGCTTTTTTGCGCTCTGCACAAGTTCAATAACGGGGAGTCTCAGTTTTGTTGACATCTCTTCCGGCTCGCTTGTTACAAGAGTAATTATTCTGCCGTTGACAAAGAAGCTTTCGCACAGAGCATATTTATTAAAAATACTGTTGACAAAATCGATATGCTGCTGAGAGGTGCAGGTCTTGCCCGTGTTTGCCTTGAATTTTGAAGCAATGACGCTGTAGCAGTCGCCGTCGCTTTTGATTATTCCGAGCTTTTTGGCATTCTCAGTTAAGTCGTCCGATGCATGGACATCCTCGCCCGTACCGAGTAGGAGCGGAAGCAGAAATTCCGCCTTTTCCAGCCGCAGAGAGATATCTTCGTTTGACCCGCCGCTTTTGAGCAGTTCAAACTCCCTGTCCATCTCGGCTCCGATTTTTTCAAACTCCTCGGTGAGCTCGGATGCGGAAACAGGCTTGAGAAGATACCTTATGACATTGTATTTGAACGCCTCCTGAGCGTATTCAAAGTCGTCGTACCCGCTCAGGATAACAAATTTCGTCGCCGGTCTTATTTCGCGGGTCCTTTTCGCAAGCTCGAGACCGGTCATAAGCGGCATTTTGATATCGGTCAGAACAAGATCGGGTTCAAGCTTTTCGAGAAGATCGAGCGCCTCTATTCCGTTTTCGGCGCCGCCGACAACCTCAAAACCCGCTCTCTGCCTATAACCGCCTCTCTCTGGCGTATCTCATCGTCAACTACAAGCACACTGTACATAATCATGACCTCGCACAAAAATCATTTGTTTTATGTATACCGACTTTGGGCGCATCCGGCAGAAATACAAATCATAACAGTATTTTTTGGATGCCGCTTCTGATTTTATTATATAAAAACTTCCGATCATTATCAAGATTTATCTTTTTCGCGGTGTCAAGCCGGAAAAAATCAAAAAGATATAACAAAAGCAAGCATTGTCATATATCTGACAGTGCTTGCTTTTCATTAAATTCCAAAATCTTATTCTGACTTCTCCCAAAACCCGCCGCATATCTGCCAGACGGATTCGTTTTCGTAGTGTTCGCGGAAAGCGCGCTTTCGCTCCAATAGTCGTGATTGCCCATAATCGTTTGGATGACGGGTTTATCATCGCCAAACACCTCGTCAATCACGCTTTGATATGTTTTAAATGCAAAGTACGAACCCTCGTCACCGATATCGCCCGCGAACAGAATCATATCAACGCCGTTATTTTTCAGTTCTTCAAGCGCGGTTCTGAGATGGCGGACATATAGATCGTTTTCTTCAAGCTTT
>OKUT01000378.1_pt1 | contig 14377 bp, 10 predicted proteins | sample 1606571 | NCBI WGS metagenome assembly OKUT01 (sample SAMEA3882513, study PRJEB24775) | human gut metagenome | biome: human-associated habitat; feature: intestine environment; material: feces | place: Netherlands | collected 2009/2010
TGTACGGAGAAATGAAAGAATTTTTCCCGGAGAATGCCGTCGAGTATTTTGTCTCATACTATGATTATTATCAGCCGGAAGCGTATGTGCCGCAGTCGGACACTTATATAGCGAAGGATTCCGCGGTCAATGATGAGATTGATAAGCTGCGCCTTTCTGCCACGGCAGCGCTGGCGGAGCGAAAAGATGTCATTATCGTAGCATCCGTATCCTGTATCTATGGCATTGGTAGTCCGGATGACTATATGAACATGATGGTTTCCCTGCGTCCCGGAATGGAGATTGACCGTGATGATGTGATCAAGGGACTCATTGACATGCAGTACACGCGCAACGAGATGGATTTTAAGCGTGGTACGTTTCGTGTGCATGGCGATGTACTGGAGATTTTTCCGGCGAATAATACCGACACGGCGATCCGTGTGGAGTTTTTCGGGGACGAGATCGACCGGATTACGGAGGTGGATGTGCTTACCGGAGAGATCAAATGTATATTAAAGCATGCGGCTGTGTTTCCGGCGTCCCATTATGTGGTGCCACAGGAAAAAATGAACGCAGCGTGTGACCGTATCGAGGCAGAACTGGAAGAGAGGGTCAGGTATTTTAAGGGTGAAGATAAGCTGCTGGAAGCGCAGCGTATCGCGGAGCGCACGAATTTTGATATTGAAATGATGAAGGAAACCGGATTTTGTAGCGGCATCGAAAACTATTCCCGCCATCTGGCAGGACGTGCCGAGGGAGAAATGCCGGAGACACTGATGGATTATTTTCCGGACGACTTTCTGATTATTGTGGATGAGTCCCACATTACGATTCCACAGGTGCGTGGAATGTATGCAGGGGATCGCTCACGGAAGCAGACACTGGTGGACTATGGATTCCGTCTGCCGTCCGCACTCGATAACCGCCCACTTAATTTTGAAGAGTTTGAGAGCAAGATTGATCAGATGCTGTTTGTATCAGCTACGCCGAATGTCTATGAGAACGAGCATGAATTGCTGCGTGTGGAGCAGATTATCCGTCCGACCGGACTTCTGGACCCGGAGATTTCCGTGCGACCGGTTGAGGGGCAGATCGATGATCTGATCGGGGAAGTTAACAAAGAGACGAAAAATCACCATAAAGTGCTGATCACGACACTGACCAAGCGTATGGCGGAGGATCTGACACAGTATATGAGCGAACTTGGCATCCGTGTAAAATATCTGCACTCGGATATTGATACCTTAGAGCGTGCAGAGATTATCCGTGACCTGCGTCTGGACGTGTTTGATGTACTTGTCGGTATCAACCTGCTGCGGGAGGGATTGGATATTCCGGAGATTACGCTTGTGGCGATTCTGGATGCGGATAAGGAAGGATTCCTTCGTTCCGAGACTTCACTGATCCAGACCATCGGACGTGCGGCAAGAAACAGTGAGGGACATGTAATCATGTATGCGGATAAGATCACGGATTCCATGCGTGTGGCCATTGATGAGACGGAGCGCCGCCGCAAGCTTCAGCAGGCATACAATGAGGAACATGGAATCACACCGAAGACCATCCAGAAATCTGTGCGTGATCTGATTGCAATCTCCAAAAAAGTGGCAGCAGAGGAGATGGAATTTGATAAAGATCCGGAATCCATGAGCCGCAGGGAATTAGAAAAACTGATCGGGGACATCCAGAAGAAGATGAAGAAAGCTGCCGCAGAACTCAATTTTGAGGCGGCGGCAGAGTATCGTGACAAGATGGTAAAACTGAAAAATATGCTTCGGGATATTGAGGAATAGATAAAAGAGAGGAAACAAAATGCCGAAAAAACAGAGAAAATATATTAAAATACGAGGCGCCAACGAACACAACTTAAAATGCATCGATGTGGACATTCCGAGAGATGAGTTTGTTGTTCTGACCGGACTGTCAGGTTCCGGCAAGTCTTCGCTTGCGTTCGATACGATCTATGCGGAGGGACAGCGGCGCTATATGGAGTCTTTGTCTTCCTATGCAAGACAGTTCTTAGGACAGATGGAAAAACCGGATGTAGAGTCAATTGATGGACTTCCGCCGGCAATCTCCATTGACCAGAAATCGACGAACCGAAACCCGCGTTCCACCGTCGGAACCGTGACGGAAATTTATGATTATTTTCGACTGCTGTATGCCCGCATAGGAATTCCACATTGTCCGAAGTGTGGACGTGCCATCGAGAAACAGACGATCGATCAGATGGTAGATGCCGTGATGAAACTGCCGGAACGCACACGCATCCAGATCCTTGCGCCGGTTGTGCGCGGGCGTAAGGGCGAACATCAGAAATTATTCGAGAAAGCAAAAAAAAGCGGTTATGTGCGTGTGATCGTGGACGGAAATATGTATGAACTTTCGGAAGAAATTCCGATGGATAAAAACATCAAACACAATATTGATATTGTGGTAGACCGTCTGGTGGTAAAACCCGGAATTGAAAAGCGTCTGACCGATTCCCTGGAAAATGTTTTTGAGCTGACCGAGGGAAATGCGATTGTAGATGTGGTGGACGGGGAACCAATGAATTTTTCCCAGAATTTTGCGTGCCCGGATTGCGGAATCAGTGTGGATGAGGTGGAACCGCGAAGCTTTTCGTTTAATAATCCGTTTGGTGCCTGTCCGGTCTGCTACGGACTCGGTTACAAGATGGAGTTTGATGAAAATCTCATGATTCCGGATAAGACACTGTCTATTTCCGAGGGGGCAATTCAGGTAATGGGCTGGCAGTCCTGCACCGATCCGTCCAGCTATACCTATGCCACCCTAAAAGCGTTGTCGGAAGGATATGGATTTTCTCTCGATACACCATATAAAGATCTGCCAAAAGAAATCCGGCATATGCTCATTCATGGCGGAGATGGCCGGATATTAAAGGTGCATTATAAAGGACAGCGTGGAGAAGGCGTCTATGATCTGAACTGGGAAGGCCTTATTAAAAATGTCGAGCGCCGTTACCGGGAGACGGGATCGGACACGATGAAGCAGGAATATGAGCAGTTTATGCGTATTACACCGTGTGCTGCCTGCCATGGACAGCGTCTGAAGCAGAGTTCTCTTGCGGTTACGGTTGCAGACAAAAATATATATGAGATGACCGATATGTCGGTAAAGGATCTCGTGAAATATCTGGCGGAAATGCAGCTGACGGAACAGCAGCAGTTCATCGGCAATCAGATTTTAAAGGAAATCCGTGCCCGTGTGGGCTTTTTGCAGGAGGTAGGTCTGGATTATCTGACATTGACACGTGCGACCGGAACCTTGTCCGGAGGAGAGGCGCAGCGCATCCGCCTGGCTACCCAGATCGGTTCCGGACTGGTCGGCGTGGCATATATTCTGGACGAGCCGAGTATCGGACTGCATCAGCGGGACAATGACAAGCTGTTGCATGCACTGATGAATCTTAAGAATCTGGGAAATACGCTGATTGTCGTGGAACATGATGAGGATACCATGCGTGCGGCCGACTACATTGTGGATATTGGTCCGGCAGCCGGTGTCCATGGTGGAGAAGTCGTTGCGACCGGTACTGCGGCGGATATCATGAAATGCAAAAAATCTATTACCGGCGCTTATCTGAGCGGCCGGATGAAGATTCCGGTACCATCAAAACGGCGCAGACCGACCGGATTTCTTACCATCAAAGGAGCGCGGGAAAATAATCTGAAAAATATTGATGTGCAGGTTCCGCTTGGTATCATGACCTGTATCACCGGAGTATCGGGATCGGGAAAGAGTTCCCTGACCAATGAAATTCTGTATAAGCATCTGGCGCGAACTTTAAACCGGGCACGCTGCATCCCCGGAGATCACGATGATATTCTGGGTGTGGAACAACTGGATAAGATTATCGATATTGATCAGTCACCGATCGGACGCACACCGCGTTCGAATCCGGCAACCTATACCGGTGTGTTTGACATGATCCGTGATCTGTTTGCGGCAACTCCGGATGCAAAGGCACGTGGATATAAGAAGGGACGTTTCAGTTTCAACGTCAAAGGCGGACGCTGTGAGGCCTGCAGTGGAGATGGTATCATAAAGATCGAGATGCATTTCCTGCCAGATGTGTATGTGCCGTGTGAAGTCTGCGGTGGCAGGCGCTATAACCGCGAGACACTCGAAGTGCGCTATAAAGGAAAGACGATCTATGACGTGCTGGATATGACGGTGGAAGAGGCATTGGAATTTTTCAAAAATGTACCAACGATCCACCGAAAGATTCAGACACTGTACGATGTCGGACTTTCCTATGTAAAACTGGGACAGCCTTCCACAGAATTATCCGGAGGAGAAGCGCAGCGTATCAAACTTGCCACAGAATTGAGCAAACGAGGAACGGGAAAAACCATTTATGTACTGGATGAGCCAACCACCGGACTGCATTTTGCGGATGTACACAAGCTGGTGGAGATTCTCAGAAAGCTTTCGGACGGCGGAAATACCGTTGTCGTCATCGAGCATAATCTGGACGTCATCAAGACGGCTGACTATATCATTGATATGGGACCGGAAGGCGGTGACGGTGGCGGAACCGTGATTGCACAGGGGACTCCGGAGGAAATCTGCAAAGTTCCGGAATCGTATACCGGTCAGTTTTTAAAACCGTATCTGGAATCGAAGAACGTATAAAATAGCGAAAATGCACAGATTTTTGTCCCGGGAACAGAGAGATTCCTTAAAATTTAATTAAAATGCTTTAACCTATAAAAAAATGTTTGAAAAATGGGATGAATTGTATATAATGTTACTGTATGCATAAAAATATGATTAACTGCAGATTTGCGCCATAAACGCAGATCGGATTTTGATAAAGAAAGATAAAAAGAAAATAGGAAGGGGCATTCGGGATGATCGGATCAGATATCGGAATTGATTTAGGTACTGCGAGTATTTTAGTATATATTAAAGGAAAAGGTGTTGTATTAAAAGAGCCTTCCGTTGTTGCATTTGACAGAGATACCAATAAAATTAAAGCAATCGGTGAGGAAGCAAGGCTGATGCTTGGAAGAACACCGGGAAACATTGTGGCAGTCCGTCCTCTTCGCCAGGGTGTGATTTCAGATTATACCGTCACAGAGAAGATGATCAAGTATTTCATCCAGAAGGCACTTGGAAAGAAGAGCTTTCGTAAGCCGCGCATCAGCGTCTGCGTACCGAGTGGTGTTACAGAGGTTGAAAAGAAAGCCGTAGAGGATGCAACTTATCAGGCAGGAGCCCGCGAAGTAGAGATTATTGAGGAACCAATTGCAGCAGCAATCGGTGCCGGTATTGATATTTCCAGACCATGCGGAAACATGATCGTAGATATCGGAGGAGGTACTTCGGATATCGCAGTCATTTCTCTGGGTGGTTCTGTTGTGAGCACTTCCGTGAAAATTGCAGGAGATGATTTTGACGAAGCCCTGGTCCGCTATATGAGAAAGAAACATAATCTTTTGATCGGTGAGCGTACCGCAGAAGATATCAAGATCAAAATTGGTACATGCTACCCACTGGCACAGAATGAGACGATGGATGTCCGTGGCCGTAATCTGGTAACCGGTCTGCCAAGAACCATTACGGTAAGCTCTGAGGAGACAGAGGAAGCTCTGCGTGAGGCAACATTACAGATTGTGGAAGCTGTACATTCCGTACTGGAGAAAACTCCACCGGAACTGGCAGCAGACGTTGCAGACAGGGGAATTGTCCTGACAGGTGGCGGCTCCTTGCTTCGCGGTCTGGAGGAACTGATTGAAGAACGTACCGGAATCAACACGATGACGGCAGAGCATCCTATGACCTGTGTAGCAATCGGAACCGGAAAATATGTAGAATTCCTTGCAGGAAAAAGAGACGAGGATTAATGCATAAAGTGCGCGTTTATGCGCACTTTTTATCGCATGTCTATAAAGCTCGTGAGGGCATTGGCCGATATAAATTAAAACTGTGAAAATTGAGGTGTCATAAATGGTAAAAGGATTGTATACCGCCCATACGGGAATGGTAAACGAAATGAAGCGTCTGGATATTCTGGCAAATAATCTGGCAAACGCAGACACAACAGCATATAAAAAAGAAGGAACGACGAGTCGTACTTTTGCCGATGAGATGTCTTTGCGCATTAAGGATTCTTCTAATATGGGGATTCCGAAAAAGCTTGGAGATATTACATATGGGGTTCACCTTGGACAGGTATATACGGATTATTCCACGGGAAATTTCAAGGTGACAGATAACACCACAGATTTTGCGATTGAAGGAAATGGCTTTTTTGCCGTGGCATTCACGGACAAGCAGGGAAATACTTCCGTGAAGTATACGCGGGATGGAGCCTTTACTGTAAATAAAGAGGGGTATCTGGTGACGAAGGATGGCGATTATGTTTTAAATGCCACTGGTGCAATGAATGGCGATCCGGGTCAGAATAATTATATACGTCTGGATCCAAATGCTGCGATTACCGTGAATAAACTGGGATACGTCATGCAGAATAACCAGATTGTCGGAACGATCGGCATGGTGGATGTGGATAATTATGACTATCTTGAAAAATACGGTGAGAATCTGTATAACCTTCTTCCGGGAGGAAACCGGATTGCAACAGATGCCAATATAGAGCAGGGCACACTGGAGACTTCCAATGTAAATGTTGTAAATGAGATGGTAAATATGATTACAATTCAGAGAGCCTATGAGGCAGGACAGAAGGTAATCACTTCCATAGATGGAACACTTGACCGGGCAGTTAACAATGTCGGTAAAGTGTAATAGCTGCTGAAAGACCGCAAGGAGGAAATAGAAGCGTATGATGAGATCACTTTATACTGCGGCAACCGGAATGATTGCGCAGCAGACAAATCTGGATACAATTTCAAATAACCTGTCCAATGTGAATACGACAGGTTATAAGACGGAACGTACCGAGTTTAAATCTTTACTGTACCAGACACTGCAGACAAAGACAACGACGGCAAATGGTGCCAATAAACCGGTAGGTGCACAGGTAGGACTCGGAACCAGAGTGGCAGCGACCATGTCCAACTATACGCAGGGGGCGCGTGAAGAGACAGAGATTCCGACCGATTTTGCACTGGAAGGAAAGGGATTCTTTGCCGTGCGGGGTGTGGATGGACAGACATATTACACCAGAAACGGTAACTTCTCCTGGAGTCAGGATTCGAATGGAAACACAATTCTGGCAACCTCAGAGGGGCTTCCGGTATTGGATTCCAGAGGAAATACCATTCGTGTGCCAAGAGGCGTATCTTCGGAAAGCATGGTATTTTCGAGCAATGGAACGATTGGCTATAAAGATGCAACCGGCAATGTAGTGTCATTAAACCAGTCTTTTGGAATCTATCAGTTTAACAATCCGGCAGGACTGGAGAAAATGTCAGGAAGCAAACTTGCAGCGACTGCAGCTTCGGGAAATCCGATGCTGGAGGGACAAAATGCAGGGTTGACGAAAACCGGTGTATATCAGGGCTACATCGAAGCTTCAAATGTACAGGTTGCTGATGAGATGGTAAATATGATCATTGCACAGCGCGCATATGAATTAAATTCCAAGGCAATCACGACCTCGGATTCCATGCTGGAGACGGCAAATAACCTGAAACGATAGGCAGCGATTCGGAATTACTTACATAAGAGGGATATACTATGGATATTTCATCAATCAGTACAAATTATACGGTTGCAAATGCAGACAAAAGTGCAGAGCAGAGCAATTCTCTTCAGAGTTCATTAAAGAATATTTCATCGGACTCTTCAGAGGAACAATTAAAAGGTGTCATCAAAGATTTTGAATCTTATTTTGTGGAGCAGGTCATCAAACAGATGAAAGATACATTTACCTCGGATGATGACGGGGATTCTACGATGTCACAGTACAAAGATCTGTATATGGATCAGGCAATTGAAACGGTGGCAGATGAAATGGTGGATCAGATCGGAGAAAGCTATACACAGACACTGTATGAGCAGATGAAACGTAATATTGGCCAGTAGTAACATCAGCACAAAGAAAAGAGGAGAGACTGTTTACAACAGTCTCTTTTTTAGAGAATGGGGAACATATTTTGGAAGAGAATCTTGAGAGCATTGAAGGATATGTAGATCACATCATCTATCGAAATGCAGACAACGGATATACCGTACTTGTTCTGGTGTGTAACGAAGAAGAAGAGACTTGTGTGGGGGTATTTTCGGATATTGCCGAGGGAGAAAACATTAAGGCAAAGGGAAGTTATACAGAACATCCGACTTACGGCAGACAGTTTCAGGTAAAGAGTTTCGAAGAAAAGGCACCACAGGATGAGGTGGCAATTGAGCGGTATCTGGGATCAGGGGCGATCAAAGGGATCGGAATTGCCTTAGCGGCAAGGATTGTGCGAAGATTCAAGGCAGATACCTTCCGTATCATTGAAGAAGAACCGGAGCGGCTGGCGGAGATCAAAGGCATTAGCCAGAGAAAGGCTATGGAAATCGCGGATCAGGTGAATCAGAAAAAAGATCTCCGGCAGGCAATGATTTTTTTGCAGCAATACGGGATCAATACCACACTTGCAGTGAAAATATATAAAACATACGGGCAGGAAATATACGGAATACTGAAAGAAAATCCATATCGTATGGCAGATGATGTGGAAGGGGTCGGATTCCGCACGGCAGATGAGATCGCATCTCGTGTGGGAATCCGCACCGATTCCGATTTCCGGATTCGAAGCGGTATCCAGTATGTGCTGCTGCAGGCTGCCGGAGAGGGGCATACCTATCTGCCGATGCAGGAACTGACGCAGCGGGCAAGCCGGCTTCTTGAGGTAGACCCGGAGCACATCGAGCAGCATTACATGAATCTGGCGATGGATCGCAAGATCATTATGCGCCAGGTGGAAGACAGTACGCAGATCTATGCGGCAACCTATTTTTATATGGAGGCAAATACCGCTACCCGTCTGACACAGCTGAATGCTGTGTTTGATGTTCCGGATATCGAAATTGAGGACAGAATCCGAAAGATTGAAAAGAAGACGGGAATGGATCTTGATGAGCATCAGGTAGAAGCGGTAAAGGAAGCCGTAAGAAACGGTGTTCTCGTGATTACCGGAGGTCCCGGAACGGGAAAAACAACGACGATCAATACGATCATCCGGTATTTTGAATTATCCGGAGAAGATATTATGCTGGCGGCACCGACCGGACGGGCAGCAAAGCGCATGAGCGAAACCACCGGGTATGAGGCACGGACGATTCACCGGATGCTCGAACTGAATGGCGGAATGGAAGGAAATGCCGGATTTGAGCGCAATGAACAAAATCCGCTGGAGACCAATCTCATCATTATTGATGAGATGTCGATGGTGGATATTTCCCTGATGAATTCCCTGCTGAAAGCAATTTTGCCGGGCACGCGTCTGATCCTGGTGGGAGATGTGAATCAGCTGCCGAGTGTAGGGGCGGGAAGTGTGCTGAAGGACATTATTGATTCGAAGATGTTTCCTACGGTAATGCTGACAAAAATTTTCCGACAGGCAAGCACCAGTGATATTATTGTCAATGCGCATAAGATTAACCGGGGAGAAAAAGTCAGCCTGGATAACAAGAGCATGGATTTCTTTTTCCTGAAGCGTTATGAGGCAGATAAAATTATCAACGTTACCCTGCAGCTGATCAAGCAGAAACTTCCAAAATTTGTGGGGGCAAGCGAATACGATATCCAGGTGCTTACGCCTATGCGGAAAGGGCTGCTTGGAGTAGAACGTCTCAATACGATTCTGCAGATGTATCTGAACCCGCCATCGGACAGGAAAAAGGAGAAGGAGCATGGGGCGATTGTTTTCCGGGAAGGCGATAAAGTCATGCAGATCAAAAATAATTATCAGCTGGAGTGGGAGATCCGCAGCAAATATGGACTTTGCATAGACAAAGGAACCGGGGTGTTTAACGGAGATACCGGAATTATTGAGGAGATCAATGATTTTGCAGAGACCATCACGGTAAATTTTGACGAAGGCCGTATGGTGGAATATTCGTACAAACTGCTGGATGAGCTGGAACTTGCGTATGCTGTGACGATCCATAAATCACAGGGATCGGAGTATCCGGCCGTTGTCATTCCGCTTCTTTCCGGACCCCGCATGCTTATGAACCGGAATTTATTGTACACGGCGGTTACAAGAGCAAAGAAATGTGTTACGATAGTGGGAGACGACACAACATTTGAGCAAATGATTGAGAATAATTCCCAACAGAGACGCTACAGCGGTCTGAAGGACCGGCTGTTGGAAAATAAGGAGGAAGCGTAAATGAAAGCAGAGATTTTAACGGAAGATCAGATTCCGGAAGCACTCAGTATTGCGAGGGGGGTCTTTGATTACTGTCTGCGTGCGCGGATCACGGATCTGGAAATGATTCATATATTTCTGCAATATACGGAAAACACAAACATCCGGAACATGATTGCAGAAGGAACTCTCACCATGTGGGGAATTTTTGAACAGGGGCATATGATCGCCATGTCAGGAATGCAGAAAGAGGGACATATTACCATGCTGTATGTGCTTCCGGTATTCCAGCGCAGAGGATGTGGCAGATGTCTGTTGGAAGAAATGAAGGCGTATGCGGCAAATCAATATCAGTTACAGAGGGTGACGTTATCGGCAATGCCGGCATGGACAGCGGATTATTTCACCAAACGCCGGTTTCATCCAATGGAGGTAACACAGCCGTGTTCATTTGTTCCGATGCAGGCAAAAACCGTGGCACGCGCGATATATGAAAAGAAAGAAATTCCATCCGGCGTGATACTCGGAACCAGCATTGGCGGTCTGGCAGTCTGTGCGGCAGTTGCTGTCGGGTTCATGGTATTGTGGATGCATGGAATTGTATAATATGTATATTTATTCATAAAATATGTCACTTTTTTCTCTTGCAAAAAAGGTTGAAAAAAGTGACGATTTGTGATAAAATTTTTACAATTTAGGTAAAGCTAACTCAAGGTAAAAAAAAGAGATTCTCTCTTTTTTTTTGCCAAGATGCAAGAAAGGCAGGGCAAAGAATGAAAGCTTTTTTGATACTGGAAGACGGAACCGTGTTTACAGGTACAAGCATTGGTTCTACACGCGAAATCATCAGTGAGATCGTATTTAATACCTCAATGACCGGATATTTAGAGGTACTTACAGATCCGTCCTATGCAGGACAGGCGGTTGTGATGACGTATCCGCTGATCGGAAACTACGGAATTACACCGGATATGGAATCCGCCAGACCGTGGCCGGACGGATATATTGTAAGAGAGCTTTCACGTATGCCGAGCAATTTCCGCTGTCAGGGAAGCATTCAGGATTTCCTGACAAAGCATGATATTCCGGGAATTGCAGGAATTGATACCCGTGCGCTTACCAAGATTCTCCGCGAAAAGGGAACCATGAACGGAATGATCACGACAAACGAAAATTATAATCTGGATGAAATTCTTCCAAAACTGAAAGAATATACAACCGGAAATGTTGTGGATAAAGTTACCTGCAGCGAGAAGAACGTATTAAAGGGAAGCGGAAAGAAAGTTGCACTGATGGATTTCGGTGCGAAGAACAATATCGCAAAATCGTTAAATGCCCGTGGCTGTGAGGTGACGATTTATCCGGCACACACATCGGCGGAGGAAATTCTCGGAGCCAATCCGGATGGCATTATGCTCAGCAACGGACCTGGAGATCCGAAAGAGTGCACAGCGATCATCGAGGAATTAAAGAAACTGTATGCAAGTGACGTACCGATCTTTGCCATCTGTCTCGGTCATCAGCTCATGGCACTGGCCAATGGAGCGGATACACACAAGATGAAATACGGACACCGTGGTGGAAACCATCCGGTGAAAGATTTGTCAACCGGTCGTGTTTACATTTCTTCCCAGAACCATGGCTATGTGGTAGATACCGATACCCTTGATCCGAAGGTTGCAAAGCCTGCATTCGTCAATGTCAATGACGGAACCAACGAGGGCTTAGAGTATGTCGGAAAGAATATTTTCACCGTGCAGTTCCATCCGGAAGCATGCCCGGGACCACAGGACTCTTCGTACCTGTTTGACCGCTTTATTCAGATGATGGGAGGGAATCAGTAATGCCAAGAAATAAAGATATCAAAAAAGTATTAGTAATCGGTTCGGGACCAATCGTCATCGGACAGGCAGCCGAGTTTGACTACGCAGGAACACAGGCATGCCGTTCCTTAAAGGAAGAAGGCGTGGAGGTATGTCTGGTAAACTCCAATCCTGCCACCATCATGACCGACAAGCAGATTGCGGATCAGGTATACATTGAGCCTTTGACACTTCCGGTTCTTGAAAAAATTATTTTAAAGGAAAAACCGGACAGCATCCTTCCGACACTCGGTGGACAGGCTGGATTAAATCTTGGTATGGAACTGGCAGAGTCCGGCTTTTTAGAAGAGCACGGAGTAAAACTGATCGGTACGACCGCAGAAACCATCTTTAAGGCAGAGGACCGTCAGGCATTTAAGGATACCATGGAAAAGATTGGTGAGCCTTGTGCAGCTTCCCAGGTTGTAAATACCGTAGAAGACGGTATCAAGTTTACTAATACGATCGGATATCCGGTTGTGCTCCGTCCGGCATTCACCCTCGGCGGAAGTGGCGGCGGTATCGCCCACAATGAGCAGGAGCTGGTCGATATTTTTGTGACCGGCGTTGAGAACGAGTACATGTTCTGGTCCAGCGCGTACGACATGCAGTACACGTGGAAGCCCGAATGGGATCAGGAGAGCTGATTCTCCGGCACGCTCTCTTCCGATTGTTTATTTCCATATGAAGCGGCCCGCCTTCCGATTGGTTTCGGAGGGCGGGCCGCTTCTCATATAACGTTCGGATCGCTATTCGCGCACGAGACGAATGTGCTCCACGTCGTCACGCTGGGAACGACGGTAGAGCACGAAACGGTTGCCGATGACCTGCACGAGTTCCGCGCCAAGCTGTTCGGCGAGACCTTCGCCGGCCTCCTTGGCGGTCAGACCGGAACCGTCGAGCACGGAGCATTTGACGAGCTCGCGCTTCTCGATGGTCTCGTCCGCCTGTTTGACGGCGTTTTCGCTCAGATCGTTCTTGCCGACCTGGATGAGCGGATTGAGTTTGGTGGCCAGGCCGCGCAGCTGCTTGACCTGCTTTTTGGTAAGTGCCATATGTGTTCCATTCCTATCTACAAATACCCGCTCAAGCCTAGCGTGAGGACGGTATTTGCCCATCCGCCCGCAACGCACCGGTCATAACAGCACGCCCGGCACGACCAGTGCGACGAGATAGACGAGCACCACGATCGCCACGGCCACGTCCATGCCGGTGACGCGCATGACACGCCAATGCGTGCGCGTCGCACCTTCCTCATAGCAGCGCGCGTCCAAGGCGAGGCTCAGGTTGTCGGCGTGGCGGATGGCTGCGGCGAAGACCGGCACGACGACCGCCACCATCGCTTTGATGCGTACTACGAACGAACCTGTTTCGACGCTGCCACCGCGCGCCGACTGCGCGTCGATAATCGCTTTCGTTTCCATGCCAAGCGTCGGCAGGAAACGCAGGGCGAGGCTCATCACCAATGCCGTCTCCTGCGTGTGCAGGCCGAATCTGGCGAACGGTGACAGCAATGATTCGAACGCGTCGGTCATGGCGGTCGGTGTGGTGGAGGCAAGGAACATCGCTCCGATGACGATGACCACGGCGAACCGACATGCGTAGAGTATGGCGATGCGGATGCCGTCATCGGTGATGGGAAAATAGATCTGACCGCCTTGCACGAAGAAGATGTTCAGCAGGCCGCAGAAAACGAACAATGCCAGGAACACACGCACGGAAGCGGCCAATCGGCCTACATTGATGCGTCCGGCCGCGGCGATCACGCCGGTGAACACCACGGCAAGCAGCAATTGCCAGAATGAGCCGATGGCGAACGCGGAGAACATGAGCGCCAATGCGGACAGCATGCCCACGCGCGGATCGAGGCGTTCCAACAGGGTCCGCCGCTCCCCCACGGTCGCGGTGTCCGAGCCGGCGGCGTCCACGGATGATTCCGCATCCGGCCCCTCTTCGCAGGTGGCTTTCACTGTGGATTCCGTGGATTCCTTAGAGTCCGCACGTTTCGCCGGCTTGCCCAATATGATGGTACGGTCGGCAAGCTCGTCCACTTCATCCTGCGAATGCGAGATGAGCAGTATGGTCACGCCGCGTGATTTGAGCTCGTGGATGAGCCCGTGCACGCGTGCGGCGGCCTCCTCGTCAAGACCTGCGGTCGGCTCGTCCAGAATCAACGCTTTCGGCTCGCATGCGATCACGCCGGCGATCGCCACCAGTCGCTGCTGGCCGCCCGACAGG
>OKUT01000380.1_pt1 | contig 14292 bp, 8 predicted proteins | sample 1606571 | NCBI WGS metagenome assembly OKUT01 (sample SAMEA3882513, study PRJEB24775) | human gut metagenome | biome: human-associated habitat; feature: intestine environment; material: feces | place: Netherlands | collected 2009/2010
TCACCCTTGACTGCAGTAAAGGTTTTGCGCAGGTACGATGCCGGACGATGGGGCTTGTACGGTTCGGCTGCACCCTTGCCCGCGGCTTCTTTTTCTGCCTGCTTGCGCTCCCAGTTGGGGCGGGCAAAGGCGTTGATGGCATCATCCCCGGAGATGTCGATTTCTGCCGTTTCGGGGTCTACCCATTCACCCTGCCAGTCGCTTTGCGCCAAGCCCGTTTCAAAGTGCGCCTCACTCCACGCGCCGGGGGTGTCGTTTTCGTCCCACAGGCGAACGCGCCAGCACCCACGCACGCGGGAGCCGCCCACAGTCGGGGCATCGGCGTGCACGGCGGCGCTCTGCACCTTGCCGCTGTGCCAAACAGTCTCGCCGTTCGCGGTCAGTTCAATTTCATAGGCAGTCTGACGCACGCCGTCAACGCACTGCCAAGACAAGAACAGCGGCCCGGCATCCATGCCAAGGGGCGCGGTAAGATGATTCGTTTTCAGGTTTATTGCTCGCATCGCTGGGTACTCCTTTTCCATTTCCTCCCTATATTATAATGGAAATTTCCCAGCGGGCGAACTCAGAAATTACGGATAAGGGATAAAAATTTCAAAAGCATCGAATAATGCACAAATTTTTATTCCATTTCCGCATTTGATGCCCCCCACCGTGCACCACCGGCGGGGGATTTTTTATTGACATTTTTGGTCTATCGTAGTAGACTATAGGCAGAGATAGGTCTATTGCAATAAACCAAAAGGAGCTTACCCTATGCTAAACCATGAACCGCTTCGCCTTGCTGACGGCGAATACCGCTTTGCCTGCCTTGTGTGGGACAACGAGCCGCTGCCCAGCGGACAGTTGGTCGCGCTGGCCGCCGAGGGGCTGGGCTGGAAAAAAAGCACGACCTACACCGTTTTAAAAAAGCTCTGTGAGCGCGGCGTGCTGCAAAACGCCGATGGCCGCGTGACGAGCCTTATTAAAAAGGAGGACGTCCAGCAGGCCGAGAGCGCCGCAGTGGTGGACAAGACCTTTGACGGTAGTCTGCCGCGGTTCGTGGCCGCGTTTTTGAACTCAAAGCCCATCAGCGACGCCGAGGCCGCCGAGATCCGCGCGCTGCTCGACGCCGCCCGCTATAAGGAGGAATAGCCATGCGCAGTACCGTTCTTGCCTTTTTGCTGTTGAGCGCCCGCGGCGGTGTGGCCGCGCTGGCCGCATGGCTGGTCTGCAGGGTCCTGCGCCGCGCCCATGCGCCCAGTCGGCTCCTGTGCTGGCTGTGGCTGGCCGTAGGGCTGCGGTTTGTGCTGCCGTGGGGCATCCCGCTGAAGCTGCCCCGCCCGGAGAGCGCTCCGCTGGCCGCTGCCGCCGACACCGTGCAGGAGCTGGGCGAGCTGCCGCTGCTGCCCCCTGCCCCCGCCGCAGCCGCAGCTGCGGCCCCGCTGCCTTGGTACGCCCGGCTGACGCCGTGGCACGCGCTGGCGGCGGTCTGGCTGGTCGGTGTGCTGGTGCTGGCTGTGCGCGGGGGCATCGGCTACCTGAAATTAAAGCGCTGTGTGGCGCTGGCCTGCAAAACGCCCGACGGCTGCTACGGCGGGGCGTGCGTGCCCACGCCGTTCACACTGGGCTTTGTGCGCCCGCGCATCTACCTGCCGGACAGCCTGCAAGGCCCGGCGCGGCAGGCTGTGCTGCTGCATGAGCGGACCCACATCCGCCGCCGCGACCCGCTGGTGAAGCCGCTGTTTTATGCCGTCGTCTGCCTGCACTGGTTCAATCCGCTGGCGTGGCTGGCCTTGCGCGCCTTTGAGCACGACATGGAGGCCGCCTGCGACGAGGCAGCCGTGCAGGACTGCACGCTGGCCGAGCGCAGCACATACTGTGAGAGCCTGCTGCAGTTTGCCATGCAGGGACGTCCCATCCGAACACCCGGAAGTCTTGCCTTCGGGCAGGGCAGCGTGAAGGAGCGCATTGTGCACCTGCTGCACTACCGCCGTCTGGGTGCGGGGGCGCTGGCGCTCTGCGCCGTGGCCGTGGGCGTCAGCGTGACAGCCTGCATGGTGCGCCCGCAGGTGGAGGCAGCCCACGCCGCGCCGGAGCCGCCCGCCGCCACTGCCGAGACTGCAGCGCCGACACCGACACCTGCGCCCACGGAGACGCCCGCAGCCATGCCCGCCGCGACGCTGCCGACGTTAAGTGACGCCGCCAACAGCCCGCGCTTTGTCTGCCCGGTGCAGTACAAATACATTTCCCGCTTCATGAGCGAGGACAGCGGCCACCGGGGCGACGACCTGCATGCCGCCGAGGGCACCGAGATTTACGCCGCCGCGGACGGTGTTGTGCTGGCCGCGCAGGAGCATTACAGCTGGGGCAATTTTGTGGAGATCGACCACGGTACCGACGCCGACGGGCTGCGCTGGGTCACGCTGTACGCCCACATGAAGTCCTGCGCCGTTGTGCCCGGGCAGACCGTGACCGCCGGGCAGGTCATCGGGTACGTGGGGCATACCGGCTACACAACCGGCAACGCCTGCCATTTTGAGATGCATGTCAACGGCACGCTGGTGGAGCCGCGCTATTTTACCGCCTACGACGGCAGCGATGCCGCCGAACTGACGCAGGAAAAGGCAGATGAAATCCTGGCCGAAGCTGTGCGCAATGCGAGTTCCGACCAGGTGACTGCCACCGATGGAGCCGCAGCCCTTTCCGGCGTGGAGCTCTTTACCCTGCCGGTCGCGCCCCCGCCGCAGGTCAGCGGCTATGACCCCGAAAACGGCCACCCCGGCATTGACTTTGCCGCTGAGGAGGGCGCGGAGGTTTACGCCGTTGCCGATGGCATCGTGACCACCGCCGACTACGATGCTGAAAAGGGCAACTATGTCGTGCTTGACCACGGCGGCGGGCTGGAAACGGAGTATCAGCACTTGAAGTCGTCGCTCGTCTCTGCCGGGCAGTCCGTGGTTCAATGCCAGGTCTTGGGATATGTGGGCAGCACCGGCAATTCCACCGGGCCGCACCTGCACTTTGAGGCACGGCAGGACAGCGCGCCCGCAGACCTGACCGGGACTGCCCTATTAGCGGAGTAACAAGATGAAATACAGGCACTTCCCCGCCGCTGCTCTGGCGGCGGGGCTGCTTTTTTGTACCCTTTTTTCGGGCCTGACCGCTTACGCGGATGATAAAAAGGGCGAATTAACGCAAAAGCAGACCGAGACGCGGCAGGAGTACGAAGCCGCACAGTCGGCCCTGGAAGAATTGCAAAACGAACAGACGCAGACCGAGAGCGAGGTTGCCGCCCTGACCGGGCAGGCCGCCGAGCTGGCCGGGCAAATTACCGCCGTGACCGCCGCCGTGCAAAATGCACAGACCGTTTTGGATGAGCGGCAGGCCGCGGCGGACGCCGCCCGCGCCGCACTGGACGCCAAGCAGGCCGAGTACGACGCGCGGCTGGCCGTCTGCCGTGAGCAGCTGCGCGCGATGCAGCGGCTGGACGGCGGCGGAGCCGTCTGGCTGCTGGCACAGGCCAAAAGCCTGTACCAGCTGCTGACGTTCGACGCGGTTTTGCAGCAGATGAGCGCGCGGAACAGCACGGTTCTGGCCGAGCTGGACGCCGAGGCCGCCGCACTGGAGCAGGCCCGCGCCGCAGCGGACGAGGCCGCCCTGCAGGCCGCTGACGCCAAGGCGGCACTCGAGCAGCAGCAGACAGCGCTGGCCGACACGCAGACCGCGCTGGAGGCCGCACTGCTCGACGCGAACAGCACACTGACCGCCCAGCAGGCCGCGGCCCAGGCACAGGCCGCCGTGACCGACGCCGCGAAAAAGGCGTATGAGGACGCCACCGCCGCACTGGACGCCTATGTGCGGGAGCAGAGCCGACGCTACACAACGGCGGACCTGCACCTGACGAGCCTTGACTTCCGCTGCCCGCTGGACAGCTACGGGCGCATCACGACGCAGTTTGCCGAGCCGGACCCCTGGGGCATCCCCCACCGCGGCACCGATTTTGCCGCGCCGGGCGGCACGCCCATCTATGCGATTGCGGACGGTGTCGTCAGCGCCGCGCGGACGATGAACAGCTACGGAAACTGCGTGCAGGTCAGTCACGGCACCGCGGACGACGGCCACCGGTACGACAGCCTGTACGCCCACATGAGCAGCATTGCCGTGGCGCAGGGGGCCGCCGTGCAGAAGGGCGACCTGCTCGGGTATGTGGGCAACACCGGCAATGTCTACGGCGCGGGCGGCGGGTATCATCTGCACCTGGAGCTGCGCGTGGACGGCGGCAGAGTGGACCCGCTGGGGTTTGTGCCGACGCCGATAAGGGGCGCATTGTAGGGGCCGCACATGTGCGGCCCGCAAGTTTCCGGCAGACGGGCTGCCACGGGAAGGCCGCGGGCCGGGCATGCCCGGCCCCTACAGGCAGTTGAAACAGGAAAGTGTGATACATTGACCTTCGGAGATTTATTATACTTCATCGGCTTCCAAGTCGAATACACCCTTGTGCGCATCGGGCGCGGTGTGCGGGCGGCGGCGTTGTGCGCGGCACGGGCGTTGCTTACGCTGCTGGCTGTGGTGCTGCGGCCCGCAGTGCGGGCGGCGGACATCTTTAAAGCAGCGCTCACTCATCCGCGGCAGCTGGCGGGGTACGCCGTGCCGCTGCTGGCCGCCGGGGTGCTGGCATGGTTCGTGCGCACCGCGCTGGCGCGGCCCTTTGTGCTGCGGGTCGAGGTCGGCGGGCAGGTCGTGGGCTATGTCACAGACGAGCAGGCGTTCGACGCAGCCCGCGCCGACGTACAGGCCCGCCTGACCGGCGTGGCCGACTGGGACGTCCAACCCGCGTACACCCTTGTCATGGCCGACGCCGACACCCGCCCCATGACCGAGCGCGAGACCGCAGATGCCATCCTGCGCGCCGCAGGCGGCGAGATCACCGAGGGCACCGCCGTCTATCTGGACGGCGCACTGCGGTTCGTCACCGACGAGGGCGACCACCTGCGGCAGTTTTTGTACGCCGTGCGTGCGCCGTGGCAGACCGACGGTGTGCAGACCGACTTTGTCCACGCCCTGCGGCTGGTGGACGGCATCTACCCTGCCGCGGCCATCACACCGTACCGCGACCTGACCGCCGCACTGCGGGCGGACGACCTTTTGCAGGTCAAGGCCGTGCGGTACGAGACCGTGACCCGGGAGCTGCCGTTTGAGACCCAGACCATCGAGGACGCGGGGCTGGATTTTGGCAAAACCGAGACCATACAGGCCGGGCAGAACGGCAGCGAGCTTGTCACCAGCGAGATCACAACCGTGGCGGGCGAGGTCGTCAGCACCCGCGTAGTGGATGTGCAGCTTGTGCAGGCCGCCGTGCCGGAGGTCATCCACCGCGGCACGCGGCTGAAAAGCGGCATGATCGGCAGGCTGGGCACAGGCAGCTTTCTCTGGCCGGTGCCGGGGTATTCGGGCATCAGCCGGTGGGCCAGTCTGCCCTATGGACACCGCGGCGTGGACATCACGGCCCCCTACGGCACGCCGATCTATGCCGCCGACGCGGGCACGGTCATTGCCGCCCAGTGGCACAACCACCCCACCATGAGCTGGGGCTACTATGTGGAGATCGACCACGGCAACGGGTACAAAACGCTGTACGCCCACATGTCGTCCTTTGTCGTGCAGGCCGGGCAGACCGTGGAAAAGGGGCAGCTGATCGGCTATGTGGGGGCCACCGGCGCTGCCACGGGTTCCCACTGCCATTTTGAGATGTACTATAACAATGCACTTATCAGTGCGCGGAATGTGTTCCCGGATATGTGAGGCACAAGGCAGACGGGCTGTTGCCGGGTTGTCGACTTAATTTATTTTGCAAATCGCTTTACTTTTTGCTTTCCGTATGGTAAAATTCTTTGCATAGTAAAGCTGACTAAGCTCTCGTTCAGGTGCAATGGCGCACACGAACGGGAGCTTTTTGCCTAAAACGAGGTGTTACCATGGATCACATTGACCGTAAAATCATCGACCTTCTGCAAAACAACGCCCGCGCACCGTTAAAAGAAATTGCCGACCATGTGTTTTTGTCCAGCCCCGCCGTGTCGGCCCGCATGGCCCGGCTGGAAAGCTCCGGCACCATCACCGGCTACCAGGCACAGGTCGACGCGCCGAAGCTGGGCTACATGGTCAAGGCGTTCATCAATCTGGACATGGACCCCCAGCGCAAGCCGGAGTTTTACCCCTATATCCAGAGCTGCCCCCATGTGGTGGAATGCAACTGCGTCACCGGCGATTACAGTATGCTGATAGAGGTGCTGTTCGGTACGACGCAGGAGCTGGATCAGTTCATCAACCACCTGCAGCAATTTGGCCGCACCCGGACGCAGATCGTCTTTTCGACGCCCGTGGAGCACCGCGGCGTGCCCGTAGCCGAGCCGGAGGAGAAGCAATAATAAACAAAAAGCCTTCCCCATCGGGGGAAGGTGGCCGAGCGAAGCGAGGTCGGATGAGGGCGAAGCTTGCGCCGTTTCCCGTAAACGGGATATTGCCGGCAACGCGGCCCTCATCAGTCCGCTTCGTGGACAGTTTCCCGCGACGGGGAAGCCTTTTTCCGTTATAAGTATCCCCCGCTCCGCAGAACAAAGATCCAGCCTGTCAGCGTCAGGGCGGAGAGAAGGGTCGTCAGGGCAATGCAGCTCGAGGTCAGCACGCCCTCATGGCCCATGTTCCTGCTCATGACATAAGCGCTCGGCGTCGTGGGACTGCCCAGCATGATAAGCAGTGCGACGAGTTCCTCATTCCGAAAGCCCAGCGCTACCGCGCAGGGCAGGAACACCGCCGCAAGGCCCACGGTCTTGATGAACGCCGCCGCCAGCGTGGGGCCGAGCTTTTTGATGGCCTTTGTCCCCTCAAACGACGCGCCGATGGACAGGAGCGACAGCGGCGTGGTCAACGACGCAATGCTGCTGATGGTTTTGGTTGCAATCTGCGGCAGCGTGAACGGCAACAGCGCATAGACCGTGCCAAACACAATGCCCAGCAGGATCGGGTTTGTGGCCACGCCGCGCAAGAGCTGCTTCGGGTCAGGCACACCGCGCTGCTCGGGCGATTCCAGCATCAAGATCAGCACCGCAAAGATGTTGAAAAGCGGCACACTGCCAAAAATCATGAGCGGAGCCATGCCGGCGCTGCCGTAAATGTTCTGGATGAACGCCACGCCCAGCACGGCGGCGCTGCTGCGGTAGCCCGCCTGCACGAACTCGCCCACCAGCGCCTTGTCCTTCAAAAAACGTTTAGCCCCCGCCCAGACGGTCAGGATGCCGACGAGGGTGGCGGCAAAGCAGAACAGCACAAACCTGGGCCGGAAGTCGTGCAGGATGTCCACGCTGCCCATGTCCAGAAACAGCATGAGCGGCAAAGTCACCTTAAAGGTCAGCCTGTCCGACGCCTTGCAGAACGCGGGCGGCAGAAAGCCGAGCTGCCCCAGCGCGTACCCCACCACCATGACAAGGAACACCGGCAGGGTCGCGTTCAGGCTGAAAATTAAATTTTGCATGGCAGTTCTCCCCTTTTTTTGCTGCCTTTATTCTACCATTCCCAACAAGTCTTTACAAGGCAGGGATTTTGCAAAATCTTTTTTCGGCAAAAGCCTTGACTTTTCCGGGGTGTTTGTGCTAGAATATCTCTTGCAGTCAATGCAACAAGCGGAAGTGCTGGAATCGGCAGACAGGCACGTTTGAGGTGCGTGTGTCTATGACGTGTGGGTTCAAGTCCCATCTTCCGCACCAAAAGAGAACCCCCATGGCGTATCCCGCCATGGGGGTTCTCTTTTTTCCTGCACACAGACTAAACAAAGCCCCCCGGCATCATCACGATGCCGGGGGGCTTTGCGTTTATGGAAGGACAAAGAAAATCGCAGGGTTAAAGCTTACGCGCGGTACTCCGCGGGCAGCTGGTCGACGGTCTGCCACTTTTCCATGGCATCTTCCAGCTTCATGCCGTTCGCAACCGCGTCGCGGCGGCAGGCGTTGACGGCCTGGATCTCCTTCATCTTCTCGCCGGTCAGGCTGTAGCCCTTCATGGCGATGAGAGTGGCCGCCCAGGCGACCATCGGGATGGCGCAGAACAGGACGATAACGACCACATTCATGCCCGGAGTGTACGGGTCATACTGGGTGGGCAGGTTGTTCAGACCGATGAAGGTCACGGCAATGCCGACGACGGTGGCGGACAGGCTGGAAACGAGCTTATCCACCAGGCTGAACAGCGTACCCATGATGCCCGGAATATACTTGCCGGAGCGGTAGGTCTCGTAGTCGGAGCAGTCGGCAACCATCGGAATGGGCATGTCGGCAGTAGCGTAGTATGCGCCGTAGCCGATGCCGAAGAACAGGATGAACAGAATCGTGTACAGGTTGATGGACAGACCATTCTCGCCCAGCAGGCTCAGATGGAATGCATCACCGTGACCCCACAGCAGCAGCAGGACCAGCACGCCGACATAGCAGGCCAGCGCGACGCTGACATACTTCGTCAGGCTGGCCTTCTGGCCCTTCTTCTGGCTGGTGCGCACAGAGAGAATGAAGAACGGCACACTGCAGGCGTAGCCCAGCACCATCATGGGCAGGTACAGCCCATCGTAAGCACCCATCATGCAGCCGTAGAGCATGCACAGAACCGTGGTGTTGTTGGCGATGGAGAGCGCCAGCTTCGTGCCAGCGCCCGCGATCATCAGACGCTGCATGGGTTTGTTTTCCCGAATGATCTGCAGATACTCGCTGACCTTGACCTTCTCGGTCTTTTCGCCGCCAATGCCGAAGTACTTGGGTTGATCTTTCTCCCAGATGCCGATGATGGCCAGGATGGTCAGCGCAATGGACATCACAATGCCCACGGGGGCCAGCGTGCGGAAGAAGCCCGCGGAGGAATAGCCGCCCTCATAGTTTTTGGCAAGGATGGGAGCCAGGAACTGCATAACGCCCATGCCCAGCAGACTGCCGACGGTGTTGAAGATCGTGAACAGCGGGCGCTGCTTGGGGTCGTTGGTCAGAACCGTCTGACCGGAACGGGTGCAGCTGGTCTGGAAGGTGTAGCCGATGACCCAGACAAAGTACAGGCCCACAAACGCGGCATAGCGTGCCCACATCATCGTATCGGGGATCATCGGGGTGATGCCGTACAGCACCAGAATGCTGGCGGCCATGATAAGGTTGCCGATGGCCATGAACGGGCGGAATTTGCCGAACTTACCGTTCGTGCGGTCCATCAGCGCACCGATGATCGGGTCGGTGATGGCGTCGCACAGGCGCATGGCCGTGACCATGACCGAGGCAAACAGAGTGCCCAGCGCCAGTACATTGCTGCCGAAGGTGGCAATGTAGGAAAGCACAAGGACGTAATAAACATTCGTGGCACCGTTGTTCAGCGGAAACAGTACCAGCTGGTAAAGTTTGGCGCGATTGACGCTGGACGCTTTTGCATTTTCGCTCATGGGCTGCTCCTTGTTGTGGAAAAAGAAATCTTACTCAAAAGTCCCCGCCGGGGCCGGCGGGGAGCTTACGGAAATTCTGTAGAAATCAGGCTTTCTTAGCGGCTTTCAGGGATTTTTTGAAATCCTTGTAGGCCTTGTATTCTTCGGTCTTGCGGAACTTGATACCGCCAATGATCCACATCACGATGCCCAGCAGGCAGAAGAAGGTGGAGGCACAGGCAATGATGATGCTCATGGTGACAACCGTCGGGCGGGTGACCTTGATGGTGGTGTCGGCACCCACGCCGTTCATGCCGCAGGAGTTGGCGATGGCATACAGGTTGTGGTGGCAGGCTTCACGCATAGCGTTGACGATAACGGCATCGTTCTTGTACTTGGGCAGGGTGTCGGTGACGAAGGACATCATGGCGTCGTAGATGGACACACCGGCCAGAACGCCGTCGGGACCGTTGACATACTGGGTCAGAACGTTATCGGTGATGACCATGCCGTCGCAGCCCCACTCGTTGCGCAGGATGCCGGTGACCAGACCGTAGTTGCCGCCGGACCAGACAGCGCCCCAGCGGGTGTAGGCGATCATAACGCCGTTGGCGTTGCCGACCTCGACGGGAGCCTGGAAGGCTTTCAGGTAGACTTCACGGGCAGCCTGCTCATTCAGCCAGACGCCCAGACCGATACGGTCCTGCTCGCAGTCGTTCAGGGCAAAGTGCTTCATAACAACGTGGACGCCCTTGTCCTGAATTGCCTTGACTTCGTAAGCGGACATCATGCCGGAGAGGAAGCCGTCCTCGGAGTAATACTCGAAGTTACGACCACCGTAGGGGGTGCGGTGAATGTTGTTGCCGGGGCCGTACAGGCAGGCGATGTCGGCTTCCAGGCAGTTGTTGCCGATGACCTTGCCGATCTCGGTCATGATCTCGGTGTTGAAGGTGGCAGCCATAACGTCCTCAGAGGTGAAGGCGGTGGCGGTCAGCTGGCTCTTGTCGTTGCCCAGCAGGCTGGCGGTCAGACCCTGGGGGCCGTTCTCGTCACGGGTGCCGGGGGCTTCCACGCTCTTGACGGGCATGGTCCAGTGGAAGGCGTCGCCGATCAGGGAGTTCATCTCGTCGAAGGTCATCTGATCCAGCAGCTCGTCCCACTTGGGATCGTTGTAGTCCAGACCGATCATGTCGTACAGCTTAACGCCGTTCTTGGCGCCCAGGGTGGGCATATCAACGCTCTCGTAGTCGGCAGGATCGTAGCGGATGTCCTTCAGGTCCTTCTTGAGCAGCTCGGTCAGGGCCAGCTTGACGGTTTCGGTGGGCAGGGTGCCGTTCCAGTCAGAACGGCTCAGCCAGGTCACGGTCTCCTCAATGCCCTCGTACAGGTTGGGGTCGGCGCTGGACAGCTGGTTGGTGATGGCGGTGCCGTTTTCGCTGGTGGCATAGGTGGTGGTGTCGAGGGCGTCCTCGGTCCAGGTGTAGGTCAGGTCGGCGTTGCCGTCGGCGGTCATCTTGCCGTTGGTGGACTCCACGGTGTAGCCCTTGGCAGCCAGAATGTTGTTGACAGCGTTGTGGGCATCGGTGGCGGCGGTGAAGTAGTAGTCACCGGCGTCGAGGATGTAGGTGCCGGCGCCGTAGGTGTCGTAGGAAGCGATATCGCGCTTGTTGACGGTCATGGACAGCGTCTCGGAAGCGCCCGGCTCGATCATGCCGGTCTTGCCGAAGCCGACCAGAGAAACGGCAGACTTCTCGACGCCGTTTTCCTTGTCGTAGTCGGTGTAGGGGCTCTGGACATAGACCTGCACGGTCTTTTTGCCGGCCATGTCGCCGGTGTTGGTGACCTTGACGGTGACGGTGTAGGTGTCATCGGCGGCATTGTAGCTGACGTTCATGTCGCTGATGTCGAAGTCGGTGTAGCTCATGCCGTAGCCGAAGGGGTAAGCCACGATGTCGCCGTAGGCGTAGTCGCCTGCGTTGCCGTTGCCGGTGACGAAGTCCTCGTAGCGGGTCTCGTAGTACTTGTAGCCTACATAGATGCCTTCCTGGTAGATCATGTAGGACTTAGCTTTGGCGGACACATCGCCGCCCTCGACATAGCCTTCGTAGGTGGTGGGGGTGAAGTTCCACATGGCGGGGGCGCTGAAGTTGTCGTAGCAGTAGGTATCGACCAGGCTGCCGGAGGGGTTGACCTTGCCGGTCAGGATCTCGGCCACGGCATTGATGCCGGAGATGCCCACGTCACCGATCCACAGTGCGGCGTCGATGTCGTACTCGTTGTTCTTGAGGAAATCGACCTGCAGGGCGTTGGCGGAGTTGATCAGCAAGATGGTCTTTTTGACGGTGCCGTTTTTCTTCATCTCGGCAACGTTCTGCAGCATAGCCTTCTCGTTCTCGTCGAGCGCCAGATAGTTGACCTCGCCATAGGAAAGGTCAGCACCCTCGCCGCCGACGCGGGACAGGGTCACGATGGCGGCATCGCCGTACTGGGCAACGCTGTCCTTGACCTCGTCGGTGTAGACGTCCCAAGGCACCTCGGCGGTGACCTCACTGGATTTAGCGACCGTGCCGCTCTTGGAGCGAGCGTAGTCCTTGCCGGCGCCGACGGTGTAGAAGTCCCACAGGGTGGGGTTGACGGTGACACCGACCTTTTCGAGGGCGGTGCGCAGGGTGTCGGCGGTGGAGGCATCAATATTGCCGGAGCCGGTGCCGCCGTACACGAGGTTGACGCTGCTGCTGGAGAAGGTGCTGACCTTAGCGTCGGCAGCCAGAGGCAGCGCATTGTTGTTGTTCATCAGCAGGGCAGCGCCCTCGGCCTCGACCTGCTGGGTCAAAGCCAGACCGTAGTTGACCATCTCCTCGGCGGAGTTGAAGTCACTGGTGTAATACTGGGCGTTGGCGTCCTCGTTCTGCAGCTTCCAGAAGCTGCCGCCGAAACGGGCCGCCATGGTGTTGTCGAACTTTTGCAGAAGGATGCTAAGCGGGATCGAAACGATCATCACCACGGCGCAGATGATTGCCAGAATCTTCCACGGCGTAATGTGCTTACGCTTGGTCTTTTTGTAGGCCTTTTTCAAGGTCTGCTTTTGCATTTTCAGATCATCCATTACGTTTTTCTCCTTGTTTTATATAAAACAGCCGCACGGTGCGGCGTGTTTCAAAATAATATGATGCAGTTTTCAGCAGCATTGTAGGGGCCGGGCATGCCCGGCCCGCGGCTTTCCCGCAAATGCTCGTCTGTCATTCGGCTGCGGGCCGCACATGTGCGGCCCCTACAGCTTGGCGAAATTTACACCCAGTTTGCGCTGGTGGACTTTTTCTTAGTCAGCTTGTAGTCCGGGTTCGGGGCATCGACCTTGCGGAAAACGGCATCGTCGATGCTGTCCCCTGCCACGGCCTGGACCTTCGTCTCGCCGTTCAGCTTGACACGGAACTTGAAGATGTGCTCGCCCTCCTGCTCGGCCAGCTTTTCGCCGTTGACATAAAGGCTTACCTGCTTCTGGTTGGAGTAGACCTTGACCTCGATCTCATTCTCGGTGCGGTCCGCATAGCGCTTCGAGCAGATATGCACGAACGGCTCGTCGCTCCACCACGCTTTATAGATGTAGAAGCTGTCCTTCTTGGTCTTGCGGTCAAACGTGACCAGGCCCTTATGGTTCATACCCGGCTCGCCGCCCTGGTCGCGGGCGTCGGCGGCAAAGTCGTACATGTTCCAGACGTGGGTCGCCCACAGCCATTTGTGGCGGTCAAAGCAGCGGAGCATGTACTCATGGTAGATGGCCTGGTATTCCTCGGTGTGGTCACCGCGGCGGGGATGGCTGCTGTGCAGGTTCGGCATACCCTCGGCGCCGTACTCGCTGAAGCCGAGCGCGCGGTTCGGGTAGCAGAGGTGGAAGAAGTCCATCCAAAGGTCGTTTAAAAAGAGGCCCGGCACGTACCAGCCCAGATACAGGTTCCAGCTGACGAGATCCGTGATATGCGCCACCGGGTTGAAGGGGCCGCACATCGCGTAGCAGGCCAGCGTCGTCAGGCGGGTCTTGTCCATCTCATGGCAGAGATCGTTCAGCACATGATGGTTGTCGCGCATGTCGCGGTTGTCCTTCGTCGAGATCGTGATCTCGTTCGAGACGCCCCAGCAGACGATGCAGGCGTGGTTGTAGTTCTGGACGATCAGCTCCTTCATCTGCGAGATGGTATTCTCACGCCCGTTGGGCATGTGCTCGGAAATGTAGGGGATCTCAGCCCAGACGACCATGCCGGCCTCATCGCAGAGGTCGTAGAAGTACTGGTCGTGCTGGTAGTGCGCCAGACGGATCGTGTTCGCGCCCAGCTCCTTAATGAGCTGCATATCCTCGTCGTGCATCTCGCGCGTGATGGCATTGCCCAGACCCTTGCGGTCCTGATGGCGGGAGACGCCGTGCAGCGGATACGGGCGGCCATTGAGGAAGAAGCCCCGCTTGGGGTCAACCGAGAAGCTGCGCACGCCGAAGCGCTGGCGTACCTCGTCCTGTACCTCGCCGTTCAGCACCAGACGCACCGCGCAGGTGTAGAGATACGGGTCGCGGACGCCGTCCCACAGGCGGGGATGCTCCAGCGTGACCGTCGTGTCCCGGCCCTTGCCGGTCAGCACCTCGGCACCGGCGGCGTCGTAAATCGAGAACTCGACCTCGCCGTCGCCCTCCATCCAGGTCTTGACCTCGATGTCAGCGTTTGCGCCGTTGACAGTGGGCGTGATCTGCACGCCCGGGCCGCCGAGGTAATCCAGCGCGATGTGGTTCCGGTTGACGACCAGCAGGCTGACGTCGCGGTAGATGCCGCCGTAGAAGGTGAAGTCGGCCTTCTGGGGATAGACGGTGTCGTTGTCGC